>Ga0247738_10000152_pt1 | contig 30384 bp, 42 predicted proteins | sample UWRJL013104B2_FD_180936 | JGI IMG/M metagenome (GOLD analysis project Ga0247738, IMG submission 180936) | Plant litter microbial communities from Arlington Agricultural Research Station in Wisconsin, United States - UWRJ-L013-104B-2 | ecosystem: Environmental > Terrestrial > Plant litter >...
TCGCGACCGTGGCGCAGGAGATCACGATCCGCGTCCCGAGCTAGCCCCCCTGAAGCTGCGGGCGCGAACGGATCCTGACGGGGATGACCGTTCGCTTCTCCGGAGAAACAGGCCCCGACTCACAGGAGTTACCGGAACCGGAGCGATTCCGGCGAAAACCTCCGGAGAAGCGCACAAGGGGCAAGGGGCGGGGCCGACGATGTGCGGATGCCCGTGCCGAGCTAGCCGCGCTTGGTGAAGGTCACCGGCTCCTCGACGTACGGCGCCCACACCTCGCGCAGGCTGTCGGTGATCCGCTCGGGCCGACCGGTCTCCGCCCGCACCATCACGAGGGTGGTGGCGGCCTTCGTGAACAGCACGCGCGGCACCACGCCCTCCGGCGAGAACATCTCGTAGCAGATCTCGATGCTCGCGCCACCGAGGCGGCCGATCCACATCTCGATGTCGATCGGCGAGCGCATGTACGGGATGGGGGCCAGGTACTCGACCTCCTGCCGCGCGATCAGTCCGATCGTCTCGGCGCCCGGGCGGGCATCCAGAATGGCGGTCGCCATCCCGGTGCCCTCGTCGGGCCGCCAGAACGCCTGGATGCGCGCCTCCTCCAGGATTCGCAGCATCTCGGCGTTGTTGACGTGGGCGTACGCGTCGAAGTCGCTCCACCGCAAGGGGATAGCTACGTGCAGACGCGTCACGGCTAGTCCCTCGTCAGCTTGCGGTAGGCGCTGCGGTGGGGCTTGGCGGCGTCGGGGCCGAGGCGCTCGATCTTGTTCTCCTCGTACGACTCGAAGTTGCCCTCGAACCAGTACCAGTTGGCCGGGTCGTCCTCGGTGCCCTCGTAGGCGAGGATGTGCGTCGCAATGCGGTCGAGGAACCACCGATCGTGGGTGATGACCACCGCGCAGCCGGGGAACTCGAGCAGCGCGTTCTCGAGAGAGCTGAGCGTCTCGACGTCCAGGTCGTTGGTCGGCTCGTCGAGCAGCAGCAGGTTGCCGCCCTGCTTGAGGGTGAGCGCGAGGTTGAGGCGGTTGCGCTCACCACCGGAGAGCACGCCGGCCTTCTTCTGCTGGTCGGGGCCCTTGAAACCGAACTGGCTCACGTAGCCGCGCGAGGGGATCTCGGTCTTGCCGACCTGGATGAAGTCCTGGCCGTCGGAGACGACCTCCCACAGCGTCTTGTTGGGGTCGATGCCGCCACGGTCCTGGTCGACGTACGAGATGTCGACGGTCTCGCCGATCTTCAGCTCACCGGCATCCATGGGCTCGATGCCGGTGATCGTCTTGAACAGCGTCGTCTTGCCGACACCGTTCGGGCCGATGATGCCGACGATCCCGTTGCGCGGCAGCGTGAAGCTGAGGTTGTCGATGAGGATGCGCTCGCCGAAGCCCTTCTTGAGCTGCTTCGCCTCCAGCACCTGGGCGCCCAGTCGCGGACCGACGGGGATGACCAGCTCCTCGAAGTCGAGAACGCGGGTCTTCTCTGCCTCGTTCGCCATCTCCTCGTAGCGGGCCAGTCGCGCCTTCGACTTCACCTGGCGGCCCTTCGCGTTCGAGCGCACCCACTCGAGCTCCGAGCTCAGGCGCTTGGCGAGCTTCGCGTCCTTCTTGCCCTGCACCTCGAGGCGCTGGGCCTTCTTCTCCAGGTAGGTGGAGTAGTTGCCCTCGTACGGGTACAGGTGGCCGCGGTCGACCTCGGCGATCCACTCGGCCACGTGGTCGAGGAAGTACCGGTCGTGAGTGACGGCGAGCACGGCGCCGGGGTACTTGGCGAGGTGCTGCTCCAGCCACAGCACACTCTCGGCGTCGAGGTGGTTGGTGGGCTCGTCCAGCAGCAGGAGGTCGGGCTTCTGCAGCAGCAGCTTGGTGAGCGCGACGCGGCGCTTCTCACCACCGGAGAGGTTGGAGACCGTCGAGTCGCCGGGGGGCGTGCGGAGGGCATCCATCGCCTGCTCCAGCTGGGAGTCGAGGTCCCACGCGTCGGCCGCGTCGATCTCCTCCTGCAGGCTGCCCATCTCGGCCAGCAGCGAGTCGAAGTCGGCGTCGGGCTCGGCCATCTCCATGCCGATCGCCGCGTGGCGGTCGACCTTGTCCTTGATGGCGCGCACGCCGTCCTGCACGTTCTCGAGCACGGTCTTGCTCTCGTCGAGCTCGGGCTCCTGCATGAGGATGCCCACGCTGTAGCCGGGGCTCAGCCGCGCCTCGCCGTTGCTCGGGGTGTCGAGCCCCGCCATGATCTTCAGGATCGTCGACTTGCCAGCACCGTTGGGGCCGACGACGCCGATCTTGGCGCCGGGGAAAAAGGACATGGTGACGTCGTCGAGGATGAGCTTGTCGCCGACCGCTTTGCGGGCGCGCACCATGGAGTAAATGAATTCGGCCATGGGTCGATTCTAGGAGAGCGCGAGGGGGCTACCAGTCGATGGGGCGCGTGGCGCCCACGAGGCACCCGCCCGTGCCGAGCAACGGCGCCTGAATCGTGCTGTAGCCCATGGTGCTGGACTGGCCGATGAGGCACTCGCCCTTCACGCGCACCGAGAAGACCACCGAGTCGGCTTCGAGGTCGATCGAGGTTCGGTCGGGCGTCACCTCCATGTCCTGCTTGCGGAAACCCGCGGCGATGAGGTTGTCGATGATGCTCTTGCCGTCGCTGCGGCCGTTCGCGGCGAAGAAGGCGATGTTGATCTTGTCGAAGTACGGCCGGTTCTCGCTGGCCGTGCCGCTCTCCACGAGCACGGGGTCGACCGGCGCCGTCGCCGCGGGGTCCGGGGTGGCGCTCGGGCTCGGCGCGGCCGGCGGAGTGGGCGCGGGGGTCGGCGCCGTGGGCACGCACCCGGCGAGCGCGAGCGAACCCGCGAGCACGAGGATGATCCCCGCCGCTGTTCTCCTGGCCATCGTGCCCCTCCGCCTCACCGGTGTCCCCAGTGATTCTAGGGGTCTGATCTGCCCGGCGTAGGCTCGCACCATGCACACTTTCGTTCTCGCCGGCGGTTGCTTCTGGTGCCTCGACGCCGTCTACCGCACCCTCCGCGGTGTGAAGGACGTCGTCTCGGGCTACACGGGCGGCACGACGGTCTTCCCGTCCTACGAGGCGGTCTGCACGGGCACCACCGGCCACGCCGAGGCCGTCGCGGTCACGTTCGACCCCGAGGTGATTGCCGACGAGGTCATCCTCGACGTGTTCTTCAGCCTGCACGACCCTCGGCAGCTCAACCGCCAGGGCAACGACATCGGCACGCAGTACCGGTCGGCGATGTTCTCCACGGACGAGGAGCAGAAGGCGCAGTTCGAGGCGGCGCGCGAGCGGGCATCCGAGTACTGGGATGGCGGTCTCGTCACCACGATCGAGCCGCTCGGCGACTGGTACCGCGCCGAGGACTACCACCAGGACTTCTTCGCGAAGAACCCGGGCCAGGGCTACTGCATGGCGGTCGCGCTGCCCAAGGTGAACAAGATCCGCAAGTCGTTCGCCGAATACGTTCTGTCGGCGTAGCCTCGAAGACGCAACGAAAGGAGCTCAACGATGAGCGACGTAACACTGACGGGCCAGACGTGGGTGGCCTTCGGCCCTGCAGGCGCAGTCGGATCGGTCCACGCGGTGGAGGGCGGATTCACGTTCAAACTGATCACGGACGACGACTTCCGCGCCGTGTACCCCACGCTGGTGGCCGCACAGGGAGCCCTGTACGCGAGCCTCCTGCCCGGCTCGGAGTGGCCGGAGTTCCGCGAGCACTAGGCCTCAACACCGCTGACAACGGCGATCGTTTCCCCCACGGGGAACGATCGCCGTTTCTGCGTCCCGGGTCGGCCGAGACTTCTGCTCAACGGATCCCGGGGCGTCTATCCCGGCACGAGTGTCGCACCCGGGGTCCGTCTCATCCACTCGACGACGGGGAGCTCATGTCAGACATCATCACGATCACGGGGCTCGTCGCGACGAACCCCCGGCACATCATGACCAGCGAGGGGCTGTCGATCACCTCGTTCCGGCTCGCCTCCAACCAGCGCCGGTTCGACCGCGTGCAGCAAAAATGGATCGACGCCGACACCAACTGGTACACGATCACCTCGTTCCGCCAGCTGGCGCTCAACTGCTCGGTCTCGGTGGAGAAGGGACAGCGCGTGCTCGTCACCGGCAAGCTGCGCGTGCGGGAATGGGACAACGGCGAGCGCATCGGCACCAACGTCGACATCGAGGCGGAGTCCATCGGCCACGACCTGCTGTGGGGCACCGCGAAGTTCGTGCGCAGCATCGTCGCCTCCGCCGCTCCGGCGTCCGACCCCATGCCGGAGAACGCCCTAGAGGAGGCGCCGGAGCCGGTCGAGCCCGCCACGGAGCCGGGCGAGCCCGCTCTCGTGGGAGAGGAGACGACGCCGTTCTAGAGGCTGATCGGCCGACTGCCACGCCCCTAGGCTTGCACCATGCCGTACAACGCCGACGCCGACCGATACAACCAGCTCGAGTACGTGAGAACGGGCCGCAGCGGCCTGAAGCTCCCCAAGATCTCGCTGGGCATCTGGAACAACTTCGGCTACGACAAGCCGCTTGAGACCCAGCGCGCGATCATCCTCAGGGCGTTCGACCGCGGTGTGACGCACATCGACATCGCCAACAACTACGGGCCGCCCCCCGGGTCGGCCGAGAGCAACTTCGGCACGATCTTCGCGCAAGACCTCGCGCCCTACCGCGACGAACTCATCGTCTCGTCGAAGGCCGGCTACGACATGTGGTCCGGTCCGTATCAAGACCTGGGCTCGCGCAAGTACGTTCTCTCCTCACTGGACGCCTCCCTCAAGCGCACGGGCCTCGAGTACTTCGACATCTTCTACTCCCACCGGCCCGACCCCGACACCCCCATCGAGGAGACCATGGGCGCACTCGCCACGGCCGTGCAGTCGGGCAAGGCGCTCTATGTGGGCATCTCCAACTACAACGCCGAGCAGACCCGCGCCGCCTACGCCGCGCTCGCGGAGCACAAGATCCCGCTGCTCATCCACCAGCCCCGCTACAACATGTTCGACCGGCACATCGAAGACGACGGGCTCTTCCCTGTGCTGAACGAGCTCGGCATGGGCAGCATCGTGTTCTCCCCACTCGCGGGCGGTCTGCTCACCAAGCGCTACCTGGCGGGCATCCCCGCGGACTCCCGCGTCGCGGAGGGGCGTTGGATGAACGAGAGCAACATCACCCCCGAGTACCTCGACCGCGTGCGCGCCCTCCAGGAGATCGCCCTCGGTCGCGGCCAGTCGCTCGCACAGCTCGCCCTCTCCTGGGTGCTGCGGGTGCCGGAGGTCACCTCCGCCCTCATCGGCGCGAGCAGTGTCGCCCAGCTGGACGACAATCTCGCCACGCTCGACAGCGCCCCGCTCACCGACGAGGAGATCGCGGCCATCGAGCCGCTCGCCGTGCACGGCACCGGCTCGCGCCGCTGACGTGGGGTACCTGTTCGGCCTGCTCGCCGCGCTGCTCTTCGGGGCCAACGGAAGCGTCACCAAGGTCATCCTCGAGAACGGCCTGAGCCCCACCCAGGTGACCCAGTTCCGCACCCTCGGCACGTGCATCATCGCGGGGGTGCTGCTGCTCATCGTCGACCGCTCGGGGTTTCGGCTGCCGCCCCGGCAGATCGCCGTCATGGCAGTGCTCGGCATCGTGGGCATCGCGGTGCTGCAGGTGACCTACGCCTACGCGATCGCCGTGCTGCCGGTCGGAATCGCCCTGCTGTTCGAGTACCTCGCCGTGCTGATCGTGGCGATCGTCGCCTTCTTCTTCCTCAAGGAGAAGGTGAAAGCGCGGCTATGGGTCGCGATCGGTCTCGTGCTCGTGGGCCTCGCCGTCGTCGCGCAGGTGTGGTCGAGCTCGTTGGACCCCTTCGGCGTGGTGATGGCGCTCATCGCCGCGGTGACCCTGGCGATCTACTTCTTGGTCGGTGAGCGTCAGGTCACCGCGACGTCCCCCTTGGCCGTCGCGTTCTGGACCAGCGGTTTCGCGGCGCTCGCCTGGGCGCCCTTCAGCGGCTGGTGGATGATCGACCCGGCGATCGTCGTCGAGCCGGTGTCACTCGGGGGCAACCTGGGAGCGGTCGTCCTGCCGATGTGGGTGGCCCTGATCTGGCTCGTCGTGCTCGGATCATTCGCCCCGTTCCTGCTCTCCTTCGCCGCCATCGGGCGGCTCAAGGCCACCCCCGCCGGCATCGTCGCCACTTCCGAGGTGATCTTCGCCTTCGTGGTCGCCTGGCTGTGGCTCGGCGAAGAACTGAACGGCGTGCAGCTTGCGGGCGCCGCCATCGTGCTCGTCGCCATCGTTCTGGCGCAAACCGCGCGCAACAACAGGGTTGTTGATGCCGACCTGGCGATCGCCACCGCCGTTCCGGACAATGTCGGTGGTCGAACATAGTTTCGAAGCATGACCACACTCGACTTCGCACCAACGACCGGTATCCGTGGCGGCGTCGCGACCATCCAGTTGCACGACGACCTGTGGCGCATCACCCGACCCGACGGCGAGGTGCTCGGCTACGTCGAGCGCAGGCCCACGCCCTCCGGCCCGCGGTTCCTCGCCAAGCGGATGCTGCAGCGGCAGCGTCGGTTCCTGGCCGTCGGCGAGTTCTGGGAGTTCGGCGCCGCCATGGACTGCTTCCGCTTCTGATCCTGCGCATTTTCACCGACGCGCCTGTCGCTCACCCGCACCGTTGTACCCCGGGGTTACAGTGCGAGCATGGTACAGGAATGGTGGAATGACGTTGTCCGGTGGTTCACCTCCCCGGCGGGCCAGAGCGTGTTCACGAACACGATCCTGCCGGTCTTGGCGATTCTTGTCGCCGCGATCCTGGCGGCCCTCATCGCGCGCGGCTCGATCAAGCGCCTGATCGCCCAGCAGGAGCAGGAGCAGAAGGCGTCCGCGATCGCGACCCTCATTGCCGCCGGCCGTCGCGCCGCCAGCTGGGGCACCCTCACGGCGATCGAGAAGGACCACACCGACCACCAGATCGCCGAGGCGGAGGTGCGCGTGCGCCTCCTCCCCGCTGCGGGCGCGAGCCTCGCGGCGGACTGGGCTGCTCACCAATTGGCCGCGATGAAGGCGAATTCGATCAACTACAGCTTCCAGGCCGAGCAAGACCTCTCGAACCTCGAAGACGGCCTCATCGCCTGGCACGCTAAGCCCTCGCGGGCGCGCAAGCTGTTCGGACAGGACCTGGCCGCCTGGAAGTACGAGACCGCGACACCCGTCGACGACCTCGCCGACAAGCAGAAGGCGTGGGCTGCGCAGCAGTCCACCGCGCAGCAGTCCACCGACCAGCCGACGACGGTGCTGCCGACCGCCTAGTTCGCGCCCGGCCCCTCCAGCTTTATCGGCACGGCGAGCCACGGGCAGTACGTGTCAGAGGTGAGAGTGCCGTCTTCGACGTACTCGGGCAGCCCGTCGCACACCTCGATGGTGGCGTCCGCGAACTCGAGGGTCGTCGGGTCGATGTGCCACGACCACGGCGCGTTCACGCTCGGGTCGTCACGCACGATCGTGCCGACCGGAATGCGCCCCTCCTCCGAGCCCGCCATGAGCTCCCTGACGTGCTCGATCTGCTCGGGCGTGATCAGCTCGATCTTGTAGGTGCCCTGCTCGGCGACCTCGAAGGTCACGACGGTCTTGTCGGACGGCACGCAGCCGGCGAGGCTGACCATGGTGACGGCGGCCAGCACGAGGGTGATGCCTGGGGAACGCTTCATGGCCGCCACTGTATCGGGCGCGCCCGCCGCGCACGAGCCTCCAGTACTCTCGCATGACGGCAGACCTTCACAGTCCACAGGACGCGCTGGGCGTGACGTAGGCGTTGTCTACCGTCCGGGCATGAAGAAATGCGCGAGCTGCGGGCAGACGAAGACCGCCTCGGAGTTCAACCGATCGGCGCGAAATCGCGACGGGCTGCACTCATACTGTCGCGACTGCCATAAAAGGCACTACCGCGAGAATGCCGAGCGCCACGGGCGCAACGTCAGGAGAACCTCCCGAGCGAGGCTGGGGGCGATCCGAAAGGTCGTGGCCGAGGCGCTGTCGGGCGGGTGCGTCGATTGCGGCAACAGCGACATCCGCGTCCTGGAATTCGATCACGTCCGCGGTTCGAAGGTGGACGGCGTCGGCTCGATGATCCGCCGCGGTAGAAGCATCGCCGCGGTGCGGACGGAGATCGCGAAATGTGAGGTGCGCTGCAAGAACTGCCACGCGATAGCAACCCTCACCAGACTGGGAGGCACGTGGCATGACCTGTACCGACCGCACGGTGCCCTCGGCAGGAATTGAACCTGCGACCAAGAGATTAGAAGGCTCCTGCTCTATCCGCTGAGCTACGAGGGCGGATGCCCCACGATACCGCCTCTAGCCCTCAGACCGCTTTCGCGAGCGCGACAAGCACCTGGTTGATCGTGGGTACGCCCTCCGCGCGGAACACCTCTGCACCGTCATCGGACAGCACCACGACCGTCGGCGTGACGCGGATGCCCGCCCTCTCCGCCTCGGACGCGTCGCGCACGACATCGAGTTCGGCGATGCGCGCGGCCGGCACGAGCGTGGCGACCTCGGCGAGCACCTTGCGGGTGGCCATGCACGGCTCGCAGAAGTTGGAGGAGAAGAAGAGCAGGTTCACCACGGGTGCAACCACCGGCGCCGCCCGGAGATTCCGGTCAGTCGTCGAGACGCTCGTCGAGGTCTTCCAGCGGGTCGCTGTCTGCGGCGTCCCACGTGTAGGTCACCTGCAGCTGGTCGCCGACCTCCTTGGGCACGGGAGACCCGTAGACAAGCTGCGTCTCCTTGCCATCGACGGCGGCGATGACCGTGATCTCGGTCTCCCAGGTGCCGTCCGTGCTGATGCGACGGTCGTTCTGGCCGTCGTACGGGCCGCCGGTGTAGAAGACGATGTACTCGTCGCCGCGGGCGATGTGGGGAGTTGAATCGGTCATGGTCCAGTCTTACCAGACGCCCGTGCGCATCGGCGACGCGGCCTAGACTTCTGGAATGGCTTCCACCTCTGACCTCCTCGTCTGGATCGACTGCGAGATGACCGGTCTGGATGTCTCGATCGACGAACTGGTCGAGGTCGCCGTGGTCATCACCGACTACGACCTGGTGCCCGTGGATCCCGGTTTCAGCATCGTGATCAAGCCCGACCAGTCGGCTCTCGACAACATGGGCGAGTTCGTCACGAACATGCACCGCGACAGTGGCCTGCTGGACGAGATCCCGAACGGCGTCACCCTCGCAGACGCCGAGTACGCCGTCAACGAGTACATCCTGAGGTTCGTGCCGACCCCGGGCACGGCGCCGCTGGCGGGCAACACCATCGGCACCGACCGTACGTTCCTGGCCAAGTACATGCCGCGCGTCGACTCGCACCTGCACTACCGCAGCATCGACGTCTCGTCGATCAAGGAGCTCTCGCGCCGCTGGTTCCCGCGCGTGTACTTCAACGCGCCCGCCAAGGACGGCGGCCATCGCGCGCTGGCCGACATCCTGGAGTCGATCCGCGAGCTCGAGTACTACCGCAAGGCCGTGTTCGCGGCCGAGCCCGGGCCGACCACCGAGCAGGTTCAGGCGATCTCCGCCGAGGTTGTCGCCGGATTCGCGTCGCGCCTCTAATCCATTACACTTGTCAGGCTGCCGGTGTTCTCGAACACCTGCAGCGGCCATGGTGGTCGTAGCTCAGTTGGCAGAGCGCTGGCTTGTGGAGCCGGATGTCGCGGGTTCGAGCCCCGTCGATCACCCCATGTAGTGGAACGGCCCGACGAAATGTCGGGCCGTTTCTCGTTAAGGTGAGTGAATGACCGAGGTTCTGGAAAGCGTGGACCTGCGCTCCGAGACCCTCAGCGACCAGCCGTGGGTGACGATCGTGTGGAACGACCCCGTCAACCTCATGACCTACGTCTCCTACGTGTTCCGCAGCTACTTCGGGCACAGCGCCGAGGAGGCCGAGCGCCTCATGCTGCTCGTGCACCACGAGGGGCGGGCAGTCGTCGCCTCGGGCGGGCGCGAGGCGATGGAGCGCCACGTGGAGGCCATGCACGATTTCGGGCTGTGGGCGACGCTCGCGAAGGAGGGGGCATGATCCCCTTCTCCCGCGACGGCGAGCTGGTCACGGCGCGCCTCACCGCCGGCGAGGCCACCGTGCTCGCCGCGCTCGCCGGGCAACTCGTCGACCTGCTCGAGGAGCGCGCCGCGGAGTCGCCGGTCGACGTGCTGCTCGCCCAGTTGGGCATCGGAGGGGCGTCCGCACCCCCGCTCGACCCGGCCATGGCGCGGCTGCTGCCCGACGCCTACCGCGGCGACACCGAGGCGGCGTCTGAGCACCGCCAGCTGACCGAGCTGGGCCTCGTCGACCGCAAGGTCGGCAACGCGCGCGCCGTGATCGCGTCGCTGCGGGGCGCTGAGGGCGCCGGCCACAGCCTCGTGGTCCTCGACCCTGCCGGCGTGCAGTCGTGGCTGCGGCACCTCACCGACCTGCGCCTCGTGATCGCCGCGCGCCTGGAGATTCAGGAGGACGGCGACGAGGGCACGGGTGACGAGCGGATGCTCGACCTCTACGACTGGCTCGGCTACCTTCAGGGCGCCCTCGTGGAGTGCCTCGAGTGAACGCCCACGACCTGGACGCCGAGGCCTTCGAGCGCCTCGTCATCGACGAGCTCGACCTGCTGCCCGACGACATGGTCGACGGGCTCGACAACGTGATCTTCGTCACCGAGGACCGGCCGGAGGACGGCTCCCTCGACCTCCTGGGCCTGTACGACGGGGTCGCCCTCACCGAGCGCGGCAACTACGGTTTCGGGGAGCTGCCCGACCGCATCATCCTGTTCCGCGAGCCGCTCCTCGACGTGAGCGAAGACCTCGACGACCTCAAGGACCAGATCCACGTGACCCTCGTGCACGAGATCGCGCACTTCTACGGAATCGATGACGAACAGTTGCACGAACTCGGGTGGGGCTGACGGTTGCTCCCGGCAACTCAAACTAGGATTCGCTGAAGAGACCGTTACCGGGGAGGCCCTCTTGTTCACACAGCGCTTGATCACGAGCGTCGCGGCGGCGACCCTCCTCGTCGGAGGGTTGACCGGATGCTCGCTGCTCGAGGCCTCGCCGGAGGTTCCCCTCACGGGTCTTGCGGCGTGCGCGCTGGGCAAGACGTGGAACCTCGACACGGCGAAGCTCGCCGAGGCGGTGCAGCTCGAACTGACCGGGCGCGGTGCGGGTGTCGTGGTGACCGCGGACGGCTCGCAGACCCTGGCCTGGGATCTGGAGAGCAGGATGACGCTCGACACCGACTACACGCTCACCCTCACGAGCGGTGACGCTGCAGCGCTCACGGTCGTCACCGACAAGCACGTCGGCACGGCCACCGGCATCGCCTACATCAACTCCGACGTCGCCATCCCGCGCGAATGGGACGCCTCCGGCCTGGAGGTCACGACCACGTCCACGCTCAACGATGTCGCCCAGGAGACCCTGCCCTACACGATCGTCAAGACCGACCTCGACGATTCCGTGGGCATCGAGATCACGTGCGACGGCGGAGCCCTCACCACCCACCAGCGGGGCAGCGAGATCACGCTCACCTGGGCCGCGCAGTAGCGCGCTAGGCCGGCTCGCCGACCTCGAGGGGCAGGGACGGGTCCGCCGACCACTCCTCGAGTGATCCGTCGTAGATGCGCACGGCCTTCTTGCCGATGGCGGCGAGGGTGAGGGCGTTCCCCGCCGCCGAGATGCCGCCCCCGCAGTAGAGCAGCACCTCCTCGTCGTTGCCCTCGGCCACGTCGATACCGGCCGCGTCGTAGGCGAGGATCAGCTCGACGCGGGTCTTGACGTGCCCGTCTTTCGTGAACAGGTCGCGGGAGGAGACGTTGACGCTGCCGGGAATCCGGCCGCGTCGGCTGTACCTCGTCGGGTCGGCACCCGTGAAGGAGCCCGCGGGCAGTCCGCACACCAGGGGGCGCGGGTCATCCGCGGTCCGCTCGACCAGTTCCTGCCTGCTCACCCACGCCGCGCGCACGGGGCCCGCGCGCCAGCTCGGCACAGCCTCGGGCGCGGCGCTCTCCCCCGTCTCGACCCGCTCGCCCGCCCGCTGCCAGGCCGCGTAGCCGCCGTCGAGCACGCGGGCGGGCACGCCGATCCAGCGCAGCAGGTACCACAGGCGCGCGGCGAAGAGGTTGCCGGTGGTGTCGTAGACGACCACCGCCTGATTCTCGCGGATGCCCAGCCGGGCGAGCTCGTCCGCGATCTGCTGGGGATCGGGGTGGGTGTAGTGCAGGGTCGCCGTCGTGTCGCTGAACTGCGTGGAGACGTCGACGTGCTGCGATCCGGGGATGTGCCCGGCGAGCCAGTTCGGCCGCCCCGAGTCCCGTCGGTAGTCACCGTCGGACTGTGCCGGATGCAGCACGAGGCTCGCGTCCAGCACGGCGGGAGGGGTGGCACCTGACAGGGCGTCGGCGAGTTCGCCGACCGAGATGAACGGGGAGGTCATGGTTCCACTCTCCCACGGCCTCAGGGCAGAAGAGCCAACCGCCCAGCGCTGATCCGGGCGGGCACGAGCCCCTCCACCATGACGTCGGCGAGCATCCAGGGCTTCTCCCGCGCGAGAAGCTCCTCCTCCTGATCGGCCCAGTCGTCCCAGTGCGCCGCGAAGTAGGGATCGCGGGCGAGTGCGCGCGAGCGCCGCGTGGCGTCATCGAGGTCGACCCACACCGCGACCTCGGCGAGCGAGCGCGACGCGGCCGTGATCGCTCCGACACCCTCGACGAGAATGTCTCCCGCCGGGTCGAGCTCGCGCCACTCCCCCGGCTCGTCGTTCACCCAGTCCCATGAGCGCCACACGCCCGTGCGCAGCAGCTCCGGAACGGCGGCGCTGCCCGCTTCGAGGCCCTGCCATCCGGGGTAGAGGCCGTCGAGGCCCACCAGCTGGAACGACGGATACCGCCGCACGAGCGCGCGCGCGAGCTCGGTCTTGCCCGACCCCGAACGGCCGTCCACGAGCACGATCATCGTCCGAGGAACCTCTGCACGTCGGCCGTGGCGGGCGCGTCGAGCACCTCGGACACCGATCCGAGCTGCACGAGCCTGGCATCCATCATGATGCCGATGCGATCGGCCACGAGCGCGGCCTCACCCTGGTCGTGCGTCACGAACATCGCCGTCGTGCCGGTCTCGAGGAGGATCCGCCGCAGGTCGCGCCCGAGCCGCTCGCGCAACTCGCGGTCGAGCGAGCTGAGCGGTTCGTCGAGCAGCAGCAACCGGGGGTCTGCCGCGAGCGCGCGGGCCAGGGCGACGCGCTGCTGCTCCCCGCCGGAGAGCTCCGTCACGCGCCGGTCGCCGAACCCCGCCAGGCCCACGAGCTCGAGCAGCTCGGTGACGCGCACGCGCTGCTCGGGCGGGGGCATCCGTGCGATCTGCAGCGCGTAGGCGACGTTCGACGCCACCGAGCGGTGCGCGAAGAGCTGGCCATCCTGGAACATGAGGGCGAAGCCGCGCCGGTGCACGGGCATCGCCGTGATGTCGGCGCCCTCCCACAGCACGGTGCCGGCGTCGAGCAGCTCCAACCCCGCGATCGCCCGCAGCAGGGTCGACTTGCCGCTGCCGGACGGGCCGAGGATGGCGAGCACCTCGCCCGCCTCGAGGGTCAGGGAGACGTCGTCGATCGCGAGCGCGGTGCCGTGCTTCTCCCGCAGGTACGAGACCGTGAGGTGTTGCGCGTCGAGTGCTGTCATCAGAATGTCCCCACCGTATCCACGCGCAACCGTTCCACGAGCGCGATCACCGCGACCGTCACTGCGGCGAGCACCACCGAGGCGGCGATCGCCATACCGAAGTTGTCGCCGCCCGGCAGACCGATCAGCCGGTAGATCACCACGGGCAGGGTCGGCCGGTCGGGGCGCGCGAGGAAGCTCGTGGCCCCGAACTCCCCCAGCGCCACCGCGAAGGCGAAACCGGATGCCGCGAGCACGGGCCGGGCGACCACGCTCAGGTCCACGTCGCGCAGCACCCGCCACGGGGTGGCGCCGAGCACGGCCGCCGACTCGCGAAGTCGCGGGTCGATGGAGCGCAGCACCGGGAGCACGGTGCGCACGACGAGCGGCAGCGCCACGAGCGCCTGCGCTATCGGCACGAGGATCGGCGACGACCTGAGGTCGAGCGGCGGCTGGTTGAGCGTGATGAGAAACCCGAAGCCGACCGTGACGGCCGACACTCCGAGGGGCAGCAGGAGGGCACCGTCGAGGGCCCGCAGTGCCCGGCGGGCGTTGCGGCCGCGCGGCGAGCGGCTGAGCACGAGGCTCGCCACGACGCCGAGGAGCACCGCGATGAGGGTCGCCTGCACGGCGGTGGTGAGCGAGTTGCCGAGCGCGACCCACACCGGCACGACGAGGGCGTTGCGCGAGCCCGTACCGGAGAGCAGCGCGAAGTTGTCGAGTCCGTACCCGGTCGTCGTGCGCAGTGAGCGCTCGACGAGGGTGAGCACCGGGATGGCGAGCGCGACCGTGATGAGGGCGGCCGCGGCGAGGGCGGGGGCATCCGTGCGCCGGATCCGGCGGGCCACGGCGACACGGCGCTGGGTGCTGCCGCGCACCCTGCCCACCACGGCCAGCAGCGCGACGACGATGACGAGCTGGGTGACGCTCAGCACGCTCGCCGCCCGGAGGTCGAGGAACTGCGTGGTGAGCAGGTAGATCTCCGTCTCGATGGTGCCGAACTTGGTGCCGCCGAGCACGAGGACCACGCCGAAGGCCGTCGCGCAGAACAGGAACACGATCGAGGCGGCGGCGGCGATCGACGGGCCCAGCCGCGGCAGGGTGATGGTGACGAAGACCCGCGCGGGGCTCGCGCCGAGCACCCGCGCGGCGTCCTCCTGGCGCGGGTCGAGCCCCTCCCACGCGGAGCCGACCGTGCGCACCACGACGGCGATGTTGAAGAACACGAGGGCGAGCATGATGGCCGTGAAGGTGCCGTCGAGCGGGGTGTCGCGCAGGAGCGTGCGGAAGGCCACCCCCACCACGACCGTGGGCAGCACGAACGGCAGGATGACGAGCGCTCGCGCGAGTGCCCTGCCGCGGAACCGCAACCGGTACAGCACGTGCGCGACCGGCAGGCCGAGAACGACGCAGATGCCGGAGGCGAGGGCTGCCTGCCCGAGCGTGAGGCCGAGCAGGCGCAGAGTGCGGGGCCGGGAGAAGACCTCGCCGAAACCTCCGAGGTCGACCATGCCTCCCGGAGCGACGCCACGACCGATCATCGCCGCGACCGGCCACGCGAAGAAGACCGCGAGGAAGGCCACGGGCACGCCGACGCCGAGCACCGTCGCAATGACGGTGCCCGGCGACGTGCGGAGATGGCGCACTATCCCTGGGCGATCGCGGCCCACTCGGTGAGCCACTGCTCGCGATGGGCGTCGATATCGGAGGGGCTCACCACGAACGGGTCGTCGGCGATGGCCGCGAACTTCGTGAACGACTCGGGCAGCGTGGCCTTGGCGTTCACCGGGTAGACGTACATCGACTCGGGGATGTCGTTCTGCACGGTGGTGGAGAACAGGAAGTCGACGAGCTTCTGCGCGCCCGCCTCGTTCTTCGTGCCCGCCATCACGCCCGCGTACTCGGTCTGGCGGAAGCAGGTGTCGAGAAGGGCCCCCGTCGGGGCCTGCGTCGCACCCTCGGGCACCTCGAAGGGCGGTGACGACGCGTAGGAGACCACGATGGGGCGGTCACCCTCGCTCGACGGGCCCGAGAAGTCCACGTAGTAGGCGTCGCTCCAGCCCGCGACGACCTTCGTACCGTTGGCCACGAGCGCGGACCAGTAGCCCTGCCAGCCGTCGTCCCCGTACTTCGCGATCGTCGCGAGCAGGAAGGCGAGGCCCGGCGAGCTCGAGTTCGCGGCCGGGGTCACGAACAGGTCTTTGTACTCGGGCTTGATGAGGTCGTCGAGCCCGGTCGGCTCGGGGATGCCCGCCTCGGCGAACCACTCGTGGTCCACGTTCACGCACACATCGCCGTTGTCGATCGGGGTCAGCTGCTCGCGACCCTGCCCCTCGGGCAGCAGGTACTGGTCTTCGGCGCTCGTGAGGTCTCCCGAGGCGTAGTCCGCGAGCACCCCGTTCTCCACCGCGCGGCTCGCGAAGGTGTTGTCGATGCCGAAGACGACGTCGCCGAGCGGCGAGTCCTTGGTGAGCACGAGCGTGTTGACGAGCTGCCCGGCATCCCCCGCCGACTGCACCTGCACGGGGATGCCCGTCTGCTCGGTGAACTGCTCGAGCGTGCCGTCGCTCAGCGCGAACGAGTCGTGCGTGACGAGCACGAGGGGCTGTGGCTCGTCGGCCGCGGTCGTCGCGCAGCCGGACAGTGCGAGGACGAGTGCCCCCGCGAGAATTGCGTACTTCATTGACGTGCCTTCCGTATCGCGGTGTTTCTCCGCTGGTGGGGCACGGGTTTCGAGAATGCCTCCCTGCGCTGGCATGATCCAGATCAGGTTCGACGGTCGAAGCTTGGAGAAGCTTCCTCTCAGCCCGGCTCACCGGACTCCCGTGTTCGGTGTCGAGTGTAGTCCGGCCCTAGGCTGCTGCCGTGCATCCCGACAATCTGCCTCTCCGCAAACGCCCCATCGACATCGTCTTCGCGGTGTTCTTCTCGGTCTTCATCATCACGTGCTTCATCAGCGACCTGCTGCCGACGATCGGTGTGGACTTCAGCCAACCGAGCGCCAACTTCTTCGCCAACTCGAACTACTGGTACGCGCACGACGCCGACCCGCTGTTCATGCACCCGCCGTTCTGGATGCGCATCGTCACGGGCCTCTCGGCCTTCGTGTACATGCCGTTCTACTTCTTCTTGGTCTACGCGCTCGTGCGCGGCCGCAACTGGATCCAGTTCCCGGCCACCATCTACGCCACGATGATCACCGCCATCACGGGCATCATCGTGTTCGGCGTGGAGTTCTTCGGCGAGCCGGAGTTCCAAACCCAGAACGCCGCGAAGTTCCTCGCGTTCAACCTGCCCTACGTGCTCGTGCCGCTCCTGCTGCTGATCCGGATGCGCAAGCCGCTGCCGTTCACTCGAAAGTTCTGATCGCCGACGTCATCCATTTGCCCCAAACGGCTGCTCAGGATGCCCGGAAGGACAGTTTGGGGAGAATCGATGCCGGGCGGGGACCAGGACCGGGGGCGGGCGGGGCGAGGCTCGGGAGCGGGCGCGCTACAGCAGGTCGACGAGCTTGCGCACCGTTCGCAGGTTGCGCGCCGTCGTCTCGGGTGGGAACTGCTTCCAGAACGCGGGCTTGAGCTTCGTCTTCGAGACGCCGTCCGGCAGGGACTGGTAGACCGCCTCGGCGCCCAGCGAGATGAGCTCTGGCGCGACATCGGGCAGCGGCACCGCGGGCACGGAGGGCATGAATGCGATCACGAGCCGGGATTCGTCGCCCTCGTAAGGGAAGGCGTCCGCGATCCGCCGGAACTGCTCGGCCTGGATGACCAGCACGTGCGTGGGGACGCCCGTGGCCGAGCGGATCGCGTGCAGGAGGGCCGGGGCATCCACGCTGCCGGAGAAGACCACGTTGCCGCTGTTCAGCAGGGTGACCACCTCGGTCGCGCCGGCCGCGGCGAACAGCTCGCGCAGGAGCGCCATCGGCACCTTCGTGGTCGGCCCCACGTTGATGCCGCGCAGCAGCGCCACCGACCGCGTCATTCGACGGCCTTCGCTTCTTTGCGCAGCTCGTTCTGGCGCATCGCCTTGAGAGCCGGATACGCGGACAGCAGCACGGCCATGGGCGCCCGCAGCGCGACACTGCGGATCTTGTGCTTCTTGTACGTGCGCTCGAAGCGCATGACGTAGTTGTAGTACTCGCGCGGCGAGTCGTCGATGCGCCGGGCGGACATCCCCGTCACCATCTCCGACGAGTACGCGACCCTGAGGTCGTGCTCGTGCAGGTGGATCGACAGGTCGATGTCCTCGTGCAGCTCATCCGCGGGGTCGAGGCAGGCCTCCGACCGGATCGTGCGCCACGCTGACGCCCGCAGCGCCATGTTGCTGCCGAACAGCAGGTGGTAGTCCTGCGTGATCACGATCATGGCGCGGCGGATGGCGTCGTCGGCGATGTGCCCGAACCGACGCAGGGGCATGTCGTAGTAGATGACCGGGCCCGTGCACGCGGCCACCGCGGGGTCGTCGAACGCGCGGATGACCTCCGCCACCCACGTGGGCTCGAGCACCGAGTCCGCGTCGATGCGACCCAGGATGTCGCCGCGCGCCTGGTCGAGTCCGAAGTTGCGCGTGGGGATGAGCCCCTGCAGCTCGTTCTGCTGCAGGTAGACGATGGGTGCCTCGGGGTACGCGCTCTGCAGGGCGCGGACGACCGCGGCGGTGGCATCCGTCGACTTGTTGTCGACGACGATGATCTCGAACGGCATGATCGTCTGGTCGAGAGCGGCGAGCACGCACGCTTTGATCGTGTCCTGCTCGTTGTACGCGGGGATGACTATCGACACCTTGGGCGGCGGGAGCATTCCAACAAGCTACCGCGCTAGGCGACCGTGCGCGCCGTCAGCTCGTCGTTGGGGATGACGATCCACAGCACGATGTAGATGATGAACTGCGGCCCGGGCAGCAGGCACGAGAGCAGGAAGATCAGCCGGACGAGGGTGGAGCTCAGGCCGAAGCGCTGCCCGAGGGCGGCGCACACGCCCGCGATGACTCGGCCGGATCGGGGTCTCTGGAGTTTTGCCATGACCCCAGCCTCACAGCTTCTGGCTCATTCCGGAATCGGGGTAACCCCCGGTATCGGGAACACCAGCAGGGTGCTGCTGGCCGTCGCCACCACCTTGCCCGACGAGTCGGTGAGCACGCCCTCGGCGAAGGCGACGCGCTTGCCGGGCTTGATCACGGTTCCCACCGCGGTGAGCGGCCCCGTCGTCGCGGTGATGCCCGCGAGGTAGTTCACCTTGATCTCGAGGGAGGTGTAACCGAAGCCGTGCGGCAGGGTGGTCTGCACCGCGCACCCCGTCACCGAGTCGAGGACCGTGCAGGCGAAACCGCCGTGCACCGCGCCGATCGGGTTGTAGTGCGACTCGTCCGGCTGGGCCGTGAACGTGACGGTGCCCTCCCCCACCTCGAGCAGATCGAGGTTCATCACCGCGAGGATCGGCGGCGGCGGGAAGTCGCCCGCCTGGAGGGCGCGCATGTAGTCGATTCCACTCATCGTGGTCATCGCCTTCGCGCCGATCATCGGGTCTTGCCAGGTGAGGGTTTTCGTCCGTTCGGTCATGCGCTCAGTCTTATTGTTGTCAACCTCTAGTCGTAACCGTTTGTCGGTGATCAACTAGGAGAACCCCGTTCGGGGGTCATGAACTCGGTGAGGAGTGACCATGACAGACACACTGCATCAGCGCCGCAGCCGCCCGCAGCCGCATGCGACCGACGCGACCGAACCCTCCATCGCGATCGTGCGCGAGAACCTGTACGCGGTGCTCTCCACGCACGAGACCATGGGCTTCGTGGAGCGCGTCGACCGAGTGTTCGTGGCGCTGCACGGACCCGACCTGGCGCGGGCCGTGGAGGTGGGCCAGTCCCTCTCGTGGGACGACTGCGTGTCGATGGTGCGCGAGGCGCATCGGGCCTAACCCGCGCGGCGGTGCTCCTCGGCCAAGGCGACGGCCTTACGGGAGGCCGCGTCGCGCAGGTGGGCGCCCCACCGGCGTGTGACCGCGAGGTCGGAGAACTGCCGCGCCGTGCGCCGGGCGTTGCGGCGCAGCCGCATGACTTGGCGGGGCGTGAGGTCGAGCAGGCGAGAGATGGCCCCGGCCAGGGCATCCGGCTCCCCCGCCGGCACGAGAAACCCGTTGTGCCCGTCGCGGATGAGGTCCGCCGGCCCGTACGCGACGTCGTAGGCGATGGGGATGCACCCCGCTGCCATCGCCTCGACCAGAACGAGGGGCAGCCCCTCCGAGACGCTCGTGAGCAGCAGGAACGACGCCCCGTCGAGCAGGTGCTTGGCGCCCGGCACGTGGCCGCGCAGCCGCACGGGGGCGTCGAGGCCTGCCATCGCGGCGACGACGCGCTCGCGCTCCGGCCCATCGCCGAACACGTCCAGGGTGACGCCGGGATGCCGCTGCGCCGCCGCGCTCACCGCGCGCACGGCGTGGTCGACCCGCTTGCGGCGGGTGAGCGACGCGAGCATGATCCCGGCGGCCGGGTCACGGGGCTCGGAGCCGCCCGCGGGCGGCAGGTCGCAGCCGTTCGGGATGACCGCGAGGTTGTCGCGCGGCCCGAGCAGCAGCTCGACATCGCGCCTCTGCGCGTCCGTCAGCAGAACAACGGAGTCGTAGTCGTCGAGTCGCTCGAACGTCTCGCGCCGACTCGCGCTGAGCCGGTCGCCGGAGAGGTGCGTGCCGTGCACGACGTGAACCACGACCGCGCGCTTGCGGCGGTAGGTGGCCATGAACCGGGCCACGGTCTTACTGTCGACGATGAGGTACGACGGCTCGCGCTCGCGCAGCAGATCGAGCCAGAACCGGTAGAAGGCCCATGCGCTGCCCCACGATCGCACGGGCACCCCGTCCGAGTCGCACAGCACGACGCAGCGCGCTCCCGGCAGGCGCACGTCGCTCGCGAGCAGCGATCCGTCCTCGCGATAGTGGTCGACCTGCAGCGTGGCGCTGCCGTCCATGCGCGTGCGAGTGAGCTCGTGGTCGCCCCGCCAGGTCGAGACCGTGGCCGGATCCGCGCCGAGCGGCGCGACGACGTCATCCGGGCGCAGCGCGCCCGGGGCTTCCGCGGGCAGGTCGTGCTCGCGGAACCAGTCCCACAGGTTCAGCAGGCGCATCCCGTCGACGAGTTCCTCTCGATCCCGCAGCTCGCGCTCCACCGCCGGGTAGTCGGGCCGCGCATCGAAGGTGAGGATGTCGACCGGTGAACCGCCCAGACGGACGAACGAGCGCGAACGGTGCAGAAGGGCCGCCGTCATGCCGCCGAAATTGTCGGGGATGCTCCACGTGAGCGCGAACTGCCGACCCGCCGGCAGGGGCGCCGGTGGGTGCACCGCGGGGTCCGGGCGGAGGTCGACCATTGGCTCGACGCTACGCGGGCGCGGCTGGGGATTTCCGGGGCTTGCGCTGGGAGAAGAGTGTGTCTAGGCGGTGACGAAGTCGATGAGCTGCTCGACGCGGCCGAGCAGGGCGGGCTCGAGGTCGGCGTAGCTGTCGACGCGGCTGAGGATCCGCTGCCACGCGCGCGCGATGTCGGCCTGGTCATCATGCGGCCAGCCGAGGGCCTCGCAGATACCGTGCTTCCACTCGGTGCCGCGCGGGATCACCGGCCACGCCTGCATCCCGAGCCGCTGCGGCCGCACGGCCTGCCAGACGTCGATGTACGGATGCCCGACCACGAGCACGTGCGCGCTCAACGGGCTGTTCCTCACGGCCTCGGCGATGCGGCTCTCCTTCGAGCCGGGGACGAGGTGGTCGACGAGCACGCCGGCCTTCCGGCCGGGACCGGGCCGGAACTGCTTGAGCTGCTCGGCGAGGTCGTCGACGCCCTCGAGGTACTCCACGACAACACCCTCGACCCGGAGGTCGTGGCCCCACACCTTCTCGACGAGTTCGGCATCGTGCCGGCCCTCGACGAAGATGCGGCTGGGCAGGGCGACCCGCGCGGCGTGGTCGGTCACCGCCACCGAGCCGGACGCGCTGCGCATCGGCTTGGGGGCCGAGGGCGCCGGCTTGACGAGCGCGACCGCGGCGCCGTCGACCATGAAGCCGGCGCCGAGGGTGAAGGTTCTGGTAGCGCCGTGGCGATCCTCGAGCTCGATCATCCCGTTCGCGTAGGCCACGATGGCGCCCACGAAGCCCGTGCCGGTCTCCTCGAGCACGAGGCCCTTCTGCACCGCGACGGTCGGGATGGGGGCGGGGCCGCGCTGCTGGCGGAACCCCGCGAGAACGTCGCTGCCGTACCGGTCGTCACTCACCGGTCGAGGCTAACCGCGCGGCTCAGAAACCGAAGTCTCCCCCGCCGAAGTCGCCTCCGAAGTCCCCGCCGCCGAAGTCGCCGCCCCCGCTATCGCCGCCGGAGTCAGCGCCCGCGTCGGCCGAGGCATCCGTGCTGTCCGCGCCCGCGTCGCCGGAGGCATCCGTGCCGCCCATGTCGGTCGGCAGGAACGCCGAGACGAGGGCCGAGCCGATGACATAGCCCGCGACGGTGCCGAGCAGCGAGCTGCCCACCATGGCGCCGAAGCTCGGGCCCTGGAAGGAGCGCTCGAGCGTACCGGGCTGACGCAGCTCTGACCGCGTCGCCGCTTGCGCGAGTGAGGCCGGGTCTTGGCCCTTGGGCTGCTCGCCCGACTGGGCGAGCTCGTCGTAGACGAGCTTGCGCTGGTCGTCCGTGAGCTTGGCGAACGCCTCGGCGTGCACCTGCTCGAGCGTCTCGGGCGGGGCCGTGCGAAGGAGGTAGCGGTATCGCTCAACAGCGATCTCGTCAGTCGAACGAGCTCGGGCGGGGGGAGCCGGGCTGTCGTGCTGCTCGGATCCGAAAAGTCGATCGAAGAGTCCCATAGCTCTGAGATTAGGAGCCGAAGCTGAGAATCAGACCGGGTTTCGCTCAGACGTTCACGTGGGCGAGCAGCCAAGGGTACGGGTCGATGAAGGCGCCATCGACGATGACGCCGAGGTGCAGGTGCGCTCCCGTGGAGATGCCCGTGCTGCCGACGAGGCCGAGCACGGTGCCGCGCGGCACCGTCTGGCCCACGGAGACGGCGATCGAGCCGTCGAGCAGGTGCGCGTACAGCGTGGACACGACCTGGCCGTCGATGACGTGCTGCACGACGACCTTGTTGCCGTAGCCGGTGGAGTCGTAGCCGGCCTCCGTGACGACGCCGTCGGAGATCACCTGGATCGGGTAACCGCTGCCGGGGTTGAAGTCGGTTCCCGTGTGGTCCGTCGGGCAGTCATCACACTCGCGCACGCCGAAACCGCTGCTGATGGGGGTACCCGCCGGCACCGGCCACTGCACGACCGAATAGCGTGAGATGGCGAACGCGTCGCGGGCCACCGGGGCCTCGGCGGCGTCGGGTGCCGTGTAGGTCTGCAGCGGGATCGCGGCGGCGTTCGTGCCCAGGAGGGCGTTGGCATCGGCCGGCAGCGAGGGAACGCTCGTGAGCATTCCGCAAGCGGCAATCGCCCCGACGACGAGGATGCGGCGGTTGGTACTCAGGAAGCCGAGGAGCCGACGGTCGTGAGACCCGGGGTCGAGCGGGAGTTTTCGGGCAGCCAGAAACGACGAACGGGGTGAAGGGGGCAAGAGAGAAGGACTTTCGAACTCGGCGCGGTGCGATCAGGTGCGGTGCGCGCGTGCAGAAGGGGCACGCAGTCGGGTGGGTCTGGCACCGAGACGGTGCTGAGCGGACTCAAAGGAAGCGTCCATCCGGCGGCAACTGCACACCGGGGCTCACTCAGTCCTGGGGTATTTCCCTGCTAGCAGCCTGACCGACGATCCTGTGAGATTCATGTGCACGCATAGACCTGAGCTTCGGCGAAGTCAGGATGACCGCGAGCAACACCCCGGCAATCGCTCCCGTGCTCGACCACACGACGTCGCTGAGCTCCGAGTATCCATCGGGCATCCAGATCGACTGGGCCGCCTCGATCCACGCGGAACCGAGCACCGCGAACGCCACGGCCGCCCACCAGCGACGGCGGCCGAGCAGCAGCAGGAGCAGGATGCCGACCGGCACGAACGCCAGGAACGGCCAGAACCAGGCCGCGCGGTTCGCCGCGGATCCGGGCAGGAAGGTGAGGCCGACGAGGGCCCCGAAGTAGACGGCGGCCACACCGGTGAGGATGTACCGTTTGGCGCGCATCCCGCCAGTATCTCTCCGCCGCCTCTACGCAGCATGTGAGAACCTTGCGTGCGCGCTGTGGGCCTAGTCGCGCACCCCGAAGAGCCCCGTCCCGTGCTTGACGAGCACGTCGTACGCGTCGCCGAAGGTCTTGGGCACGTCCCGGTTCGGCTCGTACTTCGCCAGCAGCAGCCCCAGCAGCCCCTCGGCGGGGGCGCTCAAGGGCCGGTGCTTGTGCTCCTCATGGGGCGCCGGCACCGCCTCGGGGTTCGGCGGCGTGTACTGCGGATGGGTGGACGGCCACTCGTACGGCTGTCGGGGCGTCGTGAGGTTGATGGCGTTGAACACGTTGTTCGCCGTCGCGTCGCGACGCGTGAGGGGCTCGAGGCCGTGCAGGCGGGCCAGCGTGGCGATGATCGAGCCGTGGTGCATCTCGTCGTGAACGATCGACCCCGCAGCCGTATATGCCGACACGAGAATGCTCGGCACGCGGCAGCCCAGCCGGTCGAAGGTGAAGCCCATCTCCCCCGGCTCGCCAGCCTTGGTGGGCGGCACGGCGCTCGGCGGCGGCACATGGTCGTAGGTTCCGCCGTGCTCGTCGAACGTCACGAGGAAGGCCGTGTTGAGCGCGTTCGACCCCGTGGCCGACTTCGCGCCGCGCAGCGAGGTGTAGACGGAGTGCAGCAGCGCCTCGCCCGCGCGCACGTCCGAGAGCGCGCTGTTGTAGACCTTCTGGCCCTCGTACTCCCCCTCGCGGAGGGTGCCGAACGGCGGGTGCATGTCGTTGTGGTTGAAGACCATGCGCGGCTCGATGAACGAGTACTCGGGCAGGGTGCCGTTCTTCACGTCCTCGTGGAACTGCTCCATACTGCGGAAGTTGCTCTTCCAGTACGGTTCGAGCACGGCGGCGTGGAGCATCCCCGTGAACGACACCATCTGCTCGGCGTCGTAGTAGACGCGCCAGGTGAGCCCGGCGTCCTGCAGGCGGTTGAAGATCGTGGGGGCCGCCGGTGCGTCGATCCACTTGTCGTATCCGCCGCCGTCCTTGTTCGTGACGAAGCCGTGCGAGGTCGAGGCGTGGAAGAACGAGCGGTTGCAGAACGTCTGCGAGGGAACGCCGGCGTGCCACGCGTCGTAGACGGCGAAGCCCTTCGCGAGCGCGGAGAACACGGGGAGCATCTCGGTGGAGAAGCTGCCCATGGCCACGCGGTAGTCGTCGTAGGTGGGCTCGGCCCCCTTCTTCAGCTCGCGCCAGTTGACGACATAGTCCTTCACGAACCCGGACATGTCGGCCTTGGAGTCTTTGACCGGGGCGTTGTAGGGCTCGCGCAGTTCGTTGGCGTACAGCTCGCCGTTCGACTCGGGGTCGACGATGCCGAAGATCTGGGTGTTGACGTGCGGGTAGTGCTCGCCGGGGTCCGGTGAGGGGTGCCGCATCACGGCATCCGTGTCGCCGAGGTAGACGTGCGCGGGGATGACCTCGCCCGCCGGACCGACATTGGAGTAGTCGCCCTGGCTCAGGCCGTCGAAGGTCTCGCCCGCCGCCAACTGGTCGTCGGTGTACAGGTAGCCCAGGATGTTGTCGAACGAGCGGTTCTCGAACATCATCACGACCACGTGGTCGAACCCGGGCTCGCTGCGCGGCTCGAGCGGATCGAACCCGGCGATGGGGCCCGGCGCGTTCACCGCCCCGTCGATGCCGGCGACCACCGCGGCACCCGCGGCGAAACCGCCGAGGCCCACGGCGGCGGTGCCCTGCAGGAAGGCCCGGCGGGAGCGCTTGCCGGGTTCGGCCGGGGGTGTGGTAGCCATCTCAATACTCTATGGGCGTGCAGGGAATCCCCGGCCGCCCGCCCCGGTTGCTACTCTCTGATCAATCGTCTGGGAGGACATCGATGGAGTACGACTGGCTGTCACTGCAGAAGCGCGTGCAGCGCGAGTTCTCGCGCCGCATCGCCGCCGTCACGGACTGGGATGCCCCGACGCCCGACGACGAGTGGAGCGTTCGCGACCTGGTCTCGCACGTCATCGAGGAGCAGCAATGGGTGCCCTACCTCCTCGCCGGCGAGAGCATCGAGAGCGCGCGACGCGACATCCAGCCGCTGCGCGACGACCTGCGCGAGGAGTGGGATCTGTACGCCTTCGCGGCCAACGCCGCGTGGAAGGCGACAACGCCCGATACCCGCGTGCAGCTCTCCTACGACACCGTGACGATGGCCGACTACCTGCGCGAGCAAGTCGCCGACGTCGCCATCCACACGTGGGATCTCGCCCGCGCGATCGGAGCCGATGAAGAACTCGACCCCGAGATCGTCGAGGCCGTCTGGACGGTCTTCGAGCCGCAGAAAGACACTCTGGCCGCGAGCGGGCTCTACGCCCCGCCCGTGCCGCTGCCCGACGATGCGCCGCTGCAGCACCGGCTGCTCGCGGTGACGGGCCGCGACCCGCGCTAGGGCAGCAGCAGCCCGGTCAGCACGAGCTCGCGCACCTGCGGGAGCACCTCGGCGGTGAGTTCCCCGGCGTCGACCTCGAGCAGTTCGGCGACGGCGGCGCAGATCACCCCCACGGGGAGCGAGCCGTCGCACGCCCCCACGACCGCGGCGAGCGCCGTGCCCAGCGGCACGGTGCGCGCGAAGCCGGATCCCTGGCGCAGGTCCATGACGGTCGGATGCTCGTCCCCCGGCCAGTAGTGCCGCTGCTCGGTCACATCGGGCGCGACGGTGAGCGGTTCCCGGGCGAGGGCGGCGTCATCCCGTGCCGCCAGCCAGTCGTGGGCGGAGAGCAGTGCGTCCACGCGCTCCCCCAGCGACCCGCCGAGCGGGCCGTCGAGCACCTCGAACCGCCGCAGCGTGGGGCCTCCGAACACGGGGCGGCGGAGGGTGACGTAGCCGAAGCCGACATGGGTGACCCCGCGCGTGGCGAAGTCGTCGAGCCACGCCTCGTAGAGCCGGTCGAACTCCGGGCCCGGGCGGGTGCCGCCATCTCTGATCCACGTCTCGGCGTACTGCTCCACGTCCTGCCGTTCGCGCTCGACGACCCACGCGTCGAGACCGGTGAAGCGCACCCACTGCTCGACGCGCGCGAGGCCGTCCTGTGCGCCGTACTCCCAGTTGCCGAGCAGCTGGGCGACGCCGCCCGGCACCAGGTGCGCCTCGACGTCTTTGATCACCGAGGCGACGAGCGCGTCGCCGACCATGCCGCCATCGCGGTACTCGTACGCGGGCACGCCCTCCGCGGAGCGCGGCGTGATGACGAAGGGCGGGTTGGAGACGATGTGGCCGTACCTCTCACCCGCGACCGGCTCGAACAGGCTGCCCAGCCGGAACCGAATGTTGGTGACGCCGTTGAGCTCGGCGTTGAAGCGCGCGAGCTCGAGTGCGCGCTCGGAGATGTCGGTGGCGATGACCGTGGTGGCATGGCGCGCGGCGTGCAGGGCCTGGATGCCGCAGCCCGTGCCGAGGTCGAGCGCGAGGTCGACGGGGCGCGAGATCATGAGCGAGCTGAGCGTCGTCGAGGCGCCGCCCACACCCAGCACATGCTGTTCGGGGATCGCGTGGCCGAGGGCGAGCTCGCCGAGGTCTGAGGCGATCCACCAGCTCGCGATGCCGCGGCCGTCGACGAACGAGTACGGGCGCAGGTCGAGCAGCGGCGCCCCTGCGGCGTCGACGAGTCCGAGCGCGACGGCGCCCTCGAACCCGAGGTTGGGCAGGGCGGCGGCGAGCGCGTGCGGAGTCACCGGGAGGCCCAGGACGAAGGCCCGCGCGAGGGTGGCGGTCGCCGACTCAGGGAGTGCAGCCAGTGCCCGGAGCGCGGGAACACGCTGGCCGCGGTGCAGTGCGGCAGCGGCATCCTCGCCCCAGAGTTCGGCGAGGGCGTCGACGGTGAAGCGCGCGGCGGTCAGGTCGGCGGCGAGGAGTGCGGTGGTCACCCTCGCCATTCAACCAGTTCAGTCCTCGAGCACCGACAGCACGTTGCCGGCCGGATCCGTGAACCAGCAGATCACCGGCCCGTCCTCGGGACGCCGGGGGCGGGCGATGCCGCGCTCGTCGGTGTGGTTGCCCTCGTAGATCTTCGTGACGACGCCACGGGCGTTGAGCTCGTCCACAGCGGCATCGACGTCGGGCACCGGGAAGTTGAGGATCGTGTACGTTGCGGGAACATGATCCGGCTTGGGGTACACGAGAATCACGCCGCCCGTCGCGAGGCGGAGGGTGAGGAAGCCCATGTCGTTGTCCTCGACGCGAAGGCCGAGAGTCTCGCTGTAGAAGGTGCGGGCGGCGTCGATATCATCGACAGAGAACCCGCTGAACGCCTGACTTTCACCGAACATGCCCACTCCTTCGTATGTTAACGCTGTAAACACTGACATAGGATGAGGCCCGTGACCACCCCCGATGCGCCGCGCTCGAGCTACCACCACGGTGACCTCCGGCACGCCCTCCTCGAGGCGGGAATCGACCTCGCGCGCGAGGGCGGCCCCGACGCCGTCGTGCTGCGCGAGGCGACCCGGCGCGTGGGCGTCTCACCGAACGCGGCCTACCGGCATTTCGCCGACCGGGATGCCCTGCTCTCGGCCGTGAGCGATGCGGCCCTGGCCATGCTCGCCACCTCCATCGACGCGCTGTTCGACGGCATCCCGCACGGAACCGCGGAGGCGAACGCCCGCGCGCAGCTCCGCGCCGTGGGCACGGGCTACGTGGCATTCGCCCTCGACCAGCCGGGGCTCTTCCACGCCGCCTTCTTCGTGCCCACCAACCTGGAGACCAGCTCGGCCGCGAGCAAGACCGGCCCGAGCGGCAGGTCGCCGCTCGACCTGCTCACGGTCGCCCTCGACGAGTTCGTGGCGTCCGGGATCATGCCGGCGCAGCGCCGCCCGCAGGCCGAGTTCTTGGCGTGGTCGTCGGTGCACGGGTTCGCGCTCCTGCTCATCGACGGCCCGCTGCGCGCCCTCCCGCGCGAGCAGGCCGACGCCGTCACCCAGCGGGTTATCGACATGGTCGAGGCGGGCTTCACAGCGCCGTAGGTCGCCGTAGGTATGGTGGAAGGGTGCAGCCGCTCACCCCAGAAGACATTCGCGAGAGCTTCGTGAACGCGACCAAGGGCGAGGCGAGCCGGGTTCCCATGCCGGGCCTGCACGACGTGCTCTGGGACCAGCGCGAGTACCTCGGGTGGCGCGACCAGCAGTCGCCCCAGCGGGGCTACCTCGTGCACTGGGTGGGCGACCGCCCCCTCGGCCTCGTGCTGCGCGCCTCCGAGTTCTCGCTCAAGCCGGGGATCGCGGCGATGTGCTCGTGGTGCCGCATCACGCGGCGCTCCGACGAGATCTCGCTGTTCTCCGCCGCGCGCGCGGGCCAGTCCGGCCGCGACGGCAACACCATCGGCACCTACCTGTGCGACGACCTCGCGTGCTCGCACATGATCCGTATCCTCCCCCCGCCGTCGCCCATGCAAGACCCCGAGCAGCTGCTCGCGAGCCGCATCGACGGGCTCGTGGCGCGCGTGCGGGCGTTCACCGCCGACGTGATGAAGACGGCCTAGCGCCCGTGCCGACCGCCCTGCTCGTGCTCTCCGACACGCACGTGCCGGCGCGGTCGCGGCGGTTGCCCGAGAGCGTGCGTCGGGCGGCGGCGGCCGCGGCCCTCGTGGTGCACGCCGGAGACTGGGTGGAGGAGTCGGTGCTCGACGACCTGCTGCAGTACGGCCCCGTGCTGGGTGTGTGGGGCAACAACGACGGCGACGACCTGCGCGCCCGGCTCCCCGAGGTCGCGCGGCAGACCATCGAGGGTGTGCGGTTCGGGGTGGTGCACGAGACGGGCCCCGCCACGGGCAGGGAATCCCGCATGGATGCCGCCTACCCAGACCTCGACGTGCTCATCTTCGGCCACAGCCACATCCCGTGGGACACCACGACGCCGCGAGGGCTCCGACTGCTGAACCCGGGCTCGCCCACCGACCGTCGCCGTCAACCCGTGGGCACTTTTCTCACCCTCACCGTGGCCGACGGAGCCCTGCACAACGTGACGCTCTCGCCCGTGTAGACACCCGGCGCGGCCAGCGCAAGCCCCTCGTCCCGATCGGGTCCCCGTGTGAGCGTGGACCCATGACCAACTTCGGCTACACCCTCATGACCGAGCAGAGCGGGCCGCGCGAGCTCGTCTCGTACGCCGTCGCCGCAGAGGACGCCGGGTTCGACTTCGAGGTGTCGAGCGACCACTTCTCGCCGTGGATCACCGAGCAGGGCCATTCCCCCAATGCGTGGGTTCTGCTCGGGACGGTCGCGCAGGCGACCTCGCGCGTCGAGCTCGCCACCTACGTCACCTGCCCGACCTTCCGATACCACCCCACCGTCGTCGCCCAGCAGGCGGCGACGATGCAACTCTTGAGCGAAGGCCGGTTCATCCTCGGATTGGGCTCCGGAGAGCGCCTCAACGAGCACGTCACAGGTGAGGGCTGGCCCTCGGTGGACGTGCGGCAGTCGATGCTCGAGGAGGCACTGTCGGTCATCCGGGAGCTGCACACCGGCGAGGTCATCACGTGGGAGGGCGAGTACTTCCG
>Ga0247738_10000153_pt1 | contig 30318 bp, 27 predicted proteins | sample UWRJL013104B2_FD_180936 | JGI IMG/M metagenome (GOLD analysis project Ga0247738, IMG submission 180936) | Plant litter microbial communities from Arlington Agricultural Research Station in Wisconsin, United States - UWRJ-L013-104B-2 | ecosystem: Environmental > Terrestrial > Plant litter >...
TCCATGCTTCGGGCATGACGACAAGACAGGCGCCCTCGCCCGCTTGAGCCGCCGCGCCTAGTTGCTGATCGCGGCCCGGATCGCTTCGATCGCCGCGCCCGCCGCCGATCCATCAGGACCGCCGCCCTGCGCCATATCCGGACGGCCACCGCCGCCTGCGCCGCCCAGCGCCGCCACGCCGGCCTTGACCAGATCGACCGCATTCAGCTTGCTGACCAGATCCTCGGTCACGCCGACCACGATGCTTGCCCGGCCCTCGTTGACCGAAATCACGACGCTGGCGCCACTGCCCAGCTTCTTCTTGTTGTCGTCGACCAGTGCCTTGAGGCCCTTTGGATCGAAGCCTTCCAGTATCTGGTGGCCGAACCTGATGCCGCTGACCAGTTCGGGCTCGTTGTCAGATGCCGCTGTGCCACCGGCCGCACCCGATGCACCGGCAAGCGCCAGCGCCCGCTTCGCGTCGGACAGTTCCTTCTCAAGCTTGCGGCTCTGCTCGACGAGAGCGGCGACACGCGCCGCCGCCTCGTCCGGTGTGGTGCGCAGGCTCGCTGCGACTGCGCGCAGCTGTTCGTCGCGACGAACGAGCCAGAGCCGTGCCGCCTCACCCGTCAGCGCCTCGATGCGCCGCACGCCGCTCGATACCGCGCTTTCGCCGACGATCTTGAAAATGGCGATGTCGCCAAGCGCATGAACATGCGTTCCGCCGCACAGCTCGACCGAATAGGATTTGTCGTCTGCGTTGCCCATGGAAAGCACGCGCACTTCATCGCCATATTTCTCGCCGAACAGCGCCATGGCGCCCGCTTCGATCGCGTCCTCCGGCGACATGAGCCGGGTCGAGACCTCCGCGTTTTCGCGGATTTGCGCGTTTACATTGGCCTCGACGGCAGCGATCTGAGCAGCCGTCAGCGCCTCGGGATGCGAGAAATCGAAACGCAGGCGATCCTCGGCGACGAGGCTGCCTTTCTGCGTCACATTAGGGCCAAGTTCAGCGCGCAGGGCGGCATGCAGCAAGTGCGTCGCACTGTGATTGGCGCGGATGCGGCTGCGGCGGCCATGATCGACAGCGAGCTGGACCATATCGCCGACGCTGACCACACCGCTCGTGATGGTCGCATGATGGACATGCAGGCGGCCCAACGGCTTGCCCGTGTCGGAGACATCCGCGACGAATCCGTCCGCGCCCTTGATCGTGCCGGCATCACCAGCCTGCCCGCCGCTTTCGCCGTAAAAAGGCGTCTGGTTGGTCAGGATCGCGACCGTATCGCCGGCCTGTGCCGTCTCGGCCCGCGCACCGTCTTTGACCAGAGCGACGACCTGGCCTTCGCCGGTTTCGCCCAGATAGCCGGTAAATTCCGTCGCGCCTTCGGTCTCGGCAATGTCGAACCAGACGTCTTCGGAGGACTTCTGGCCCGAGCCCTTCCAGGCTGCACGTGCAGCGGCTTTCTGCTCGGCCATGGCGGAATCGAACCCTGCCCGGTCGACGGACAGGCCCTGCGTGCGCAAGGCGTCTTCGGTCAGATCGTAGGGGAAGCCGAATGTGTCGTAGAGCTTGAACGCGGTCTCGCCGGGCAGCGTGGCACCGGGCGCAAGGCCGATTACGGCTTCGTCGAGCAGCTTGAGGCCCTTGTCGAGCGTCTGGCGGAAGCGGGTTTCTTCGCGCAGCAGCGTCTCCTCGATCAGCGGGCGTGCGCGAACGAGTTCGGGATAGGCAGCACCCATCTCGCTCACCAGCGCGCCGACGAGGCGATGCATCAGCGGATCAGCCGCGCCGAGCAGATGCGCATGACGCATGGCGCGGCGCATGATCCGGCGCAACACATAGCCGCGGCCTTCGGCGCTTGGCAGCACGCCATCGGCAATCAGGAAGCCGGCAGAGCGCAAGTGATCGGCAATGACACGGTGGCTGGCGCGTGCCTCGCCTTCCGGCGCGACTTTGGTCAGCGCCACCGACTGGGCGATCAGCGCCTTGAACGTATCGGTATCATAATTGTCGTGGACGCCTTGCATGACGGCGGCAATGCGCTCGAGGCCCATGCCGGTATCGATGCTGGGGCGCGGCAGATCGAGGCGGGTGCCATCGGCCTGCTGGTCATATTGCATGAAGACGAGATTCCAGATCTCCACGAAGCGGTCGCCATCTTCTTCCGGCGATCCGGGCGGGCCGCCCCAGATATGATCGCCATGATCGTAGAAGATTTCCGAGCAAGGCCCGCACGGCCCCGTATCGCCCATCGACCAGAAATTGTCGGACGTGGCGATGCGGATGATGCGCTCTTCCGGCAGGCCCGCGATCTTACTCCAGTGTGCGGCGGCTTCATCGTCGGTATGATAGACAGTGACCGTCAGGCGATTGGGGTCGATCCCCCATTCCTTCGTGATCAGCGTCCACGCATGGTAGATCGCCTGTTCTTTGAAATAATCGCCGAACGAGAAATTGCCGAGCATCTCGAAGAAGGTGTGATGCCGCGCAGTATAGCCGACGTTGTCGAGATCATTATGCTTGCCGCCGGCGCGCACGCATTTCTGCGAGGAAGCGGCCGTCTTGTAAGGGCGCGTCTCTAGGCCGGTGAATACGTTCTTGAACGGCACCATGCCAGCATTGACGAACATGAGCGTGGGATCATTGTTCGGCACAAGCGGCGCAGACGCCACCACCTCATGGCCAGCAGAGGCGAAATAGTCCAGAAAGGCCCGGCGGATGTCGTTGGTCGAAGTCATGGGCTGCGCTTAAGGGATGGCGGCCGCAGCGACAAGCGGGGAGTGACGCAAAACCGCGCCAAGGCAATGCCGAAACTATCCCGTTGCGCAGCGGAACCGTGCAGAAACGATACAGGCTCCGCGCTGAGGCTGTTTCGGACCAAAACTCCCCGCCCAAACCCTGACCGGAAGACGGTCATCGCATCCTCAGTGTGACGGGCCCGGCTCTTCGACGAAGACGGACAGCTCATTGCCGCCCGGCTCACGAAAATGAAAGCGCCGCCCGCCCGGAAAGGCGAAAATGGCTTGCGTAATTGCGCCGCCGGCAGCCTCGACCGCCTCCAGTGCGGCTTCGAGATTGTCAACGCGAATGCCCGGCAATGGCGCGGCAGGTGCTTCCGTAGCATCGCCCTGAAGGCCAAGGTCCGTCCCCTGCCCCATCGTCCCGGCATAAGTGGGCGCGAAGCGGACAAGCTGCCAACCGAAAGCGCTCTCGAAAAAGCTCGCACTAACCTCGCTGTCAGCGACCGCCAGTTCGACATAAGCGAGTGTTGCGGAGACATTGCTCATGATTGCGCCTTCTGCTTCACGCTGGAATGCTGCGCGTCGGGAGATTGGGGCATATCGCATCCCCAATCCTCACCGACTTCTCCGGGATCACTCCCGAATTCGCTCTTATTCCTCGCCAGCCTCGTCACTGTCCGGACCGACCATCATGCCTTCCGCGACGGCTTCCGTGCGGCCGCGAATGGCCTTTTCGAGCTTGGCCATGAGCTCGGGATTTTCCTTGAGGAAGGTCTTGGAGTTCTCGCGACCCTGACCGATGCGCACCGAATCATAGGAGAACCAGGCACCCGACTTCTCAACGATGCCGGCTTTGACGCCCAGATCGAGAATCTCGCCGACCTTCGAAATGCCTTCGCCATACATGATGTCGAATTCGACCTGCTTGAACGGCGGAGCGACCTTGTTCTTGACGACCTTCACGCGCGTCGCGTTGCCGACGATATCGTCACGATCCTTGATCTGGCCGGTGCGGCGAATATCGAGGCGAACCGATGCGTAGAACTTGAGGGCATTGCCGCCCGTCGTCGTCTCGGGATTGCCGTACATGACGCCGATCTTCATGCGCAGCTGGTTGATGAAGATCACCATGCAGCGCGAACGCGAGATCGAGCCGGTCAGCTTGCGCAGCGACTGCGACATCAGGCGGGCCTGCAAGCCGACATGGCTGTCGCCCATCTCGCCTTCGATTTCAGCGCGCGGCACCAGCGCGGCGACCGAATCGATCACCAGCACGTCAATGGCATTGGAGCGCACAAGCGTATCGACAATCTCGAGCGCCTGCTCGCCGGTGTCCGGCTGCGAGACGATCAATTCATTGATGTCGACGCCCAGCTTCTTGGCATAGACCGGGTCGAGCGCGTGTTCGGCGTCCACGAAAGCCGCTGTACCGCCATTGCGCTGCGCCTCGGCGATCACATGCAGTGCCAGCGTGGTCTTGCCCGAGCTTTCCGGCCCGTAAATTTCGATGACGCGGCCGCGCGGGAGGCCGCCGACACCCAGCGCAATGTCGAGCCCGAGCGAGCCAGTCGAGATCGTCTCGACCTGCATCGTCTCCTTCGAGCCGAGCTTCATTGCCGAGCCTTTGCCGAAAGCGCGATCGATCTGCGCCAGCGCCGCTTCGAGTGCCTTTTGCCGTTCCATGGTCCCCGTCTTCTTGTCGCCGTCAATGAGCTTCAATGATGCAGTCATGCCGCTTCTCCCCATGGATGCCAAGACAAGTGGGCGCAAGCCCGTATGTCGTCATGATGCTAGTCCGTATCCTATTTGTTCTCATAGAACAAGAGGAGAACAGTGATTTTCGAATATTCGCGCCGGGCCTTGCTTCCCCCGCCTTGACAGCCTGCCAGCACAGGGCAGATGCTCTCGCGAAGGAGGCGTCGTGCAATGACGATCACCATTACGGCATTCGAGCGGTCGCCCGATGGCGGCAAGGGGTTGGCGCGGGATACGCGCGTTCGCTGGGCGCTGGAAGAAGTGGGCCAGCCTTATGATGTCCGCCTCGTCTCGTTTCGCGCGATGAAGGAGCCCGCCCATCTGGCCCTCCATCCGTTTGGCCAGATCCCCACTTATGAGGAAGGCGATCTGGCGCTGTTCGAGACCGGCGCGATTATCTTCCATATCGCCCAGCAACATGCCGGTTTGCTCCCGGAGACCCCAAATGCGCGGGCGCGGGCGATCACATGGATGTTTGCCGCGCTCAATACAGTGGAGCCGCCCATCGTCGACCTCGGGACCGCGAAGCTGCTGGAGCGCGACAAGCCCTGGAGCGACGCCCGCCTGCCGCTGGTTGCGGATCGTGTCCGCGCCCGGCTGGATCAGCTTTCGGCGTGGCTGGGCGATGCCGACTGGCTCGATGGTGTGTTCAGCGCGGGCGATCTGCTGATGGTGTCGGTGTTGCTGCGACTGAGATCGTCGGGGCTTCTGGACGAATATCCGAACCTCGCGGCCTATGTGGCGCGCGGCGAGTTACGACCCGCTTATAAACGCGCTTTCGCCGCACAACTGGCGATCAACGCCAAGCCACCAACCGATTAAATCTTTGCCTAGCCTTCGTCCGGCAAGGCGGCCTGCTTCTCGGCTTCGGCGGCAGCCGCCTGTTCGCGCGCCGCGCCCAGCACATCGCGTGCAGCCTCGGCAAGCTGGTTCACAGAAAAGGGCTTGGGCAGGAAGGCAACATTGTCGATGTCGATCGATTTACGCAGCTGCTCCTCGGCATAGCCAGACATGAACAGCACGGGCAGCGCCGGATAACTGACGCGGGCGGCGCGGACCATCGCAGGGCCGTCCATGCCTGGCATGACGACGTCGGAGATCAGCAGGTCGATCTGCTCCGCCTGCGCGAGGCGTGCGAGGCCCTGTTCACCGTCGCTGGCCGTCAGCACCTTGTAGCCCTGGCGGGTCAGCGCGCGCTCGGCGACGGAGCGCACCATGTCCTCGTCCTCCACGAGCAGGATCGTGCCGGTGCCCCATGTCTCGGCGGCGGCCCGGCGGCGGCCCGGCGCAGCACGCGCAGGGTCATCCGCTTCGACGGCATGGACGGGCAGATAAATGGTGAAGGTGGTGCCCACGCCGACTTCAGAATCCGCGAAGATGAAGCCGCCCGACTGCTTGACGATGCCATAGACCGTCGAGAGCCCGAGACCCGTGCCCTTGCCCACTTCCTTGGTGGTGTAGAACGGCTCGAAAATCTTGCTGATCAGCTCGGGCGCAATGCCGATGCCGGTGTCACTCACCGAAAGGCCGGTATAGTCGCCGATCGGCATGAAATCATTCTTCATCTCGCGCACCTGCGCGGCCGCGAAGGAGAAGGTGCGGATGGTCACGGCGCCGCCCTCGGGCATGGCGTCGCGCGCATTGACGACGAGATTGACGATCACCTGCTCAAGCTGGCCGGGATCGGCGCGCACTGGCCCCAGATTGCGGCCATGCGTGAGTTCGAGGCGCATATTCTCGCCCAGGAGCCGCTTCAGCAGGCTGGAGACTTCCGAGACAACGTCCGGGATCTGGAGCACTTGCGGGCGCAATGTCTGCTGGCGCGAAAATGCGAGCAACTGTCGCGTGAGCGCAGCGGCGCGATTGCTGTTGGCCTTGACCTGCTGGAGGTCGTGATAGTCGGTGTCGCCCGGCGTATGGCGCATCAGCATGAGGTCGCAATGGCCGATGATCGCGGTCAGGATGTTGTTGAAGTCATGCGCGACGCCGCCGGCAAGCTGGCCGACTGCCTGCATCTTGGTCTGCTGCGCGACCTGACGCTTAAGCCGCGTCTCCTCGCTATTATCCTTGAGGCTCAGCAGCACTGACGCTTCGGCAAGACCGCGCACGCCCGCGAGACTGAGCAGCACGGGCTCATCGGGCTGGATGCGCAAGCGGATCTGGATGTCGCCGGACATTTGCGGCCCGATGGCATAGCGGCGCACGGCATCGGCGACGGCAGCCTGATCCTCCGGCACGACCAGATCGCCCGGGTAGCTCGGCCGCGGACCATCGACCACGCCGACTGCGCGGCCAAATGCCTTGTTGTAGAACAGCAGCCGTCCGTCCCTGTCGGCCATGCCCAGCCCGAATGGCAGGTGCGAAAGCAGCGTCTCGACATAAGCGAGGCTGGTAAGGCCATCGACGCTGGTCACAGGATCGTCGATCATGACGAGCAGCAGCAGGCTCGCCGGATCGTCGGGCCGCAGCGGGATCTGGAACATGCGCACCGGCGCGGCCTGATTTTCTTCCGATGCGAAGAAGATGCGGCCCTTATTGTCCATGCGCATATAGCCGGCGAGATCGCGGCCAACGAGATTGGTGTCCGAGCGGCCGCTGGCGCGCAGCACGAAGGCGGGATTGGCGGCGCGCAGGCGGCCCTCGTTGCCGATCAGCGCGCACATGATCCCGGCCTGCGACATCTGGGCGCCCGCCTCGCCTTCCACCACGCGCAGATAATCGTCGAGGATGCTGGCCTGCCGCACGGTGAGGAAGCGCCAGAGCAGGAAGTCGTCGCCGCGCCCGGTGCGCTGTACTTCCACGTCGAGATGCAGGCTGCCGCGCAGAAGCTCGTGCACTTCGGCATTGCCGTCGCGCCACGCTGCGCGCCCGGCTTCGGCCAGCCGCTCCTGATCGCGTGTTGAGACTTTCACCTCGACTGGCGTGGGATAGCCGGGAAACCATTCGCCATATTGGTCGGTCGCGCAGACGATACGGCCGGTGCGGTCGGTAATCGCCACGGCAAGGCCAGCCGCATCGGCCGCCGCGCGTGTTACTGACCAGTCGAGGGTCACAGACTCGTCGGCTTCGACCGCGGGGAAGAGCCTGCGACTATACCAGATGAGCGCCGCTACGCCGATCAGCATGGCAGCGAACCCGGCAGCGATGACAGGCTGCTCAAGCACGACAAGCAGGATCAGGGCACTGAGCAGGGTCGCCCCGGCAATGACGGCAAAAGCGGGCAAACGCTGGCGCCCGGCCGACGGCGCGAGCATTGCGCTGCTGCGCTTGCCCCCGCGTCCTTCGCTCAAGGGGTACTTCCGGAGAGGCCGAGATCGACCGGCTTGGCTGCCTTCCGCGTTCGGCGAACGGTGCGGACGCCCCATTTGCGGCCCATGCGCTCACGCCAGAACCAGATGGCGAGGAAATAACCCACAGCAGCCGTCACGACCGACACGACGAACAGGCCGAACATCATGACCGGCGCTGTCTCGCTGAGCAGCCAGCGGACCCATTGGCTGATCGAGGCATGATTCTCGATGAGCGCCGTGAATTCGCTGATGTCGCCCGAACGCCCGAGCATGATCTTGCCGAGATAATAAGACAGAGCGAGAATGAAGGGCGTCGTTGCCGGATTGGAGAGGAACGTCATTGCCACGGCAATCGGCACATTGGCGCGGAACGGAAGCGCCAGCAGCGCAGCGCCTGTGATCTGCAGCCCCGGAATCATCACGAACAGCCCCACGAACAGCCCCAGTGCCACGCCGCGCGGCACCGAGCGGCGCGTGAAGCGCCACAAGGCAGGCGCCAGCACGCGATGCGCAACCGGGCGGATGAAGCGATTATGCTCGAGGCTTTCGCGGCTCGGCATGGAAGCGCGCAGCCAGCGGCCGAAACGGGTATTGCCGCCGATCATCAACCGCGCTCCCGCATCAGGCGACCCTGCTCGCGCTTCCAGTCGCGCTGCTTGATATGCTCGCGCTTGTCCGGCGCATTGCGGCCCTTGGCCAGAGCCAGCTCAACCTTGGCGCGGCCACTGCTGTTGAAATAGACGCTGAGCGGCACAAGCGTCATGCCCTGCCGCGCGACGGCGCCATGCAGCTTCTCGATCTCGCGCGCGTTGAGCAGCAGCTTGCGCGGACGCTTGGGCTCGTGATTGAAGCGGTTGCCATGGCTGAATTCGGGAATGTTGCTGTTGACCAGCCACACGCCTGCATCGCTCACTTCGGCATAGCTCTCGACGATCGACCCCTCACCCGAGCGCAGCGCCTTCACCTCGGTCCCGGTGAGCGCGATGCCCGCCTCATATGTATCCTCAATGGCATAGTCGAACCGTGCGCGCCGATTCTCGGCGACGGTCTTGACCTTGTCGAACTCAGCGTGACGGGGACGTGCCATATGGTGTGGGCAATAACCTGACTGGTTGAACGGTTAATGTATGAGCCGATATCCGAGCTTAATGTTCTCAGGGCCCAATGTATGGCGTCGCGGGGCGCTAAACCAGTCCCGCAATCTCCAATGCACGGTCGACTGTCGCACGAGAGGCACTGGACGGCCATGTGACCGGCAAGCGGACCTCCGTTCCCATGTCGTTGCGGATGCGCGACAGGGCATATTTGATCGGCCCCGGCGAGCAATCGGTAAACAGTGCGTCGTGGAGCGGATAGAGCCGGTCGTGCAGCTTCAGTGCCTCGTCCCAGCGCCCGTCCTGGCACGCATTCTGGAAATCCGCCGCAAGGCGTGGCGCCACATTGGCCGTCACAGAGATGCAGCCGCGCCCGCCCATGGCATTAAAGCCAAGCGCCGTCTCGTCATTGCCGGAAAGCTGGCAAAAATCGGGACCGCAGGCCAGCCGCTGAGCGGTCACGCGACCAAGATTGCCGGTCGCATCCTTCACGCCCACGATTGTCGGGAATGCCTCAGCCAGACGATACATGACCGGCACGCCAATATCGACGATCGAGCGACCCGGAATATTGTAGAGAATGATCGGCAGGTCGCAGCGCGAGGCCAGATAGGCATAATGCTGGTACAGCCCGTCCTGGCTCGGCTTGTTATAATAAGGCGCGACGACCAGAGCAGCGGTGGCTCCGGCGGCCTGCGCGGCAAACATATGTTCAAGGGCGATACGCGTGTCATTCGACCCGGCGCCTGCAATCACGGGCACTCGCCCGCGCGCCTGCTCGACGCAGATCTGGACGACGCGATTATGCTCCTCGATGGTCATCGTGGCGCTTTCGCCGGTCGTGCCGCAGGGCACCAGCGCGCTCGATCCTTGCTCGATCTGCCAGTCGACGAATGCGCGAAATGCGTCCTCATCCACCCTGCCATTGCGGAATGGCGTGACAAGTGCCGGAATCGAACCGGAAAACATGCGAAAAAACTCCTTCAAAGCGCGCGCTCGTACAGGCATACTGCGCCAAATGCACGCACCTGTTCACCGTTCGATCATCAAGGCTCTGCCATAATGACGCCCATGGGAAAAGACCCGCATAGCTATGGGCTGTCGATAGAGCCCCAAATGCTGCCAGATAGTGGCACCGAGACTCGGCGCTTGTCGTGGCGTTTGGCCGGACTTGTGTTCATCGCGGCGCTCGGCTCGGCAGCGACGAATGCTTCGGCGCCCGCCGACGATGCCAGCGCGATCCGGTGGGAAGCAGCCGCCAGCCGTATCGATGCCAGCGGCGACGAGGATCGGCGCATTGCCTCCGCGCTCGATAGCTGGCGCCGACTCAGCCTGAGCGACGCCGCAGGTTTCCAGGCCTATGCCAGCTTCCTGCTGGCCAATCCCGGCTGGCCCGATGAGACGAAACTGCGCGGTTTCGCCGAGAAGGGCGTCGATCCGAATATCGAGAGCCCCAGCGCCATCACGGCCTTTTTCGCGAAATATCCGGCACGCACGGCCCGCGGCAAGGCTGCCTATGCTCTGGCACTGGCCAAGCTCGGCCGCACGGACGAGGCACGCGTCAACGCCATTCAGGCCTGGGCCGCCGCGCCCCTGCCCCTCCCGATGGAGCAGATGCTGCTTGGCCAGTTCGGCGGCAGCCTGACGCCGGAAGATCATCTGCGCCATGCCGACGCCGTGCTCTGGGCGCGTGACCCGGCGGCAGCCGAGCGCATACTGAGCTTCGTGCCTGTCACACGCCGGGCCGTTATCGAGGCGCGCATCGCATTCCAGCGCAAGGCGCCCGACGCGGCGCTCAAAATGGGTGCGGCCGATCCGGTCGGCGTCATGGATGCCGGCTATATCGCAGACAAAGCCCGCTGGATGGCCGGAAATGGCGATGAGCTTGGCGCGCGCCGCCTGCTCGCCACGCGCATGCCCCTCGCCCAGACGCCAGCCGAGCCAGAGACATGGTATGAGCTGCTGCTTGCCCGCGCCAAGGCTGCTGCGAATGACGGCGACTGGACGCTCGCCTTCGCCATCGCCTCGCGCGTCGACGATGCTTATGCGCCCGGCACGGACGTCAGCACCCGCCCCGTTGGCGAGCGCGACGATTATACCAACCTGACATGGCTCGCTGGCACGACGGCGTTTAATCGCCTCAAGCAGCCTGCGCAGGCTGAAGGCATGTTCGCGCGCTATGCCGGCGGCGGACAAAATGCCTCGGTGAAGGCCAAGGGCTATTACTGGGCCGGGCGCTCTGCGCTCGCAGCGGGCAATGCAGGCACGGCCAATGCCTATTTCGCACAGGCCGCGGCCTATCCCGATCAATATTACGGCCAACTCTCACTGGAGCGCCTCGGCCGCCCCGTGACAGCACCGCGCACCGAAAGCGCGATCGCCCTCACCGATGCCGACCGCGCCGAGTTCAATCGCCAGTCGATCGTTCAGGCAGCGAAGCTGCTCGGCAAGCAGGGCGCGTGGGCCGATCAGAGCAAGTTCGTGCGCGCCATCGCCGCTTCGGCAGAAACCCCCCGCAGCCATTTACTCGCCACCGAACTGAGCCGCACGCTGGGTCGCCCCGATCTCGGCATCATGGCCGGGCGCCGCGCCACGGCGAGCGGCCTCTCCGGCTATGACCGCGCCAGCTTCCCGCACATGAAAGTGCCGAACTCCGAGCGCGACAACTGGACCATGATTCACGCAATCGCGCGGCAGGAAAGCCAGTTCGACCGCGCCATCGTCTCTCATGCCGGCGCGCGCGGCCTCATGCAGCTCATGCCTGCCACGGCGCGCGAGCAGGCGGGGAAAGTCGGCATGAGCTACGATCAGGGCTCACTGTTCAACCCCGACTATAATGTCATGCTGGGCTCCACCTATTTCATACGGATGCTCGCTTATTATAATGGCAGCTATCCGCTGGCGGTGGCCTCCTACAATGCCGGCATGGGCAATGTGAACAAGTGGCTAAAGGCCAATGGCGACCCCCGTCTGCCGGGTGGCGATATCGTGCAGTGGATCGAGAACATCCCGGTCTATGAGACCAAGGATTATGTGCAGCGCGTGCTGGAAAATGCCGTGGTCTATGACCTCGTTAATCCGGTGAAGGCCAGTTCGCCGCAGTCCGCCCCGCCCCCCTCCGCAACGCCGCTCAGCCGCTATCTGGGCAAGCGTCAGCCCGGCTGATAGAAGCACCTCATGACCGACGAAACCAGCGATCCCGCCGTGGGCGAAGCGCCCTCCACCGAAAATACCGTCCCGGCCAAGGCCGAGCCTGCGCCGAACAGCCTGAGCGGCAAGGGCAAGACCTTCTGGGCCGGCGTCGGCATCGGCTCGGCGGCGCTCGTCGCGGCGCTGATGTATTCGCGGCGGCCGCAAAAGCGGAAATAAGTCGCGGCGGTCAGCCCCCCGGCGCTCCGTAGCGGTTGGCTTCCGCCTGCCCTTTGCCGATCAGTCCCCAGAGCGTGACGGCGGCGGAGACTGCAAGCGCGACCAGGATCACCAGTCGCTCCTGCGCGTTTCCGCGATCGAACATATGGAACCAGATGGCCGCAGCGACCGGAATCCCCGGCACGAGCAGCAGCCAGGCGCTCCGGCCCATGTCATGCAGGCGCCGGGCATGAAGCACGACGGCCGGGAACAGCATCACCAGCATGGCCCACATGCCGGGCAGTCCGAACACCCAGTAATGATAGAATGCTGCCGCCAGCACGAGGGGGACAAGCGCAGAGATGAACGCCATCCGCGAGCTCCGGCCCGACGCATCCACGAACAGGGCCTCGTAGCGTCCTGATGCCTCGCCCAGAGCAATGGCCTGCCGCCCAAGCAGGCTCCGGTAATGATCGAGATAGGCCAGCATCAGCAGCGCATTGAGCCCCACAGCGACCAGCGACAGTATCGCGCCGAGCGGCTCATGCTCCAGGATCACGGCCCAATAAGCCGCGCAGACGCAGACCGGCATGACGACGCACAGCGCCAGCGGCACGAACAGCCCGGCCACGATCAGCGCGCCTGCAACAAGCTGGATACCCATGGCCACATCGAGAAGCTGGCTATGCGCCAGCGCGCTCATCAATTGCACGGCGAGCGGCTCTTGGCCTGCCGGCATGGGATAGATGGCGAGGAAGAAGTTAAGGCCGCTCAGCATCATCCAGCTGCCAAAGACCAGCCGTGCGGCGACGACGATCTGCTTACGATCAGGCCATCCGTGAGCGGCGCGCGCGGCGAGCATCTCGCGATAGCTCGGCAGATAGGCGAGGCACAAAGCCACATTGCACAGCAGAACCGCCCACCCATAAATGGAGGACACCGAGCCCCAGCCTTGCAGCGGCGTATCCCAGTACCAGACGCAGAACGAGACCGGCATGCACAGCAACAGGCCGAGCGGCACATAGAAGCCGGTCAGCAGGCAGAGCGCCGCGATCAGCTCCACTGCCTTGACGATATGGAACAGCCCGCTTGCGTCCAGCGCGGCAAACAGCTCGCGGCTGAGCGGCATATTGCCGAGTGGTTGGGGGAATAGAGGAATGAAGTGATTGATGCCCGCCGGAAGCATCCACGCCACGAAGACGAGACGCACGAACCAAATGGCGTACTTCATCAGCCCCTCCCATTTTCCGGGCGCCGCTTCTTGGCAGCCGCCCTTGGCCGCAAGGATTAAGCCGCACGCACCATCAATGCAAACATGTGTTTGTTCATCGATTGCGGCCATGACGCTTTTGCGAGACTAGAGAGAGCGATGACCGACCTTCCCCCCAATTACATCACGCCTGCCGGTTACTCGGCCTTGCGCGCCGAATATGACCAGCTGCTCGGCGAGGAACGGCCGCGCATCGTCGAGATCGTAAGCTGGGCGGCGGGCAATGGCGACCGCAGCGAGAATGGCGATTATCTCTATGGCCGCAAGCGTATGCGCGAGATTGACCGGCGCCTGAAATGGCTCGCCCAGCGCATGAAAGCGGCAAAGGTGGTTGACCCGGCGCAGCAGCCAGATAAAGGGCGCATCTTCTTCGGTGCGACGGTGACTATCGCAGACGAAGACGATAATCGGCGCACGCTCACCATCGTCGGCAATGACGAGGCAGATGCGAGTGGCGGGCGGATCGGCTGGGACAGCCCTCTCGCCCGGGCCCTGCGGGGCGCCGCTGCCGGCGACTTGCGGCGCGTGCGCCTGCCAGCCGGCGAAAAGGAGTGGGAAGTCATCGGGATCGATTATCCCGGCTGAACGGCAAATCCGCCATGCCCTGCGCGCTCTGGAAACAGGCAGCGGGCTGGACTATCTCATTCTCTCCGGCTCGATCCGAAGGACAAGCCCATGACGACCAAACGCCTCTATCCGCTCAGCGATCTCAATGATATCCCTGGGACAACGGTATTCAACGCTGCCCGCGCGCGCGAAGCCTATCATCTCCACAAATTCTGCATGTCGCTGATGGAGCCCGCCAATCGCGAGGCTTTCCGTGATCACCAGCGCGCCTATCTCGACCGCTTCAAGATGAGCGAAGAGCAGAAGCGCGCCGTGCTGGACCGCGACTTCAACAAGCTCATCGATCTGGGCGGCAACATCTATTTCCTGGTGAAGCTCTCCAACACCGACGGCTGGAGCGTGCAGCGCGCCGTCAGCTCGATGACCACAATGACCGCGGACGAATATGCCGCAATGATGCGCGAGGGCGGCCGTTCGCCCGAGGGCCAGCGCTCGATCCGCGAAGGAAACTAAACTCATGGCAAGAATTACCGCAGGCGTGGCGACGAGCCACGTGCCCGCCATTGGCGCGGCCTTCGATCATGGCCGCACGCAGGATCCCTACTGGAAGCAGGTCTTCGACGGCTATGAGTGGGTCAAGACCTGGGAAAAGGCTGAAAAGCCCGACGTGGTCATCCTCTGCTATAACGATCATGCTTCTGCGATGATGCTCGACGTCGTGCCGACCTTCGCGCTCGGCATGGCAGAAGAATTCACGCCCGCCGACGAAGGATGGGGCCCGCGCCCCGTGCCGGTCGTGCAGGGTCATATCGAGCTGGCCGCGCATCTCGCAGAGCAGCTCGTCCTCGACGAATTCGACCTCACGCTCATGAACAACATGGACGTCGATCATGGCTGCACGGTTCCGCTCAGCCTCATGTTCGGCAAGGTCGACGCATGGCCCTGCAAGGTCATTCCGCTCGCCGTTAACGTGACGCAGTTCCCCACCCCGTCCGGCAATCGCTGCTGGATGCTGGGCGAGGCGATCCGCGATGCCGTGGAGAGCTTCCCGGAAGATCTCAACGTGCAGATCTGGGGCACCGGCGGCATGAGCCACCAGCTTCAGGGACCGCGCGCCGGCCTCATCAATCCCGAGTTCGACAATGCGTTTCTCGACGGCCTGTCCGGCGACGCAGCGGACCTGCGCAAGATCACGCGCCTCGAATATCTGCGTGAATCGGGCTCCGAGGGCATCGAGCTCATCATGTGGCTGATCATGCGCGCCGCGCTTGGCGAGGATGTCGAGGAGCTCCAGCGCTTCTACCATGTTCCAGCATCGAACACCGCCGTCGGCCATATCGTGCTGAAGCCGAAAGAAGCCGCGAAAGCGAAGTCGGCAGCCTGATCTCAGGCCGGGAGAGCGGCACAGTTCGCCTCCCGGCTTGACTTGACGCGCGCGAGCCGTTCCAACGGCCCGCCCGTCCCTCGATCAGTGGCGCAACGCATGTTCCGATCCGCCTTCTTCACATCGCTCGTTCTGCTCGTTGCCGCGCCAAGCGCCGCTCAGGTCTCGCATGCCGGGCTCTATCGCTCGCAGGGGCCGGACGTCGCATCCGCGCTCGAATTGGCCGCTGACGGCCGCTTCCGCTACCAGCGCAGCGAAGGCGCGCTCGACGAGGAAGCCTCAGGGCGCTGGACCGCGACCGGCGACGGCGTGCTGCTCGAGACGCTGCCGCATCCCCGCCCGCCGGAATGGCAGATCAACACGATCGGGGAATCGGCGGAGTCGCCGCTGAGCGTCATCGTGAAAGTGACGGGCGGCGACAGTCTCGCGGGCATATTCCTGCGCATCGGCTTCATCAATGGTGACCGGATGGCTGGCTCCACCCAGTTTGACGGCTGGTCAATGCCGCCCGATGACGAGCGCCAGCCCGCATGGATCGAGTTCAGCGAACCCATTCATGGCGTCGCCTCGCAGCGCTTCGACCTGCCCCAGCGGCGCGGCATGGCGCTCAACGTGACGCTTGTCCCCAACGAGATCGGCATTGCCGCTTTCGACAAGACACCGGCCACAGTCACGCGCGATGGCCTCGTTCTGCACTGGCGGGGCGAGGATATTCGTTATAGCCGGGTAGGCCTGCCCAAAGTGGGCGAGCCAAGATTTCAGGTGCGCGTTGGTGAGCCGCAGACCGGCAGGCAATGAGCAGCACGGCGAACGAGACGGCGCTGCTGATCCGCCCGGCGCGCGAGGACGACTGGCCGTATATCTGGGCCGCGCTTGAACCGATTGCGCGCGAAGGCGAATCCTATCCGCTCGACCAGGACATTAGCGAGGCGCAGGCCCGCGCTTACTGGTTCGCGCCGGACAAGAGCGTGTTCGTGGCAGTCGATCCGGCGGCGGGTGTCGTCGGCAGCTATGGCCTGCGCGCCAACTCAACCGGCCCCGCCGCCCATGTCGCCAATGCCGGCTATATCGTGCCGCCCGACCAGCGCGGACGCGGCATCGCGCAGACGCTTTGCCGCCATTCGCTCGACGAGGCGCGGCGGCGCGGCTTCCGGGCCATGCAGTATAATCTCGTCATTTCGACCAATGACCGCGCCGTGCGATTGTGGCAGCATATGGGCTTCGCAGTGATCGGCGCACTGCCGGGCGCGTTCCAGCGGCCCAATGGCGATTATGTCGACGCGCTGATCATGTATCGGAGTCTGCTGGAGGACTGACCGTGCCGGTATCGCAGCGATAGCCGAAGGGCTGAAAGATCATATGCGGCTTCTAGCCGTCCTTCGGCTTATAGCCAAAGGCATGCTTCGCCAGTTCGGCCACGGCAGGGTCAGCATCCGGCATGGCCATCGGCACATGCTTTTCCAGTGCATCGGCAATGCGCGTGAGCGCCTCAATCCGCGCCGACTTGCGATCATTGCCGTCGATCACACGCCAGGGCGCCCAGCGTGTGTCGGTCTTGGCGAACATGTCGTGCATGGCCTTGAGATAATCGTCGCGGCGCGCACGATTGCGATAATCGTCAAAGCCGGTCTTCCAGCGCTTGAAAGGATCGTCGAGCCGCTGGGCAAGCTGCTTGTCCTGCTCTTCCTGCGTGATGTGCACGAACAGCTTGACCATAGCCGTGCCGCTATCGACCTGCTGCGCCTCGAATTCGTTGATCTCGTCATAGGCGCGCTTGAGCTCGCGCTCCGAGCATAGCTCTTCCACGCGCTCGACGAGGACTCGCCCGTACCAGCTGCGATCGAACAGGGCGATATGCTTGTCGGCGGGCAGCCGCGACCAGAAGCGCCAGAGGAAATGATGCCCCTTCTCTTCCTCGGTCGGCGCACCGATGGGCCAGACCTGGAAGTAGCGCGGATCGAGCAGCGAGGTCGCGCGCTTGATGATGCCGCCCTTGCCCGCCGCATCCCAGCCTTCGAACATGACGACGCTGCGCTTGCCATGGACGATATGCGCGACCTGAATTCGCTCAAGGCGTTTCTGGAGCTTTTCCAGCGCCTTGTCGAAGTCGCCGTCGAAATCGGCGCCCTTCTCATAATCGGACAGGTTGATGGTCATGCCATCACTCCTGCCGCGCCGTTTATTATGGTGTCTAATCAGGTAACCTTATCCTGTCTTGGATTGGGACGGTTCCAATATATTAGCTCTTCTGCGGCTCCACCACCCGAACGTGCAGCTCGCGCAGCTGCTTGAGCGGCGCCGGCGACGGCGCGCCCATGAGCAGGTCTTCGGCGCGCTGGTTCATCGGGAACAGCGTGATTTCGCGCAGATTCTGGGCGCCGCAGAGCAGCATGACGACGCGGTCGACACCAGCAGCCATGCCGCCATGGGGCGGCGCGCCATATTGGAACGCGCGATACAGACCGCCGAAGCGCTCCTCCACGTCCGCTTTACTGAGGCCGACGAGCTCGAACGCCTTGACCATGAGGTCCGGGTGCTGGTTGCGGATCGAGCCCGAGGCAATCTCATAGCCGTTGCAGACCAGATCGTACTGATAGGCCTTGATGCCGAGCGGATCGTTGCCGTTCAGTGCGTCGAGGCCACCCTGCGGCATCGAGAAGGGGTTATGCGCGAAATCGAGCTTCTTCTCGTCTTCGTCATATTCGTAGAACGGGAAGTCCACGATCCAGCACAGGTCGAAGCGGCTCTTGTCGATCAGGTCGAGCTGTTCGCCAACGCGGATGCGCGCGAGGCCGGCGAGCTTTGCCGCCTGCCCTGCCTTGCCCGCCGCGAAGAACACGCCGTCATTGGGACCGAGACCCAGCGCTTCGATCAGCTTTGCCGTGGCTTCGGGGCCGTGGTTCTTGGCGATGGGGCCACCGGGCTCGCCATCCTTGATGTTGATATAGCCAAGGCCCGAATAGCCTTCGCCGCGCGACCAGTTGTTCATCTCGTCGAAGAACTTGCGGCTGCCAGCACCTGCGCCCGGCGCCGGGATCGCGCGGATGACACCGCCGCCCTCGACGATGCTGGCGAAGATGCCGAAGCCGGAGCCAACGAAATGATCGGTCACGTCCGTGATCAGGATCGGGTTGCGCAGGTCCGGCTTGTCCGAGCCATATTTGAGTATGGCTTCGTCATAGGGAATGCGCGGGAAGCTGCCCGCAGGCGTGACCGGCTTGCCCTCGGCGAATGTCTCGAAAATACCGGCCATGACCGGCTCCATCGTGTTCCACACGTCTTCCTGCGTAACGAAGCTCATTTCCAGATCGAGCTGGTAGAACTCGCCCGGCAGGCGGTCGGCACGCGGATCTTCGTCGCGGAAGCAGGGCGCGATCTGGAAGTAGCGGTCGAAACCGGCAACCATGAGCAATTGCTTATACTGCTGCGGCGCCTGCGGCAGCGCATAGAACTTGCCCTGATGAATGCGGCTGGGCACCAGGAAGTCGCGCGCGCCCTCGGGCGAGCTGGCGGTCAGGATGGGGGTCGAATATTCGGTAAAGCCCGCGCCTTCCATGCGGCGGCGCATGTCCGATATGATCTGGGTGCGCTTGACGATATTGGCGTGCAGCGTCTCGCGGCGCAGATCGAGGAAGCGATAGCGCAGGCGGATTTCCTCGGGATATTCCTGCTCGCCCGCGACCGGCAGGGGCAATTCCTGCGCGGCGGAGAGCAGCACGGCCTCGGCAGCGCGAATTTCCATCTCGCCCGTCGGCAGATTAGGGTTGATGGCCGCATCGGCGCGGGCGTTCACCTTGCCGGTGATGGTCACGACGCTCTCGGCCTTGAGGCTCTCGATCACCTTGAAGACCGGCCCGTCCACCTCGGTGACGATCTGGACCATGCCATAATGATCGCGCAGGTCGATGAAAACGAGGTCGCCATGATCGCGCTTGCGATGGACCCAACCGGACACGCGGACCGTATCGCCGGCATGGGTGGCGCGAAGCTCGCCGCAAGTATGAGTGCGATAGGCGTGCATCTTTATGGCCTTTATTTCTCGTCCGCCTGTCGCGGAGCAGCATATGAATGACAAAGGGTTAGGACGGCGCTAAGAACCCCGGATCACCAGTTCCAAAGCCGCTCGCCAACCGAGCAACGGCCCATAATCAGATCGCCTGCCTTATGCAAATCCATCCGCTGATTACTGAAAGCGCGCCACTCGCTGAATTGTGTGCGCGAATGGCCAAGGCCGACTTCGTCGCCGTGGACACTGAGTTCATGCGCGAGAATACTTTCTGGCCGGATCTGTGCCTCGTGCAGATCTCGGACGGCAAGGAAGCCGCCGCCATCGACCCCAAGGCGCAGGGCATTGATCTCAAGCCCTTGCTCGACCTGATGGTCAACAATGAGGACGTTCTCAAGGTCTTCCACGCCGGTGGGCAGGATATCGAGATCATCTTCAACTTGACCGGCAAGACGCCGCACCCCCTGTTCGACACGCAGATTGCCAGCATGGCGCTGAGCCAGGGCGAGCAGATCGGCTATTCCAATCTCGTCGATGCGTGGCTCGGCATTCCCCTCGACAAGGGCGCGCGCTTCACCGACTGGGGCCGCCGTCCGCTCGACAAGCGCCAGATCGACTATGCGATTGGCGATGTGACCCATCTCGCCACCATTTTCCCGCTGATGCTGGAGGAATTGCGCAAGACCGGGCGCGGCGTTTGGCTCGATCAGGAGATGGAGCGCGTGGCCGACCCGAGCAACTATTCCGTCGAGCCCGATCAGGCCTGGCAGCGCGTGCGCATCTCCAGCCGCAAGGCCGATGTGCTCGGGCGCCTCAAGGCCCTCTCGGCGTGGCGCGAATATGAGGCGCAGGACAAAAACCTCCCGCGTGGCCGCATCGTCAAGGACGAGACGCTGGGCGATATCGCAACGCACCCGCCCCGCACGCAGGAAGATCTCGGCAAGGTCCGCGGTCTTTCGGCCAGCTGGAAGGGCAATGATATCGGCGCGCGCATGATGGCCGCGCTGGCCAATGCCCAGCCGCTGTCCAAGGACGAAATGCCGGAGCGCGACGCGAGCCGGCCGGGCCTTGGCAAGGAAGGCGCGCTCGTCGCCGACCTGCTGAAGCTTCTCCTCAAGATCCGCTCGCGCGAGATCAATGTCGCCTCGCGTCTGCTCGCGCGCTCGGATGATCTGGAAATGCTGGCCGCTGGCATGCGCACTGGCCTCTCGATCCTCGAAGGCTGGCGTTTCGAGCAATTTGGCCGCGATGCGCTCGATCTCGTCGAGGGACGCATGGCCTTTGCCGTCAAGGACGGCAAATTGCTGATGACGCGGACCTGACGATGCGCGGCCTGTCGACCATCGTTCCGCTGATGCTGCTGGCGATGCCGGGTTGCATGGCCGCGAACAATGATCGTCCGACAACGCCCTCCCCGGCGGAGAAAGACCAGTGCGTCAATGATGGGCTGGAGGCCTATGCTGGCCGCAAGGTGAGCGCCGAGCTGGGTGCGGAATTGCTGGCCAAATCCGGCGCAAAGTCACTGCGCTGGGGACCGCCGGGCGCGGCGATGACGATGGACTTCCGGCCGGATCGGCTGACCGTCGCTTATGATGAAGCCATGCTCGTCACCAGCGCGCGCTGCGGCTAAACAGCAAGTCGCGCACCGCCGGTGCGCTCAGCTGTCCAGCAGATAGCCCATTTCCATGGCGTGCCCGAGCTGACGCAGGCGGCGGCTGACCGCTTCGCCCGCGAGACAGGCGAAATCGGGTTCCAGGTTGAGGATGATCGTGCCGTCCACAATGGCCAGCTGCGATCCGTCGAGCGGCGTTTCAGCACCGCCCGAAAGGCGTTGGCACAGACGAATGGCCAGGCCCCATTGCGTCGCACGCTTGAGCATCTCTTCGCCTGCAAGCGCGCTCAGCCCGGGCGCGACCGTCACGCCGCCACCGAAGTTCGCGTAAAGAGTCTGGGCCAGCACGGCCCGCTCTTCGGCAGTAACCCCCACCCAATTGCCGTGCAGCGCGACTTCAAGCCCGCGCTCGGCGCGGAATTCCGGATTGGCGCGCCATCCGACATCGGCCAGCAGGCAGGCGGCTTGGCGCATGCGCTGCCATCGGGGCGCATCGGCAATGAACAGCGGCGCGATCCAGCGGTTGATATGATCGCCATGGCCGACGAAACGCCCCTGTGCGTCACCTTCCGCGCGCGCCGCGACCAGAAGCGGGTCTTCACGGCGCACCGCATCGGGCAGCGCCTGAAACAATAGGCCCTCGCGAAGACCGAAGGCGGAGACGGTCAGTTGCGAACTTTTGAGCTGCGTTACGATCGTGTTGAGCAGGTGCGCAGCATCCGGCAGCATCGCAACGCGCGCGCCACTGACTGCAGGCCTTGCCTTGATACTCGCTTTGTCCGTCCGGTCGATCCAGCGCTGCAGAGCGCCAGCACGGCCCGGCGCCATCTCATAATGGTGGATGATTGGCAGCGGGTAGCGTGTGAGGCTCATGTCGAGCCGGGCAAGCGCGCGCCAGCTCCCGCCGATCATGTAGAAAGGCAGCCCCTTTTCGATATCGCCAAGGCCATGTTCGCGCAGCAGCGCGGCAAAACGCTGTGCCAGCGCCTGCTTGCCTTTTTTGCGGACCTCGGCAACGCGCAGCACGCCCAGTGGGAGCGAGGCTGAATATTCGATCTTGCCGCCCCGCAGGCGCACCAGCTCAAGGCTGCCTCCGCCCAGATCGCCCATGATGCCGTCCGCGTCCGGCATGCCGGAAAGCAGGCCATAAGCCGACGTAGCGCCTTCCTCCTGACCGCTGAGCAACTGGACATCGAGGCCGATATCCGCAGCGCGCTCGATCAGCTCTGCGCCATTCACCGCGTCCCGCACGGCAGCCGTCGCCACGCAGATCAGCTGGTCGACCATCATCTCACTGCATAGCCGCTCGAACCGGCCCAGCGCCACGATCGCGCGCTCCATCGCCTCGTCCGATATCCGACCATTGGTCGAAAGCTGGGCACCCAGCCCGGCCATGACTTTCTCGTTGAACAGCACGAACGGCAGGCGATGCGGCCCATCGTAGACGACGAGGCGGATGCTGTTGGAGCCGATGTCGATGATTGCGATGCGGCGGCTATGCTCGACGGTGAGCGCGCGTGCCGCCACGAGGGGCGTGATGCGGTCCAACAGGGTCATCGCGGACACATGGTCCTTCAGGGCCGCTCGCGCAAGGAAAGCTTGGGCACCGCATCACTGGCGCCGAGCGCCGCACCTCGTCCGGACAGGGACGGGTTGGTCATGAAATAGGTATGGAGATTGAAAGGTTTGCTACCCGAATTGAGCCGCGTGTAGCGACCGTCCGCGCCCAGCGCCCAGCTCTGCTCATTGTCCAGCAGGTTCGCCACCAGCACCTGATCGAGCACCTGATCGTGCACGGTCGGGTTCTGGATGGGCAGCATATATTCCACGCGCCGATCGAAGTTACGCGGCATCCAGTCGGCCGAGCTGATGAACACCTTCGCCTTGTTATTGGGCAGCGCCTCGCCATTGCCGAATGCCCAGATGCGGCTGTGCTCGAGAAAACGCCCGACCACCGACTTCACATGGATATTATCCGACATGCCGGGGACCCCGGGGCGCAGGCAGCAGATGCCGCGCACGATGAGTTCGACCGTCACGCCGGCATTGCTTGCGCCATAGAGCTTCTCGATGATCGCCGGATCGACCAGACTGTTCATCTTGGCCCAGATCGCCGCCGGGCGCCCGGCGCGGGCATGTTCGATCTCGGCGTCGATCAGTGCGCATAAATTACCGCGCAGATGCAGCGGCGACATGGTGATGAGCTCCATATGCTGGGGCTCGACATAGCCGGTAATGTAATTGAACACCTGCGCCGCATCGCGCCCGGCGCGCGGATCGGCCGTGAAGAACGAGATGTCGGTGTAGATGCGCGCCGTCACCGGATGATAATTGCCGGTGCCGAAATGGCAGTAGGTGCGGAAATTCCCACCCTCGCGGCGCACGACCATCGAGATCTTGGCGTGGGTCTTCCAGTCGATGAAGCCATAGACGACCTGCACCCCCGCCCGCTCGAGCTGGCTCGCCCAGAGCAGGTTCTGCTCCTCATCGAAGCGCGCCTTCAGCTCGACCACCGCCGTCACCGACTTGCCGGCCTCGGCCGCGTCGATCAGCGCGCGGATGATCGCGCTCTGCTTGCCCGCGCGATAGAGCGTCTGCTTGATCGCCACCACATCGGGATCGGCCGCCGCCTGCTTCAGAAAGGCAATGACGACGTCGAAGCTCTCATAGGGGTGGTGGATGACGATATCCTTGGCCTTGATGGCCGCGAAACAATCGCCGTCATACTCCCGGATGCGCTCGGGGAAGCGCGGCGCAAAGGCTGTGAATTTCAGGTCCGGGCGATCTTCCTCGACCAACTGCTCAAGGTCGCCAATGCCCACGAAACCGTCAATATCGACGGTCATCGCGTCATGGCCCTGCATCATCGACTGGAGCATCGCCTCGACCGGCTCGGCAAGGCCGACTTCCATCTCGACGCGGATGATGCGGCCGCGGCGGCGCTGCTTGATGGCGCTGCGATAATAGCGGACGAGATCTTCCGCCTCTTCCTCGATCTCGATGTCGCTGTCGCGCAGGATGCGGAACAGGCCGGTATCCCGCACGATGAAGCCCGGAAACAGCAGGTGCGAATAACGCCGCACCAGCGTCTCGACCGAAATGTAACGCGCAGCGCGGCCCGGCACGCGGATGAAGCGCGGCAGTGTCGCGGGCAGGATGACCAGCTCCTGCACGATTTCATGATCCGACTGGCGCACCAGATCGAAGAACAGGCTCAGCCCCTTGTTGGGAATGAACGGAAACGGGTGGGCCGGATCGAGCGCCTGAGGCGTCAGAATGGGGAAGACCTGCTCCATGAAATGCGCGTGCATCCATTTGTCGGTGCGCGAATCGACCGATTCTTCCTCTTCGATGACGCCGATCGAGGCCTTGCGCAGATCCTCGCGCAGATCGTGCCAGACGCTCTGCTGGCCAGCCATCAGCTCGTCGGCGCGCAGGGCAATGGCTTCGAGCTGCTGCGTCGGTGTCAGGCCATCGGCAGAGCGCAGGTCCACGCCTTCGATCTGCTGGCCCTTGAGGCCCGCCACGCGGACCATGAAGAACTCATCGAGATTGCTGCCGGAGATGGAGAGGAAGCGCAGCCGCTCAAGCAGCGGATGCGCGCCATTGCTGGCCTCTTCCAGCACACGCTGGTTGAAATTGAGCCAGGACAGTTCGCGATTGAAATAGCGCGAGTCCGTGCCCGTCATCGTTGCAGACGGATCGGCTTCAGCCACGTGTTTGCGGTCCTTCGTCCATATCGCTCTCGATCGCTTCCAAACTCTCGGTCGTTTCTTCGTCCGCGAGCAGCCCGGCCGTCCCGAGCACGGCGCGCGCCGACGCGACTGTCAGCTTGCGCCCGGATGCCAGTGATTCGGCGTTGAGCGCTTCGATGACCTTATCGATCGTTTCATAACAGCGTGTGACACGCCGGGCGACAAATTCGGCCATGCCCGGTGCAAAAGCCGAGCCAGCGCGTTCAAGGCCATGAGCGATCAGGGCGCTCGCGACGGCTTCATCGGGCGCCGCGATGCGCGCGACGGCTGCCGTGGCGAGTCGCGTGCGCAAATCCGGCAGGGTTATCGCCCAAAGCGGCGGCGCTTCACGGGCGATGAGCAGCAACGGACGGCCACTGTCTCGCGCAAGATTCCACAGGTTGAAGAGCCGCGTTTCGTCGGCAAGGTCAGCATCGTCGACCAGATCGCCGCCACTTTCCGCCGCGAAAAGCCTGCCGATGAGTGAGCGGCCCGATCGCGCGGGGCCGACCAGCAATGTGGTGGGTGACGGCCATAGCCGCCAGGCGCGCAGCAACGCGATGGCATCGGCATTGGCTGTCGTCATGAGCAGCCTGCCCGCCTCGCCGCGCTCCGACCAGTCGATCGGCAGCGGGATCTGGGTCATCGCCCTGTCCCCCGCCTCAGCGCCGGCCGACGTGCAGCGTCGTGCCTGATCCGGTAACCACCAGTCCGCGCGCTTCCATCGCGGCGCGAAGCTGCTCGGGCGTGCCATCGAATGCGACCTGCATGACCGACGTTCCGCCCAGCGCGAGGCTGGTCGTCGCGGCAGAGCGGACACCCGGAATGCCCCGCATGACGCGTTCGATCGCGCCGACCGAATCGGCATTGGGCGTATCGAACTGCACCGCTATGGCTCCGGGCGCAGGCGCGGCCGCGCCGGTTTCGGTCGGCAGCGCAGCCAGTACGGCACCCAGATCGCTCGCATTGGTCAGCGCAGCGGCGTTCACAGGCTCCTCGATGATCAGCGTGGGATCGGGCCGCAAAAGCCCGGCGTTGAGCGCCTGCGTATAGAGCCGGTCCATGCGCGTCACGGCATCCGCCATCATCTGCGGCAGTTGGTCAGGCCCGGTCGCGCGCAGATCGAATGTGGCGATGAAGCGGTTATCGGGGCCGTAGCGCGCGGAAAAATGCCCGGTAATCGGCCCACCCGGCCAACTGCGCTCAAGCCGCGCCAGCGGCATGATGACATCTGCCGCGCCATATTGATCGAGCAGCACGCGCCACCATGTGCGCCCGCGCCGGCTGGTTTGGTTGGCATTGAGCAGGATCGCGTCCGGCCCGTCACCTGCCGGGCGGACATAATCGATCGCGCTCTCGCCTGTGCGGAACACGGCCCAGGCCTTCTGCCATTCGGTGGTGGTCTCGAAGGTCGTGGCGACGCCACCATCGGTGATCACCGGAATGACGAGCAAGGGCGGCGAGCGCATGACCTGCCCGGAAACGCCGAGCGCCTGCCCGGCGCGGGCGCGATCGAACAGGACTGCGAGCGTCGCAATATAGCGATTGGGGCCGATCTGCTCCTGCTGCACTTCAATGCCGGAGACGAGCCCATCGAGCACGGAATCGCTGAATGCCGGGCCATCGCCGCCATTGGTGCGTTTCCAGAGCGACTTCCAGCCAAGGCGCTGCGCCAGTTTCCAGCCCGACTGGCGCGCTGTGTCCGCATCGGGCCCATGAATATCGACGTGAATGTCGCGCACTTCAAAATCGCCACTCGAGGCGATTGGCGCCATGCCCCGCTCGCCTTCGATCTGTGCGATCAGAACCGCGCCAAAGGCCAATAAAGCCAGCGCGACGAGCAGATGAATGGGGCGCAACTTGGGGAGGGTCAGCGTCACGGCGTCCTTTTGGCGGCATTGCGCTGGAAAACCAAGCGCGATTTGGTAAGGGCCTGTCATGGACTCCAAACACAACAAGCCAAGCGGCTACACATATGCGCAGGCGGGCGTCGACATCGCCGCCGGCAACGCCCTCGTTCGGGCCATTGCGCCGCTCGCTAAGGCGACCCGGCGACCCGGCGCGGACGCAGACCTTGGCGGATTCGGCGGCTTCTTCGATCTGAAGGCCGCGGGCTTCAAAGACCCACTGCTGGTCGCGGCCAATGACGGGGTCGGCACCAAGCTCAAGCTCGCCATCGACTCCGGGAAGCATGACACGGTCGGCATCGACCTTGTCGCCATGTGCGCCAACGATCTCATCGTGCAGGGTGCCGAGCCGCTGTTCTTCCTCGATTATTTCGCGACCGGCCGCCTCGACAATGGCGTGGCCGAGCGTGTCATCGCTGGCATCGCCGAGGGCTGCAAGCAGGCAGGCTGCGCGCTGATCGGCGGCGAAACCGCTGAAATGCCCGGCATGTATGCCGATGGCGACTATGATCTGGCTGGTTTCTGCGTCGGCGCCGTCGAGCGTGACGAAGTGCTGACCGCCGACAAGGTGGCCGAGGGCGACGTGATTCTCGGGCTGGCGTCGAGCGGCGTGCATTCAAACGGCTATTCGCTGGTGCGCAGGCTGGCGACGGACAAAGGCTGGAAGCTGGAACGCCCCGCCCTGTTCGATCCCGAAATACTGCTGATCGACGCCCTGATGGCGCCGACGCGCATTTATGTGAAGCAGCTCCTGCCGCTGGTCCGCAAGGGCCTGATTCACGCGATGGCGCACATCACGGGCGGCGGCCTTCTCGAGAATATCCCGCGCGTACTGCCCGCCAATCTCCATGCTTATATCGACGCCGATCTGTGGGAGCAGCCGCGCCTCATGGCCTATCTGCAGGCGCAGGGTCATATCGAGCCGGGCGAAATGGCGCGCACATTCAATTGTGGAGTCGGCATGGCTGTTGCGGTGGCGCCGGGCGATGTGGCGGCCGTGACGGCGGCGCTCACCGAGGCGGGCGAAACCGTGCATCGCATCGGTGAGATTCGCGCGGGCGCCAAGGGCTGCACCGTCACCGGTTCGGCCGAGACCTGGAGCGCGATGGCGGACTGGAGCGCAACGCATCATGGCTAAGGCCCGGGTCGCCGTCATGCTCTCGGGCACCGGCACCACCATGGCCTCCCTGCTTTATGCCTCCCGCCTGCCCGGTTGCCCCTATGAGATCGTGCTGGTCGCCTCGAACAAGCCGGAAGCGCGCGGCCTCGCCGTGGCGAAGGCGGAAGGCATCGCCACCTTCGCGCACAGCCACAAGGGTATGGACCGCGAGGCGCATGAAGCGATCATGCAGGACGCGCTGACCGCCGCTCGCGCCGATTATGTCGCGCTCTGCGGCTATATGCGCATCCTGACGCCGGGCTTTGTGGCGCGCTGGGCCGGGCGGATGCTCAACACGCACCCGTCCCTCTTGCCCAAATATAAGGGCCTCGAAACACACCAGCGCGCGCTGGACGCTGGCGAGACGCATGGCGGCTGCACAGTCCATCTGGTGACGGGAGAGCTGGATGACGGGCCGGTTCTGGGCCAGATTCCCGTCGCGATCCTGCCCGGCGACACGGCTGAGACGCTCGCAGCGCGCGTGCTCTACGCAGAATATCAGCTCTATTCGCGCAGCCTCGCCGATTATGTGGGCCGCGAGATGGACTCGGAGTGGATCGTCGCAAAGGTCGGCAAACTGGCGCTCGCCCTGCCTGAAGTCGATGCGCGCTCATCCCATGGCAGCCCCGGCTGGCGCGTGGGCGGCGAGAAATCCGGCAAATTCTTCGCCTATGTCTCAGTCAATCATCATGGCGAGGATGCCGTCGCCCTTCTGCTCAAGACCAGCGGGCAGGACGAGATGAACGCACTTATCGACGCCGAGCCGGACGTCTATTACCGCCCGACTTATTATGGCGCAGGTGGCTGGATCGCGATGAAGCTCGACCGCCCCGGCGTCGACTGGGATCATGTCGGCGACTGGCTCGCGAAAAGCTGGCGCGCAGTGGCGCCCAAGAAGCTCACGAAGATGATGGATGTGATGGACGCGTTCTGACGCCCGTCAGATTAGCTCAGCGAAAATTATCCGCATAAGTCTGAAGTTTCAGTGTTTTGGGCGGCGTCTTTGCGACAATATATGAAATGCCGTAGCGCTCGCAATAAGCGCAGGCCGCGTCTGCATCGGGGAAGCTGAGCTTCACTTGCTCCAGCGTATCACCCGAACCGGCCCAACCGGTCATCGGATCCGGCTTCTTGGCCTCGGCAGGCGCAAATTCCAGCATCCATGTCTGCGTGCGCGCCTTGCCCGACTGGAGGGCATTTTTGGGAAGCTGATAGATACGCGCGGACATGGACGAACCCCTTGGTTGAGCCGCATCGCCGTCGCGCAAATGGGGCGAGTCTGTCAAGTTTTCGTGCGTGCGTCGGCTCGTTTGGTGCGCAGGGTCGGTGCCGCGGCGGCGGGATCGTCGGGCCATGGGTGCCTTGGATAGCGGCCGCGCATTTCCTTCGCGACATCCGACCAGCTTCCTTTCCAGAAGGCAGGGAGATCGCGCGTCGTCTGGATCGGGCGGCCAGCCGGCGATGTGAGCGAGAGCACGAGCGGAATGCGCCGGCTCCCCACAACCGGATGCTCGGCGAGACCGAAAAGCGCCTGTACCCGCAGCTCCACGGTCGGCCCGGCGGGCGCGGCATAGTCGATGGCATGATGGCTGCCTGCGGGGCTGGCGAAGTTGGTCGGCGCCAGCGCCTCGATGCGCCGCGTGGCATCCCAGCCAAGGCGGGCCGTCAGCAGGCCGTGAAGCGCTCCCCCATCAATGGCCGAAAAGCGCCGCGCGCCATCCGGAAGCAATTGGTCCAGCCACTCTTCCGCGTCGGCGAGCAGCGCCGCATCGCTCACGGCCTCGCCTTCCCCGGCAAAATCCGCGCGCATGCGCAGCGCGCGCGCCGCCTCACCCCATGGCAGCAGATCGATGCCATCGCTGCGCAGGGCACCTGCCAGCGCCGCGATGATCGCCGCGCGTTCTGGCTTGTCGTCCGTGCCGGAGGACAGGCGAATGGCGCCGAGACTACGCTCACGCAGCGCCTCGATGCCCGACAGGTCCTTGCGCCATTTAACGATCTTCTTCTCGACGATGCGATCGGCGGCGGCGGCCATGACATCCGTTTCCGTACAGCTGACGGCCGAAATGATGCGCGCACCGGCCGCACTGCCCTGAATTTCACCCACCGCCAGCCAATCGGCGCGCGCCAGCGGATCGGCAGGATCGAGCCGGAATGCACGACCGCCCGCGCTGATCCAGTTTTCGCCCGTTGCGTCCCGGCGCTTTGCGATACGATCCGGGAAGGCACGCATCAGGCAGCGGGCGATTGCCGCTTCATCGGGCGCACTGCCCGCTTTTGCGCCAACCAGCCCGAGCCAACGCCGGGCAAGTCCCCTCGCCGCTTCCGCGCGTGGCCCCCGCTCGCGCGCCCAGTTGGCAAGACGGCGAGAGATGTCCGCTGATGGACCGCCAAGGCCCCGCTCGGTGAGCAGCACGGCAACATCGGCCGCCACCGCCCCCTCGCCTGCCTGCGCTGAAACCAGCAAC
>Ga0247738_10000154_pt1 | contig 30302 bp, 28 predicted proteins | sample UWRJL013104B2_FD_180936 | JGI IMG/M metagenome (GOLD analysis project Ga0247738, IMG submission 180936) | Plant litter microbial communities from Arlington Agricultural Research Station in Wisconsin, United States - UWRJ-L013-104B-2 | ecosystem: Environmental > Terrestrial > Plant litter >...
GGTAGAATGGTAATTATCAGCGGTTAAAGCGGATGAATTTCATATTTTTGCGATTATCAATTTCAAATCATCACATGAAAAAGCTGCTGTTTATTGTTTTTATTCTCTCCGGTTTAACTTCTGCCTACGGACAAAAAGCCCCTGAAATGCTGAAGGGCAGCTTTTCTGATGACTATGGAATCCGCTATGTGATTAATGATTCTGTCTGGACCCAATTGCCCAAAACAAAATATCACGTGATCAGATGGAACCGGGAAGGACAATATCTCATTGCAAAAAATGACGGAGCTAATCCCGGGGAAGGAGGGCTGTATACCCGTATTGATTACATGACTTTTGAAAATATGAGTCCTTACCTCTGGGGTTTCTGTTTGTCTGCTTACAACGCCAGGGACGACAAAGCTGCTGAAGCCGTGGTGATTGCCGACAGGAAGAATCCCAGGAAGGGGTGCAACGGTTTCCCGTTTTCAAGAATGAAGAAATCGGAGTAGCCGATTTCTTGTCTGATCATTCAGAAGACAAACCGGCTCGGAATGGCTTACTGTTATTTATTGTGGCTCCTTTCGGACTGGCCGATTAGTTCATTAATATTTTCGTGTCTGAAGGTCATTCTGAACCCTGGTTTGTGGGAATCGAACAGGTCAACGAGTTTATACCGGATAATCGCGGTACAGATTTCTTCCGGGGTTAAAACTTTATAATGTTTTTTAAGGTAAATGTTGTTCTGAGCGAAGGTCACCAGCCTCAAAACAAAAGTGACTTTATCTTCCCCTTTCCTGATTAATTTGTCGTAAGCCTTCATTTATTTTTACTTTTTTGTTAAAGTAAGAGAATTTACTGCTCTTGTTTTATGACGGATATCATATTTTTCAATCCGCGGTGATATATATATGAAAAAACTTCGGAAATCTTAGATGAATCTTACGATTTTGCCCCGGATAAATGTAAAAATCTCTCCGGCTTTCCGGCTTACGGGAGTTGACAAAGCCAAAGAGAAAACACGCAGAACAGCCTTTGGTAATAAAGTACTTAACCGCTATTTTTGTTTAAAAATAAAGCAGGTTTATTTTCCGGTGTATTCACTTATCTTACAAACATATGATTTACCATATTCTCAACGGTGATGCCCTGGCTTACCAGTTTCCTTTAGAAGGCGAGGTGATTGTCTGCCGCGAATGCCTGATAGACGGGGACTTGTCGGGGGCAGATCTTCCTGCGTTCTTCAAAAGCCGGGCGGCCTATATCTCCGGTACTTTTGAAGAAAGAGAGGAAAGCTATTATGAAGGCGTAGTACCTGAATTTGAAAAGATACTCAGGATCTCGGCGGGTTCAGAAATAAACCTGTGGTTTGAAGACGATCTTTTCTGCCAGGCTAATCTTTGGTTTGTGTTTTCGTTGATTGCCGCCGGGCCGGATGATTTAAAGATTTACCGGGTTTTTCCGGAGATTCCTGAAGGTGAAAACCACTGGAGGGGATTCGGATTTCCGGATGTCACTTTGCTGCACAAGGCTTTTGCCAAGAGGAAGAGGTTGACTGCTGAAGATCTTTCACAGGGCCGTCAGCTATGGGGTGCCTATCAGTCGGGCGATCTTGAAACATTGAAAAAACTCGCTGCTCAGGCGTCTGAAGGATTCAACCTCCTTACTGAAGTGGTGGAGGCTCACGCAGAGCGTTTTTCTGCCGATGGGGGATTGGGCAGACCCGAAAAAACGGTTAAAAAAATAATGGAAACCCGCACATCGGATTTCCATCACTTATTTTCATATTTCTTTCTCGAAGAAGGTATTTACGGCTTCGGCGACACCCAGGTAAAGGCCATATATGACCGTTTACGGGCTCAGGGCGTTTAGTCTTTTCTGAACTGATCGATGATCCTTTGCAGGGCCTTCTGGGTGTCCAGGTTGGTAAAGAAGTCATAAATCTGTTCATGTCCTTCATAGTCCAGGATCAGACCATCCTGAAGATAGCGGTAAGCATCGTTATACTTGCCGTCATAAATCAGGTAAACCGTGGCTCTGTAAAAAAGATCTGCGTCATTCGGCAGTTCTTCAATGGCATCTGAAATGATATCGAAAGCCTTGCCGAAATCGCCCTGCTCAAAATAAACCACAGACCAGTTCAGCCAGATGTCGGGATTGATCGGGTCCAGGTCAACGGCCTTGCTGTAGGCTTCCAGGCTTGAAACCACATTGCCCAGTTTCGATTCGTTATCTCCCAACAACAACCAGAACTCGCTGTTGAAATCATTGAGTTTGATGGCTTTTTTGATAAAATGAATGGCTTCGTAATATCTTTCCTGCTCATACAGCACTGAGGCCATACCAAACCAGGCTTCGTCCCATTCTTCATCATATTTGGTGGCATTCTTATAATGTTTGAATGCCTCGTCATACAATTCCAGTTTTTCGTTGGCCGCCCCCAGGTAAGTCAGTACCTCGGCTGTAGGCTCTTCGTGTTTGATGGTATTCTCATAAGCCTCTTTGGCCCTTTCAAATTCCTCCACATTCATATAGCAATGGCCCATGTTGAACCACCCTGAAGCAAAGTTATCTTTGATTACCACAGAATAGTCATAGGCCGAGATGGCTTTTTCAAACAGGTTGAGCCTGTTGTATGACATGCCGAGGAAGAACCACGCCAGGTGGGAATAAGGATCGTTGTCCACCATTTTCTTGAAGAACTCCACGCCGTCTTCCAGCTGCTGATTGGCTTCAAGACAATAGATGAGCTCATAGAAGGCAATTTCATTGGTGAAATTGGCATCAATGGCCATTTTATAATGTTCGATGGCCAGATCAATTTTTCCCCAGTTCTGGTAAGCCTGGGCTAATTGAAAATAGACATTGTCTTTTTCGTCTGATGTAAGCAATGCCTCATTGAAAATCTCTACCGCCTGTTCAAAATCGCCCGAGATCACACAAATGACACCACGCATGTAATTTACTTCCGGATCAGCCGGATGGTAAATACCCGCTTTGTCGAGGAGGTCAGTGGCCTCATCGATTTCGTCTTTGTTAAGCAGGAGCTGAACTTTGTTTAACAGGAGATCGAGGGAATAAGGATAGTTTTGCAGGCCGATGTTACAGGCTTTCATGGCAAGGTCGAAGCTACCTCTGACGAGATAAAATTCCGATAAAGATTCGTAGGTTTCTTCATTGAAGAAGGAATCTTCTTTTTTTGACAACATTTCCTCAAACCTTTTCGCCGAGTCGGCTAAAGTAGCCTCATTAAACTCATCAAAATGATCACTAAATTCTTGATTCATGTAGATTCGCCTCTTGGGTTAATTAATTGAATATCTTTCTTAGCAACCAATTTCAGAATAAATATAAAACGATTTTTTTTAATAATCAAGCGAAAATCAGGATTTTGAAACGAGGTATTTACAGACGCGTTCTATCGTTTGATCGATACCTGTAAACTCCATTTTTAACGCGTTCTTGATTTTATTATTTTCGTAGATAAATTTAGTCTTCGCTGTTTTGGCTGTCTCTTTTGTAATTAAAGGGGCTTTTCCGGTAAGCCACGACCGCACAATTTCCACTCTCCATATCATTTCCATCATCCAGGGCTTTACTTTTATCGTCGGACGCTTCTTCTTAAAGCTGTCGGCAATCTTAAAGAAAAAGTCTTTGTATGACATCGTTCCTGCACTTACCACGTATCTTTCTCCGGCAATGTTTCCTGTACTGAGTTTAACGATAATATCCGAAAGATCTTTTATGTCCACATAATTAATAAAGCCTTCCGTATAAAACGGTTTCTGGTCATATACATATTTGAAAAGCTGGGTGCTGCTTTTCAGCCAGTTGCCCTCACCTAATATAATGACAGGATTAACGATCACCACGTCTAGTCCTTCGGCTTCTCCCCGCCACACTTCACATTCTGCCTGGTATTTGCTGATGGCATAGTGGGAGTTGAGGGGTGAGTCTTCCCATTTCTGGTTTTCATTGACTTTGACGGCGTCCGTAGCGGAGGTTTGCGAAGGGCGTCCCAAGGCAGCTATGGAACTGACAAAACAAAGCTTTTTGATTTTCAGGTCGACGCAGGTGTTGACGACATTGGCTGTACCTTCGACATTGACTTTGTACATCATTTCGCGGTCTTTCGGGGCAAATGAGACCACAGCCGCCGCATGCACGATCAGGTCCATGCCTTCAAAAGCGTTTTGCACGGATAAAACATCCAGCACGTCACCTTCGATAATACTGATTTTGTTCAGGATTTCATGAATAAAACTCAGGTCTGCCGAGGGCCTGCAAAGACAGTAGACGTCATGCCCTTCCTGTAAGAATTGTTTTGCGACCGCACTCCCGACCAAACCGTTTGCTCCTGTAATCAGTACTTTCATTCCTTGATAATTTAAGCCCAAATCTAATCATTTTCTCAAATGGCCGGATATGGAGGGCTTTAGTTTACAACAATATTCTTCAAAATAAATTTCAATTCGGAGCAGTATCATCAAACGGATGTGTCCGGCGAAGGGGTATCTCATTGATTTTTATGACAAAACTTATACCTGTTCAATGATTAATACTATATTTGCCCGCATTATTTTTTGAGACAACGAACCTTAATTTACCATGAATTCCGAATACGGATTTGTTCTTACCCACCAGAAATGGTCAAGCCCGCTGGGTTTATATTTTAAACACTCGACCAACGGGACAGAATCAAAGGAAAGAACGGAAGTGAAACTGATGTTTGATGATCGGTTTTTTCATATTGATTTTGCCTGTTATGATGACCCGTTTCTGAACCAGAACACCATGACGGTACACAACGACCCGCTTTATAACCAGGAAGTTTTCGAACTGTTTATCAGTGACGGGGATGATGACCCGGCTCATTACCTGGAGGTCGAAATCAATCCGAACAATGCCCTTTGGACAGGTAAGATACACAACCCGACTTTAGGTGATGGCGGAGGCAATTCGACGGTCATGATAGATTATAAGGACAGCGGCATACAACATGCGGTGCAGAAATCTGAGAACTCGTGGAGCGGGAGACTGTCTGTGCCCTGGAAACTGATCAGTGATAAACAGGCGTCTGTTTACCGGGTCAATTTCTACAGGATTGTTTCCAAGGTTTCTCATCCCAACCCCGACTGGCACTGCAATAAAAAAGAATGTCATTTTTTATGCTGGAGTCCGACCATGAGTGGTGAAAATCCTGCTTTTCACAAGCCTAAGAAGTTTGGGAAAATGGTCCTGAAAAAATAAAAGGTCAAAGCCTGGGTTTCCAGGCTACTTCTTCTGTCTGCAGCTCCTGTGTTATTTTTCTTGACACCACAAAGAGGTAGTCCGACAAACGGTTGAGATATTGAATGATCATCGGGTTCACTTCTTCTTCCCTGCTGAGGCGGATCACGTGCCTTTCGGCCCTCCGGCAGACGGTCCGGGCCACATGGGCAAACGAAACCGACTGATGACCGCCCGGTAAAACAAACGCCTTTAAAGGGGGTATTTCTTCATTCATTTTATCCATTTCACGTTCCAGAAGCTCAATATCGGATTCAAAGAGATCAGGGATTTTCCTTTTGGTTTGCTCAGGTTCGGCGGCCAGGTCTGCCCCGAGGGTAAACAGCCTGTCCTGGATTTCTTTGAGGATATCTTTCCGGGAAGCATTTTCAGGCGAATCTCTTAAAACCCCTATCCACGAATTCAATTCATCAACGGTACCGTAGGTTTCAATTTTGAGATGGTCCTTGCTGATCCGGGTACCACCGACGAGTGAGGTCATGCCTTTGTCACCGGTTTTGGTATATATTTTTGACACGTTAGACTAAATTTATTGTTAAAAATAATTTTAATGGGCTATATCCAAACTACCTTTGTGTTTTAAAAACCAGTCCCTCTACGAATGAAGGCTGGCTAATTACAGATAAACGATTACAATGATAAGTATTTTTTTTGGGTTTTGGAGAAAGGCTTCAATGGCTATCCTGATTGCTACCATTCTGTTTTGTTATGCCAATTTACCGGATTCTATCGCTGTCACTCATGACGAGGCCGGCAAGCCGGTCGGTTTTCTTGAAAAGCAGTATTTTTTCTATATCGCGGCGGGTGTATCCGTGTTTTTTAACCTGCTCATGGGAGCTCTTAAGAAACAACTGATCAAAATTAATTTTGTAAAACTCAATCCTGAGAGTGTCTGGGCGAAAAACAAAGAATCGCTGGATGACCTGATCGGAGGATGGTTTGATGCTTTTCTGGCTTTGGTCAACACCTTTCTTGTCTTTGTATTATTCGGTCTCAACAGCATCAATGCCAACAAAGGCCAGATGCTTGACTTTAATTATAACTGGATCCTGTTACTGGCCGGTGTGGTCTTAACGATCCTGATTTTCTTCTTACCGCTGAGGATCTTGTTTTCAAATCCTTCTGCTTCACGGGACAACTGATCGGATGAATAAGCATATTGCCATATCGGATTATCAATATGAGCTGCCCGATGAAAAAATAGCCAGATTTCCGGTTGAGCCCAGAGACAGTTCCAAATTGCTTGTGGCGATCGGAGAGTCTGTTGAAACGGCCTCGTTTTCCGGGATCAGCGAATACCTGGATGACCAATCCTTCCTTGTTTTTAATAATACCAAGGTGATTCCGGCCCGCTTATATTTTAAAAAGAGTACCGGGGCTTATATTGAGCTTTTTTTACTTCACCCGGTTTTACCTTCACCGGTCATTGCCCAGGCCATGGAAGCCACCGGCACCGCTGAGTGGATCTGTATGATCGGGAATAAGAAGAAATGGAAAAGTGAAATCCTTCAGGCCGTTTTTAACATCGGAGATGAATCCGTTGAACTTACCGCAGAGCTGACAGATCAAGAAAAGAACCAGGTTAAACTGACCTGGAAATCACCGGATAATCCTGGAAAAGAGATTTATTTCAGTACTTTGGTCAGGTCTTTCGGTGAAATCCCCCTTCCGCCGTATCTCAACCGGGAAACGGAAGAAAAAGACCTGGAAACTTACCAGACCATCTACTCCCTGCATGACGGGGCGGTGGCCGCCCCTACGGCCGGGCTTCATTTTACAGACGAGGTATTGTCAAAAATCAAAGCCAGAGGCATCGGATCAGGTTTTGTGACGCTGCACGTAGGAGCAGGTACTTTTCAGCCTGTCAAGGTGGAGAATGCCGTGGAGCACACGATGCACTCCGAGCAGATGATTTTTTCACTGGGTTTTATAGAGGCATTAAAGACTAACCTGAGCTGCGTTTTGCCGGTAGGTACTACTTCGATGAGGTCGCTGGAAAGCCTGTACTGGTTTGGGGTAAAACTCTTTTTAAAGGAAGGCCAGCAGTTTTTTATAGAAAAACTATACGCTTATCAGCATGAGAAGGATACGCTTCCTTCTGCAGAAGAGGCCCTGGAGGCCATCATCAGTTTTATGAAAGCGGGTAACCTGGATCAGTTGCACGGTGAAACAGAGATTTTCATTTTTCCGGGGTATGAGTTCAGGATCTGCAGGGGCATCATCACTAATTGTCATCAGCCGGGCTCAACATTGCTGCTGCTCATCGCTGCGTTGATAGGAGAGGAGCGGTGGAAAGAGTTGTATGCCTATGCTTTGGAAAACGATTTCAGATTTCTCAGTTACGGAGATTCGAGTTTACTGATCCCGTCAAAATAATTTAAATTCATTAAGTCATGGTAAAATTACATCGTATCCTTCTGATGATTCCGTTTATGGCTGTTTTTGTTAATTGTTCAAACGTCCGGAAGGTAGATACCACCTCTGTGAAAGAGCATCTGGGCGATTATAAGATCAAAAAAATCAGCCAGGAACAAATTGTTGCCCAGGTTGAGAAATTCGGCGGAGAAAATAAAGCCGGAATAGAAAAGCAGCTGGATAATGAAGCCGTCGTCAAAAAAGCCGGTTGTGATTTTAAACTTTTCCCGGTAAGCGATTCACTGAATGCCCTTTCTCCGGGAATCGTGAGAATGATCAGAAGCGAGGACCTGAAAAAAGCAGGTGCATTTCAGCCCAAAGAAAAGGAAGTGCTGGAGGCTTATCAATACAGTTTTGAGAAGAACCTGGAATCCGGCACCAATATTCAGCAACTTAACGACACATTATATCTTTTTACGATTCCTGTTTCTAAAAAATCAGCTTACTCAAAGGCATGTGTGGCCAATGATCCTCATGCGTATGCGGTGGTCGAACTGCTGCTGAACAAGTCTTACATGATCAGACAGATAAAATGACAAACGGGCTGAAACTCAAATGATTTTTGAATTTATTATGATCATTTGTTGACTTTTTCTTTGAAAAGATTGTAGATTTGCGGCTGTTAATGAAAAAACAAAGGAACATATTGCGTTTTGCGGGGCTGTTAATGCTGTTCTCTGTGCTGTTTACTCACGTATTCAGCCATAGTTTCAGTGAATTGACTTCGCTTGGGCAATTGCGTCAGAACGAGGAAAAAGTACAGAAACAGGAGGGTAAATCCGCCTGCAAACAAGCTGCTGCTTCCGGAAAAGACGCTGAAAACAATAAGGAGCCTCAGGAACAGGAAGACCAGACGACGATAAGCCAGCTGACTTTCGAAGTGGTGGTGCCGAGTTACGCCTTTGATTTTGGTGTACCCCTTATCAGTTTATTTTCTCCGAAATTCGAGTTTCTTTCTGATGAAGAAACCCTTCCTGAAATCAATAATCCTGCTATTATTGATTCCTATTTTGAAAAACTTTTTGAGCACCATATCGCGATCAATGCACCCTGATCCCGGCCCGATCTCCTCTTTTAACTAATCTTAATCATTATATAAGCATGCTCTGCTGTCAAGCCCCGTGAGCATGATCATTATCAATATCTCCCGCAGGGGTAGGGGAAATCAATTTTACAATGAGAAACAAAGGCGGTATTATAGCCCTGTTGGTAACTTTCCTGCTTATCAGTGGCTATTTCTTAATCAGAACCTGGAAAGTTAACAGTATCCGTAAAGATGCAGAGATCTCTGCAACGGACAAAAATGGTGTCATTGATCAGGCTAAAAAACAAAGATATCTTGATTCATTGTGGAAGCAGGATGTGTTTCTGGGATCGACACTTGAAAACCTTACCAAACAAGAGCTGGGCCTAGGTCTTGACCTTCAGGGAGGTATGCATGTGATTCTTGAGGTTTCTCCTACTGAAATCATCCGTTCGCTTACCAAAGGATCCCGTGATCCGAAAATTGCTGTGGCTATCGAGAAAGCCAAACAGATTTCTGTGACCAGCTCAACCAACTTTGTTGATCTGTTTGTGTCGGAATATAGAAAATTAGCTCCTGACACTAAACTGGCCACTATTTTTGCGAACAGCAACAACCGTGAAATCCTGAACCTGAATTCTTCTGACGCCGAAGTTATCAAATATGTGAAGTCGGAATCTGACGGAGCATTTGACCGTGCGTTCAAAGTTATTCAGACCCGTGTCGATAAATTCGGGGTGTCTAACCCTAACCTTCAGCGTTTGCCGGGTACCAACCGTATCCAGGTGGAGCTTCCGGGTGTTGACAACCCTCAGCGTGTAAGAAAATTACTTTCGGGTGCTGCCAAACTTGAATTCTGCGAAGTGTATGAAGTACAGGACCTTGGACAGTCATTTGATGCTCTTTCGGCTATCCTAACCCAACTGGACCTTGAAGAGAAAATCAAGAAAGCCCCGGCTGCTGCGGCAAAAACTTCTGCAGATACTACAGCCAATAACCTGGCTTCCCAGTTGAAAGGAGCTGCGAAAGATACTACCAAAAGAGATTCACTTTCTCAGACCAATGGTTTCAGCAGCATCTTTATTGCTTCACCAAGCGGTCTGGCAGTAAGATCAAAAGATACTTCGAGATTGAACACCATCCTGAAAAGGCCGGATGTGAAAGATTTGTTCCCTGCTAACCTGTCATTCCTTTATGACGTATCTCCGGTGGCTAACCCTACCAATAATGAAGAGATCGTTAATGTTTATATGGTGAAAGACCTGGGTAGTGCTCCGCTTGGAGGCGACGTGGTGACTGATGCAAGACAGGACTATGATCCGCTTTCAGGTAAGCCTGATGTAAGCATGCAGATGAACGCTGTAGGTGCCCGTAAATGGAAAAACCTTACAGGTGCCAATGTTGGAAAGAGAATCGCGATTATCCTTGATAATTATGTTTATTCAGCTCCAAACGTAAACCAGGAGATCTCAGGCGGTAATTCAAGTATCTCGGGATCATTCAGCGTAGAGCAGGCGATTGACCTTGCCAACGTATTGAAAGCGGGTAAACTACCTGCACCGACCAACATTATTGAAGAAGGTATCGTGGGTGCCTCAGTAGGTTCTCAGGCGGTTAAAGCCGGGGTATTGTCTTCAGTAGTGGGTTTATTGGCGGTATTGATCTTCGTAATGATCTATTATAACCAGGCGGGCTGGATTGCTAACGCGGCTTTGCTGGTTAACCTTCTTTTGCTTTTGGGTGTGATGGCTTCATTCGGAGCAACACTGACGCTTCCGGGTATTGCCGGTATCGTACTTTCAGTAGGTATGTCGGTCGATGCGAACGTACTTATTTATGAACGGGTCAAGGAAGAGCTCAATGCCGGGAAAAGTTTCGGTCTGGCTATTGCTGACGGTTTCAGACATGCGATGCCTTCTATCCTTGACTCCAACATCACGACGCTGATCACCGGTGTTATCCTGTTTATCTTCGGTTCTGGTCTGATCCTTGGTTTTGCTACTACGTTGATCATCGGTATTTTCACTTCACTATTCTGTGCGGTATTTGTAACCCGTCTGATCTTTGATTACTTCATCAAAAAAGGTAAAACGGTTAACTTCTTCACTGCCTGGACAGAGAAATTGTTCAAGGACTCTAATTTTGACTTCCTTTCACGTCGTAAGATATTCTACGCCATCTCGGGTGCCATCATCCTTGCAGGTGCGGTTTCTATCGGAATCAGAGGTTTCGGTTTAGGTGTTGACTTCAAAGGTGGACGTACTTATGAAGTTAAATTCGATAAGACTGTCAATACTGAAGAAGTAAGAGAGGCGGTTGAGAAGGCTTTCGGTGGAGCAGCAGTCGAGGTAAAAACTTTCGGTGGGTTCGACAAAGTAAAAGTAACTTCTGCTTATAAAATCGAAAATACAGACAATGAAGTTGAAAGAGAAATCGAGTCTGATCTGACTAAAGTGGTTTCTGATGTAAAAGGTAACAAAGGTAAGATCGTAGGTCAGTCTAAAGTAGGCCCTACCATTGCCAATGACACCATCTGGTCGGCATTAAAGGCTATTTTCTATTCATTGGTGATCACCTTTATCTATATCTACATCCGTTTCAAGAGCGTTGCCTTTGGTTTCGGTTCGGTGATCTCATTGTTCCATGACGTATTGATCATCCTGGCCATCTACTCTATCTTTAACGGTATCCTGCCGTTCTCTTTAGATATCGACCAGGCTTTTGTAGGTGCGGTACTGACGTTGATGGGTTACTCAATGAATGACACGGTCGTTATCTTTGACCGTATCCGTGAGTACTTGTCAGATAAGAAAAATGCGAAAGAAAGCCTTGCAACGGTTATCAATAACGCTTTGAACAGTACATTGAGCCGTACGGCCGTAACAGGTATCACTACTTTGATCGTGTTATTCATCTTGTTGATCTTTGGTGGTGAAACCATCAGAGGGTTTATCTTCGCGATGTTTATCGGTGTCATTATCGGTACTTATTCGTCATTGTTTATTGCTGCTCCGATTGTGGTTGACTCTATGCAGAGAAGACTTCAGAAAGAAGGAGACTCAATGTTGCAGGCAGCTAATGCCACCACTGAGCCAGGTAAAAAATAAGGAATCCAGATATTCAAAAAAGCCCCGTGGTCTTCGACTGCGGGGCTTTTTTTTGTTTTAGTGAGTGGCGATTTGCGTGGCTGCAACTATGATTTGTGTGTCGGCAAGTATGATTTGTGTGTTGGCAAGTATGATTTGTGTGTTGGCAAGTATGATTTGTGTGTTGGCAAGTATGATTTGTCTGTTGGCGAGTATGATTTGCCTCGCTGCAAGTATGATTTGCCTCATTGCACGGAGGAACATACCGGCACGAGTGGCATCAGATGAACTCACGAGGCAATACCCCGGGGGCAGCCGTTGGGATTGAACGGAGCGATAGAGAGAGCAGCCCTTCCGTATCTCTGCAGACCGTAAATTAAACCGCGTCAGGTAAAATTATTGGGGCAGAAACCGGCCGGCATTTATATCTGAGGCAATTGTGGAGTATCCTTACAGCCCCAGCTCATCCATTTTTTGTTTTTCATACCTGCTGTCTTCGGCGGGATAGCGTAAGGTATTTTCGAATTTGCCGGATTGCTTTGCCAGGGCCCATACGAGGCTTTCTCCGGCTGGTATATTGGCCGGTTGTTGGTTATAGATATCATCCAGGTAAGCCTTATCTGCATCCAGTACTTCCCAGCCCATAGATTTGAAATGTTGAATGAGTTCATCTAAAAAGAGGGAGGCTGCTAAATTGTGATGCAATAAAAGCACATGATTGATTTGCCTGCCTTTAAGCTGAACAGCGAGGGAATCATAGTAAAGGGCCCTGTCGTACAAATGTTGAATGTAATACTTTTTAAAGCCTGAAATATCTGTTTTGGGGTTTTCTTTCAGGCGTTTTACCAGCCTGCTACTAATATACCAGTCTGAAGCATCTATCGAAACATGTCCGTTTTTATAACCTTTTTCTGCCAGGAACTGCCGTATCCCATCAACCTTTTCTTTTGTATTTCCTTCTTTTAAATAAGGAAATCTGACATAGGGCAGATAGTTTGAATATGTTTTTATGAGGGCATCATTTTTCAGAATTTCAGCTTTGAAGGAGTCCAGCGTAACGTCTTTGCTGTTAAAATTGGGATGCGAAAAAGTGTGGTTGGCGATTTTGTGTCCCGCATCATTCCAGGAAGATAAAACATACTTGCCCTCTTTGCTTACTTTGTTATGTCCCATAGAAAACAGGATTGATTTTAATCCGTGCTTTTTCAGATTTTCCAGAAGAAGGGTATTCCAGGCCTCAAGGCTGTAACCGGCCTGTGCGTCTGTATTGCCATCATCAAAAGTAAAAGATATTCTGGGTTTGTCTTTTGCTTTGACGGTTGCTGCAGGATGGTCACTTCTGAATTGGAAGGCAGTAAGACCGGTTACTATGGCAAGGATAGCTATTACAGATTTCATGAAGTTTCTGAAACGGTTTATTTTGATATTTATATGCAGGAATGCGTACGAAAACCTTTTGTAAGGTATTTGAAGCTTACAAAACTATATTGAATAAGCTAAAGTCATTAAAATCCTTCCTTCTCTGCCTCTTTCTTCGTTTCTTTTTTCACGCCGGGTTTGGGTACTTCCACCAGTTTGGTCGGATCGCTTTGTTTTTTAGCGAGCTGGGTTTCTTTGATGCCCAGGTAAGTCTGAAGAAATCTCTTCCTGAATTTGACGGCTTCGTCGGCTTCCACAAGGACTACATCAGACTTTTTATCTTTTTTGGTATCGGAGTTCAGCATCTGGTTAACGGCGTCGTCAGAACTCATGATACCGAGTTCTCCGTTTTTAACCCCGAAGTAATACCATTTTTCAGGAGAGATTTCAAGAAAGACATAGACTTCATCGCCGGTAAGCGGGCTTTTGATGACTTCCACATAACCATCCACCATGGCATTGATGTCCGTCTCTCCAATGTTGGAAATCCCGATTTTACCATAACTGTAGAAGGAGTTCATGACCGGGTTCCATTTCAGATTCAGGTCTGAAAACAGGATCGAAGAATAAAACTTAGGTGAATATTTGAAAAGAGGCAGGTGCTCTTTCATCGTTTTGTTCCTGTAATCTTCGGCTCCTTTCTGTCCGACATACTGAGCCAGCTTGGACATAAAATACGGAGAGTCTGCTACAATGGCACTTTCACTGTTGCCCACTTCCAGGTTGGCTTTAACAATGTTTTCCCCGATTTTGAGTGTTACTGGCATAGGAATCGGGAAATTGAACCTCATCATGGTAGAGAAGTTGTACTTCATCGAATCAAGGGCCAGGTTGGCAATCCCTACGGTTTCCAGGTATTTGTTCTGCTCACCTCCGAGCAGGTTAAACTTGCCTTCCATGGCTATCACCCCTTCATCATCAAATAATTCATAGCGGTTGACAATGTCGGTTTCCGGCTTGATATTTTGCGGGGTAACGACAAATTTCTTATTGGGTTCATCCCTTTTCAGCACTCCGGACGCCAGGAATATATCATGATCATCCTCAAATTTCTTGGCTGAGAGGAAGGTCGGGTACATCGCGTTGGTTTGCACTGCCACGCCCATATGAAGGCCGACAAACAATGGTTTACCACCGTCTTTCAGGGTATTGTCAATATTGATGCTGATTTCCTCTGATTTATTGCCGCTGTAGTTGACCCAGTTACCGCCCAGCATCGGGTATTTTTTCAGGTCGGGCATAATGGCTCCTTCCAGGTTCAGGTTTTTGAACGGGGCCATCATCGTGATTTCGCCGCGATACAGCATTTTAGGAGAGAGATAAACTTTGTCTTTTTCAGTTACCCTTGCCCTGGCAATGGTCGAGAGCTTGCCTGAGGTTTTGTTTTCAAGGATGTTACCGTCTTTCGAGATTTCTGCAAATTCGAAATTGCCCAGTTTGATATTAAAGGTATCGGCACTTACATTGACAAACTGGTAATCGGCACTTCCTGAAAACGAAAGCCTGGAATTGATTTTGACATTGGCGTTCGTCAGCACATGGTAGCCGTTCAGTGTATCTGCAATGATCTTGGCTTTGGTAAACGGCTCCAGCATCCCGTCTTTTTTGACAGAAACTTTCCCGTCTCCCGGTATCACCGACGCATCTACGGAGTTGATGGAAGGCACACCGCCGATGTTAAGGCTCATGGCCACAATATCGTACATGGCTGTTGATCCGTTAAATTTCAGACCGTACTGGTTAGGATTGGTGGCGGTAAAGAGGGAGTTCTCCACGTTTCCGGCCATGCTTATTTTCTTGCCCTTGATATCCCAGGTGGCTTTGTCGATGGTGGTCTTGTAAGAAGCAAACGGGAACTCCAGTTCTGATTTGACTACCTCGTTAAAGTCGGCATTCTGAGGGGATATTTTGGCTATGGAGCCGGTGATGTTAAAGTCGATAGAGACATTTTTTCCGGTCAGCACCGGTCGTGATTCTTTCTCGCCGGATTTGATTTTGAAACCTGCGTTTTCAGCCAGGAAGCCTGTTTTGTTAAATTTGAAGCTTTCAGATGATGCTTCCGAATCAGTCCTGTCGAGATTACCGCTTCCGAATAGTCCGCCGGACCTGACAATCAAAGCACCATTCAGCACAGTAGTGCCGGCATAAAAGTTAAACCCTTTCTTAGAGCTTATTTTCATGCTGTCTGCTTTGGGAATCCAGCCGAGGTTAAATTCGGTAATGGCCACATTGGGAAAGTAAGCGGCAGCTCCGGTGGTTTCTGTGATTTTGCCGGTTTCTCCTTTGGCATACAATGAATCCGTCCAGAAATTGATCTCTGTGGCTTTTAATTTACTGGCCAGGTGAGTGATTTCCCCGGAGGTTTTAAGTCCTCTTTTGGTGAGCACCAGGGCTGAGTCCAGTTTCACGGAGGAGTTTCCTCCAAATAATTTGTAAGGCACTGTGGCCTTGTGCCTGATCCCCATGCTGGTGTCGGGCATCAGCCTCAGGGTTTCATTGATCGGGTTAAATATACCGGCAGAATAGAATGTTCCTTTCAGTTCAAGGTCTTTGGTATTTAAACTGTCGATGTCGATGGACGGTACTTTGAAGTAAACTTCATTTTCGAATTTTTGTCTTCTGCCCGGTTCGTTAAAATGAACGAGGGCCCCTTCTTTGATCTCAAGTTTCGGAAAATGAGCCAGTTTCTTTCTGCCTGATTTGTTGTCGGGACTGTTGAGATACAAAAGACCGGTAGTGCCGTATTTGATGTTCCCGCCGATTTCTTTTTTGCCGCCTTTTTTGAATATGGCCAGAGGGATGTAACTGATGGAGTCAATTCTCTTCAGCTTGACGAGAAATTTCTCATAATCTACTTCAAAATCCCCTACAAAGCGGTAGTTTTTAACAATGATCTGCCCGTTAAAAGTGAATACCTTATTGCCGATGATCTGCATCGACTGGTCTTTCGGCTGGAACTGTATCCCGAGTGAATCACTGAGTTTGAATTCCTGTGTACCTTTAATGTCGAGCGATTTGGACGTAAGATCAATGGAAGCATTGCCCTGGTCTGTGGCATTTTTATTCAAAGAAGAAAGCACTAAGTCGTCATAGTCGGTCTGTCCCTGGGAGGATTTAAAGTAATGAAATCCTTTTCTGCTGATAGAGTAGGTGTTGAGATGAGGATTATAATCAAAAAATCCCATCTGGTGGCCGATCAGCATACCATTGCTCACAATGCTCCTTTCCTTTTTGGTGATGGCCTGCATTTCATCAATGGTGAGCGAGTTTACTTTTTTCCTGTTCACCACATTACCGGCGAGGATCAGCGGGTTGTATCCGGAAGCCGTACTCAGATACCTGAGCCTGTCAGGATTATAATAGTTGAAAGATTCAAAATTGGCGGGAATTTCACTTTTTCCCGAGACAATGTAAAAGTCCATTTTCCCACTGGTCAGGTCCCATGACATGGCGTCACATTTGATGTCGACCTGGTGGAAAGTATCTGAGTAAAAGCTGTTTCTGTATCCGCCTTTCTCTATTTTATTGAGTTTTAATTTCTTGTTGATAAAATCATACCGCATTCTTACCGCCGGATGGGATATCGAGTCTTTGTCGATCAGGGTTACAAAACTGACCCTGTCTGAAGTAACAAGTGTGTCACCGAATTCGAATCTGCGTCCTTCCACAGTAAAAGCATGGGGAATGTTTTTATTGGTGGTTATCCTGGAATAATCGTCATAAACAGAGGTGGAAAACATCCGGGTACCGACGAGTGAGAATCCTCCTTTGTAATCGAAATATTCATTATAAACACTCAGAACAGCGTCATTATGGAATGACTTAAACCGTGGAAACGTAGAAACCTGGCCTTTGGGCCGCTTTTCAAGCTTGATTTCAATGACGCCTTTGACCGGAGCTTTCAGTTTATCGGGGTATTCAAAAGTGACGTCTTCAGCTACAATTCTGGGGGTGGGTGTCTTGAAACTATATTTGTCAAAGGTAGCTTTGGCTGTGGGGATGCTCACATTGGCCCAGTCGGTTACTCCTTTTTCTCCTACAAAAAGCTGTCCCGACCAATCCAAAGCACCTGAAGTCTGTTGAATGACGACAGAATCGGAAGGTGTCACAAAAATGAGGTCGACCTGTGAAAAAACAGTGACAATCCCGCTGATGGAGGGCAGGCTGACCGTGCGGACACCACCCGATTGCAGGGGTTTAACTTCCAGGCTGGCGTCGTTCCACGGATCGTATTCTTCTTCTTTCTTGTTCAGATCTTCAGACCAGCCATAATCCTCTTCTTTTTCTTCGGTAGCGGGTTTTTGCGTTTCCTGGGGTGTCTCTTTATTAAAGAAATCCTGTTTTTTATCGAGGTACCTGAACTCATATTTGGCGTTCAGGGCATATAATTTATTGAAAGGCGAATTGTATATCAGGCGGTTGCTGAAGAAGTCGTTCAGTGCAGCCACCAGTTCAATGTTCTTTTTCGGGATATTGGCTTCGGCACTTTTCCTGAGAAAAACGGTAAACGAGGAGAGTTGTTCGTTGCTGAAGTTTTCTTTGGTGATCAGCGTGCCGTAAAGCCTGAGCAGGTTGACGAATTCAGGTCCCTTGAAACCTTTTTTTGACAACATCTGGGCCAGTGTGATAAACTCTTTCTGGGCTTCCGGGCCGACAGAACCGCTGAATCCTGACTCAAAACCTTTGATCTGTGCATTGAGGGCCGGGTTGGGCTGATTGCCCACCACTTTCATGAGGTCTTTTAAAAACTGGACAGGCTCGGACGAGAGATTAATACCCTGAGCATGTCCTGCAAAGGGTAAAAGGCCAAAAAGTAAAATAACGAGCCGGACTCTGATACTCATTCTGCTGATCTACATGATTATTGTTTTATGAAAACGACAGCCGCCCAATTATTCTTACTTAGATGAGTAAGTTTTTTTAATCCTGATTTTTCGGCAACCTCCTGAATATCAGCAATGTCATTTTCATAAAAACCACTGATGATCAAAGTGGCTTTTTCTTTCATAAAATTCACATAAAGAGGTATTTCTCTCAGGAGAATATTGCGGTTGATATTAGCCAGTACAATGTCATATACTTTGGCAGGCTCGTCTTCGATGGTGCCCAGCCTCGTGGTGATATGCTTGCAATCATTTAATCCGATGTTTTCTATCGTATTTTCTACCGACCACTCATCAATATCAAAAGCGGAGATTTCGACAGCACCCAGTTTTTCAGCCAGGATGGCCAGGATTCCTGTGCCTGTTCCTACATCCAGCACGGTTTTGTTTTGGTGGTCTATCCCCAACTGCAACTCCATGACTTGGGAGGTGGTTTCATGGTGACCCGTGCCAAACGACATTTTAGGGGTGATCACGATTTCCAGAGGGAATGCCGGGTCAGGTTCATGGAAAGTGGCTCTCACATAAATCTGGTCGGTGACCGTAATGGGCGAGAAGTTCTTCTCCCATTCTTCATTCCAGTTTTCTTTGGCAATTTTTTTAAGTGAATAGGAAAGAACGGTCTTGCCCGCGTATTCTTCCAGCAACCATTTCAGCTCCTGGTCTTTGTATTCTTCTTCAACAATATATGCTTGCAGACCGTCTTCAATATCAACGAATGAATCGAAGCCGATTTCGGCCAGTTCGGCCACAAGGATTTCGGCAAAATCCGAATCCACCTGGATAGTAAGTTCTAAATAGTTCATGGCTGCGAAGTTCGGAAATCAAATCAAATAGTTGGCGTTTTTTTTGATTTTTTAGGGATATCGTCTTCGTTCGCAGCCGATCTTATGGTTGACATCAGCAATTTCTGAACTGACAGCCCTCGCTCACGGTTTCCAGCTGCAGTGTTGGATGATGTACTTTGTTGGCGAGCAGGATGTCTTCCGCTTTATTCTGAATTTCCTGAAGCCTGGTAATGGCCGTGTCTTCTATAACAATATGCAGTGTCAATACATTGTAATTGCCGTCCAGTGTCCAGGCATGCAGATCGTGCAGGCTGCTGATGCCTTTGATCTTCATGATTTCTTCTCTGATGAATGGGATATTCAGATGTTCGGGCACAGACTGCAGGAATATTTTAAGGGTATTGACCAGGTTCGGCACTGCCCTTGAAATGATAAAACCTGCGATGAGAATAGAAAGCAAAGGGTCAATCCAGTACCATTTTGTAAAATAAATGACGATGGCACCGATCAGTACCGCTACCCAGCCCAGCACGTCTTCGAGCAGGTGCAACATAATGGCCTTGCTGTTGTGACTGTGATCATGGTCATGTGGACCGTGATGATGGTGGTGGTGATGGCCGTTTTTGATTTTGAGAAATGCCAGTCCGTTGGCCGCGATGCCAAGAATTGCAAGCCAGAGCATACCGACACTGTTTACCTCCTGAGCCTGGAACAGTTTGGAGAAAGACTCTATTAACATTACCAATGAACCGCCCAGAAGGAAAACAGAAAGAATGAGGGCTGATAGGAGAGAAAACCTTTTATATCCGTAGGAATAGGTTTCGGTTCTTTTCCTGCCGGAGATTTTTTCAAACCAGATGCCGAGACCGATAGCCAGTGTATCACCGAAATCATGTACGGCGTCTGTCAGGATAGCGGTTGAGTTGGTGAAAATCCCACCGGCGAGTTCGATGATGGTAAACCCGGCATTAAGCCAGAATGCTGTATTTAAACCTTTTTGATGTTCCATAATAGTAAGATAATGATATCACAAAGGTAAAAATCCGCGGCGTGCAATGCCATTGCAATGTTCAGGCAGAACACTTCTCACACAGGCCCCTCGCAATAAGGCTGAGTTCCTGCATTTTAAAACTGCCTGGCAATTTGATTTCCGGCGTCTTTATTCTCGGCAGGCAGAAGGTTTCCTTACAAGACGTACAATAGAAATGAAGGTGTGAGTCTGCATGGTGGTTTTCTGTGCAATGGTCCTCGCACATGGCATACTTGGTGACCGTACCGTCATTGATGCTGTGTATCAGTCCTTTTTTCTCGAAAGTTTTCAGGGTCCGGTAAAGTGTGATCCGGTCTGATCTTTCAAATTCATTTTCCAGCCCGGTGATGCTGATGGCAGATTGTTGCTTCAGCATATGGTCCAGCACCATCAGCCTCATGTTAGTAGGGCTGATTTGTTTGGTGATCAATATGTCTTCAAGACGATGCGTATTCATGAGTTTTCGGGATACCAGCTAATCACCGGTATCCTTTAAATAACGAATTTCTGCAGGTTAAAATTCAAATCCGGGTGTGGGGATCAACCGGCCAGGTAAATGGCTATGATGGCCAGTGTAGCTGGGACGGTCTGAACAAACAGGATGGTTTTTTGGGCCGTAACGGCTCCGTAAATACCAGCTACCGCCACACATCCCAGGAAAAAATAAGAAACGTTATTGCTCCAGACCGGGTCAGTGATGATGAGCGACCAGATCAGTCCGGCAGCCAGAAAACCATTGTAAAGCCCCTGGTTGGCGGCCAGTGCTTTGGTCGGTGGAAAAAGACTCGCCGGAATTGATCTGAATACTTTCGGGCCACGGGTGGTCCAGGCAAACATTTCCAACCATACAATATAGAGGTGAATCAAAGTCACAAGTCCGATCAGTATGTCAGCGATTAATTTCATGGGTGATTGGTTTTTAGTTAAGGTTCAAAAATAAACTAAAATCCTGAATTTATTCAATGGTTTTCACAATGTTGAGTAAACGTGTCAGTTGGTCTATAAAAGCCAAGGAAAATTCGCTGGTGGGGTCGAGTTCCGGATCCAGGATTGTGATGTTGATTCCGGCAGCTTTTTTATCTGATAATAGCAGCAAAAACAGCTCAGAGAGTTCTTCATAAGTCAATCCGTCGGGCTGCGGGCTATCTACGGCAGGCATGATGTTGTGGTTTAACACGTCTACATCCATATGAATCCAGAAACCGTCCAGTTTACGTGATTTCACCATATTAAGAAATTCTGCGGTTGTCTTTCCGATGCCGTTTTCCCTGAGCTGATACAGGTCGGAATAATGAATGGAGGTTTCTTTGACGGCATTTACATAATCTTCTTCATCGAGATACCGGTTACCGATGCACCAAACCTGCTCCTCTTTTACATAGGGTTTAAGTTTATCGATATTGGTCAGTTTTTGAGGCCCGTAACCTGTGATTATGGCGAGGTCCATTCCTGCCGCTCCGCCCGTTTGCGACATATCCGGCGTGACAAAGTCGGTATGCCCGTCGAGATAGAATAAGGCGTAATTTCCCATCTTCTTCAATGCGAGCATATTGCCGATGAGGACGCTGCAGTCGCCACCCAGAACGACCGTAAAAGTGTTATTACCGATCACTTTCTGTAACATGTCAGATTGTTTTCCGGCATACTCCGCTATGGCGTCGGCATTCCTGACTCCTGTGGTTTTGTCGAGATTCATGGTGTAAGGCGGTGGTTCAAGCCTGTATTCAGCAACCGGGCCAAGCAATGAATGGAATTGATGCTTTCTCAGCCATTCAGGCAATTTCCTCACACCGGGTTCGTGTCCGGGCTTCAGTTCTTTCAGCCCGAGATTTGACGGAAATTCAACGATAGCAATGCTTTTCATGCCCGGGATTCTTTGTTGTTTTCCGTTTTCTTGATCTGGTCAAGGATTTGCAGAATGAGGGCATTCTGGTTTTCGAGATGCATCAGTATGGTCTCAATCTCGGTTTCGGCTTTCCGGTTGATCTCGAAATCGGCTTCTGCCCTGAGTTCGGCGTGACCGGATTGCAGGTTTTGTCCCACCATGATGAGCGGCATCAGGAAAATCTGGATCATATTGGATATGAATAACCAAAGCACAAAGGCAGGAAACGGGTCAAATTTAAGATGGTCCGGTGCGAGGCTGTTCCACCCGAGCCACAGGGCTGTCCAGGTAAAAATGATCATAAAAAAGCCCATGCTGCCCACTTTTTCTGTGATGACGAGGGCCAGTTTATCCAGCCTGCTCAGGTTTTGTTTGTGCTCAGCATTAACATTTCTGACAGGTTGATGATCACGTTTGATCTCTTCGATGGTTTTGAGATGCTGATGTTTCATATGAGTTTGAGATTTAATCCGGGTCTTATTTTTTTTCAAGTCTGGCACTTAATTCCTGCAATATAGTCAGCTGATTGGCCTGGGATTCAAACAGGGTTTTGATCTGATCTTCCAGTAGCAAATCCATTTTCTGATGCAAACTGCGGATCTGCATTTCAGCTTTCAGATTGATCAGGTAATCGTTTTCGCTTTGCATCCTGTCTTTTTCTTCCTGCCTGTTCTGACTCATCATGATGATCGGGGCTTGCAAGGCAGCCACGCAGGAAAGGATAAGGTTCATCAGGATAAACGGGTACGGATCGAAATTGATGCCTGAAACCGAGTTGAAAATAATCCAGACAAATAAGATAACCGCAAACATGATGATAAATTTCCAACTGCCGCCGAAACGGGCTACTTTGTCTGATATTTTTTGTCCCTGGGTCAGGGTTTCGCCCGGAGGGTTAAGGAGGTTATGTATGATCAGTTTTTCTTCTTTGATAGATTCTTCTACAATCTGATGCAGTTTTTTCAGGTGATTGTTTTCTTCACTGAGTAAGCGGGAGATATCCTTGTTTTCCATACGGCTGTTAAAATTATTTTCTGAAAGTTATTGAATTTTTCCGGCAATAAAGACAAAAACCCTGGTAGAGTTTATTCTGTCAGGGTTGTGTTTTTTACAGAGGTTGTCCGCTCCGGAAATTACCGGCATGCTCTTATCAGGCTTACTTTTTCAATGGGGTGATAAACCAGCGGTATCAGTTCTTTTTCCACATCGCTTTTGTCAAGTCCGAAGGCTTCCTGGTCGCTTTGTCCGAGTCTTTTGAGGAAGAAATAAGAGTTAAGAAGCAGACCTTCCCTTAGGGCAAACTCATTTTCCACCGACAGGAATTTCTCAATGACCACAAATTTGAAGTCCGGGTTCGGATTGTATTTCGTCGAGCCGTCAGGTCTGATGTGCAGATTAAGCTCCTTATTGATGACCAGGTCCCGGACGATCTGTTTGAAATACAATTCTGTGCGGGGCTGAATCCTGAAGCCGATATTGATGTTGATTTTGATGACTTTGTCGTCAATCAGTTCTGAAACATCATAACTGAGGGTATAGGGGTTTTCGGTCCTGTCGATATGCAAAAACCAGTAGACATCTGCTCTTTTCGGCTTTTTAGAAAATATCGACTTGATGATTTTATCTTCTATTTCATTTCTTCTGTTGGCTTTGGTCAGGTAAATCAGGTGGGTGGAAAATTTCGGTATGTTGTCATCCTTGCTTAATTCGGAAATCATGGTGGTGTATTTTCCCAAATCCACGAATTTCGTCAGGCGGTTGTTGACCTTCCGGGCATAGTACCACACATACATGACCATGAAAATAAACAGTTCGAAGAATAAAAACATCCATCTCTCCTTGATCTTGGCCACGTTGGCGATGAAAAACGAGATTTCGATCGTTGAAAACAACAGGAGAATGGCCACTACCCACACCATTTTCCATTTGAGCTTATAAACCATAAAATAGCTCAGTAATACGGTGGTCATCATCATGGTGATCGTGATGGAGAAGCCATAGGCGGCCTCCATGTGGGTCGACGATTTGAAGTAAACGATCATCATTACACATCCGATCCAAAGTAAATTGTTGACACTCGGAATATAAATCTGTCCTTTGGTTTCGGAGGGCTGTCTGACGGCTACCCTGGGCCAGAAATTCAGGTTCATGGCTTCGCTGATCAGGGTGTATGATCCGCTGATCAGGGCCTGGGAAGCAATAATGGCCGCGAAAGTGGCAATACAGATGCCGGGAATCAGAAACCAGTGGGGCATCATTTCAAAGAACGGATTCCTGTTACCTAAATCGGGATTGCCCTGGTGCATGAGCCATGCGGCCTGACCGAGGTAATTGCTGATGAGGCATATTTTGACAAACACCCAGGTGATCCTGATGTTTTTGCGGCCACAGTGCCCAAGGTCAGAATACAGGGCCTCAGCCCCGGTGGTGGCCAGGAATACTGCTCCGAGCAACCAGAAACCATGGGGATATCTGGCCAGGAGTTCGTAAGCATAATAAGGATTAAGGGCTTTTACTACAGAAGGATAATGGATGATCTGGGACAAACCGATCACAAGCAGCATCGTAAACCAGACGGCCATGGCCGGTCCGAAAAGTATTCCGACTTTTTGCGTCCCGAATCTCTGGAAGAAAAACAGGAGTGACAAAATGACGATGACTACCGGAACGGTCGGTAAATGTTCAAATCCTCTGACGATGGTAAAGCCCTCTACAGCTGAGGCCACTGAAATGGGCGGGGTGATGATGCCGTCAGCCAGCAGTGTTGTAGCTCCTAAAATGGTAGGAATGACCAGCTTTTTGCCATATCTTCTGACCAGGGCATACAGAGAGAATATTCCTCCTTCTCCTTCATTGTCGGCCTGGAGGGTAAGCCAGATGTATTTAACGGAAGTTTGAAAGACCAGGGTCCAGAAAATACATGAAACGCCTCCGAAAACGAGGATTTCGTCAATTGGCCGTGAGCCTACGACGGCTTTCAACACATAAAGGGGGCTTGTTCCGATATCTCCGTAAATAATTCCCAGTGCAACGAGCAGCGACGCCGCGGTCACTTTTGATGAAACTCCTGTTTTTGAATGACCCACTTTCTTACAAAATTAATGATGCCGCAAAATTGGCTCATTAGGTATAAGTAAAGTGTAAAAGAGAATAAGGCAGATATAAAGATTTTATAAAGATCAGTTAAAACGGTATCCTACGCCGCTTTCTGTGACGATATGCAGGGGTTGATTGGGATTGTCTTCGATTTTTTTGCGGATCTGGGCCACAAAAACCCTCAGGTATTGTGTCTCTTCCTGGTAGCCCACACCCCAGATCTGCTTGAGGATATAGCGGTGGGTGAGTACTTTACCGGCATTTTTTGAGAACAAAGCCAACAGGTTAAACTCTGTAGAGGTCAGTTTTAATATTTCATCATTCTTTTTGACGATTCTGTTGATCAGGTCGATCTGCAGATTGTCAAAATCAAGAACACTTTCTATACTGCCGGTCTGGTTCCGCCTGATGACCGACCTGATCCGGGCCAAAAGCTCACCCGTTCTGAAGGGTTTGGTGAGATAGTCAGCCGCACCGAGGTCCAGGGCTTGTATGATGCTTTCCTCGTCGTCTTGTACAGATAAAATAATGACGGCTTTGGAATACCAGGTTTTGATTTCTTTCAGTACTTCGAGCCCGCTTTTATCAGGAAGGCCGATGTCGAGGAGGATAAGGTCCGGAGGGTGGCTGGCGGCGAGAATGATGCCTTCCCGGGCTGTTTCGGCCTGGGTGATCTTGTAATCATTGCTTTCAAGGATGATCTCGAGCAATTTCCGGATCTGGGGTTCGTCATCTATGACCAGTATTTCCTGCTTATTCATTTTTCAGATTGTTTAGATAGGATGCATCGGCTGGGATATTAATGGTAAACCTGGCACCTCCTGAAGGTATATTTTCAAGGAGGATTGTGCCGCTGTGTGCCTCGATATACCCTTTGGCGATAGAAAGCCCCAGGCCGGTTCCCCCCGTCTTTGAATCGGGTAAACGATAGAATTTCTCAAACACAGATTCGATTTCATTTTCAGGAAACCCGCCTCCGTTATCTGAAATGATGATGATGCAATTCTGATCATCGCCTTTTACTTCGATGTTAATTTTGCTTCCGTCAGGGGTATACTGAATGGCATTGTGCAATATGTTATGAAGGACCTGCTCCAGTAATCCTCCGTCGAGTTTGTACAAAGGAAGGGTTTCGTCAGGTTCAAAAATAAACCGGTGCGTTGTGACAGGAAATCCCCCGATGATACCGAAGACGATTTCATTGACATCACTCCAGTCGAGGTGCAGGGTCATGATGCCTGACTCCAGCCTGCTCATGTTCAGCAGGTTTTTGACCTGCCTGTTTAATCTGACGCTGGCAATGTCTATTTCTTCAAGCAAAGCCCCTTTGTTTTTGTCTGATAATTTATGGTTGCTGTCTTTCAAAGTGTCCACGGCCCCCAGAATTGTAGCGATGGGTGTCCTGAGTTCATGTGACAAAGAGCTCAGCAAGGTATTGTAAAGTTTGATCGTTTTTTCTTTCTCTTCTTTTTCCACCGCTTTCTTTTCCACTTTCCTGATTTTGATGGTCAATACGGCATTGACGCAGGCAATAACAAAATACATCATGAAAATCAGGATGTCTTCGGTGTCACCGATATGAAACGTAAACAGCGGAGGAATGAAAAGGAAATTCCATGCCAGGGCACTGAGTAAAGCCGCCAGCAGCACAGGGAAAATATCAAAAAGCATAGCCAGAAGCGATACCACCATCAGGAGGAGCAGGGCCACGATCTTGTAGTTGATCAGATCAATGAATAAATAGCAGCCCAGAGCAGCCATCAGGACAGTGATCAGGCTGATGACGTATTGAAAGGCGGCATTGTATTTTCTGGAGATCAAAATATTCCTGTTTTATGCAAAAGTAAGATTTATTGATTGAAAATTTGATGGAGTTTCTGTTGTAATATCTTTTTGTCAGGTAACCGGGTTTTGTATTCCTTATTGGCTATTGATCTCAATACTTTCAGATATCCGATTTTTAAACGGTTTCTTCTGCTATCAAACCACTATAAATTCCTAATTTTGGAGCAGGAACCGGAGAAGAATGCTATCAGGTGTATTCCGGAATTAATTTATCATGATATGAATCGTATTGTAGAAACATTTAACAACAAAACCGGGAAAGTACTTAATATTTATTTTACGGCTGGTTTTCCTCAACTGGAATCAACAAGGGAAATCCTTTCGGCCATTGAGGCCGGCGGAGCGGATATTGCCGAGATCGGCATGCCTTATTCTGACCCTGTGGCTGACGGTGAAACCATCCAGGCTTCCAATCAGGTGGCCTTAGATAACGGGATGTCCCTGAAAGTGCTTTTCTCGCAGCTGGAGGGCATGAGAGACAGTATCAGGATTCCGGTGATCCTGATGGGTTATCTTAATCCGGTTTATCAGTACGGTATTGAAGAGTTCTGTAAGAGATGTAAGGAAGTGGGTGTCGACGGGCTGATCATTCCTGACCTGCCGATTGATGAATATTATGAAGAATATAAGCCGGTTTTTGACCAATATGGCCTGTTAAATATCTTTTTGATTACCCCTCAAACTTCTGAGGAGAGGATCAAAAGGATCGACGAGATTTCTGAAGGGTTTATCTATATGGTTTCTTCTGCCAGTGTGACCGGGGCTACTTCCGGCATTTCTGAGGGGATGGAGACTTATTTTAACCGTGTCAATGCCTTAAATCTGAAAAACCCAAGACTGATCGGTTTTGGAATAAAAGACAATGAAAGCTTCAATAAAGCATCGGAATATGCCGCAGGAGCCATTATCGGAAGCCAGTTCATCAGGGTAATTGAATCAGCTGAGCATCTGAAAGAGGATATTGTTGAGTACCTGGAAGGCGTGAGAGGGTGAGATTTCCGGAGGAAGGAAAAAGGTAGGAAGGAAAAAGAAAATAAAATTTTTCATCTCGTACCCGTGCCTTCAGGCCGGAGAAAATAGATAGAAGATAAAATAAAAAGACCGCCGGTCCCCGGCGGTCTTTTTTGTTATTTTTTGAGCAATTTCATGTTTTCCGGATCCCAGATCACAGGTTTCCTGTTGAAATAGCTGTCATTACAAGACAATACCGGGGCGGCTGCTCTGAAGCCGAAAATAGGGTTCTCGACGGTATCCTGGCTGCCTTTCCTGATGTTATCAAAGAAATTACCGAAGTGGTTTTTATGTTCATCGTCTCCCTGCGGCGGGGTAAACTTCACCTCTTTCACAGGCTCACCTTTTCTGTCTTCAGCGGTATAAGTCGCATTATATTGTTTCTCAAATTCCTTTTGCTGGGCTTCTGAGAAAGTGAAATAACTGTCATAATTGCCATATCCCGGAGCTTTGGGAAGCTTTTTCTTGCTGAGCACCAGTCCGTTGCCCGAAAGGTCAAGCTGCCCCTCAGTACCGATGATCCTGGTGTTGTTGTTGATTGTACCTGCGTTGGCAAAATTAACCCTCAGTACCATCTGGAATTCAGCGTGTTTATCTGTTTTAGGATAATCCATTACCGCCACCATCACGTCAGGCACATCACGGCCGTCTTTCCAGTAGCTTAGTCCACCCGAGGCAAATATCCTGTTTGGTCCTTTGGAGTCGAGTACATAATGAACTCCGGTGATCAGGTGAACAAACAAGTCGCCGGCTACGCCTGTACCGTAGTTTTTGTAGTTTCTCCATCTGAAGAAACGCTTGGCGTCAAAAGGCATTTTGGCGGTGTCTTTCAAAAAGGTATCCCAGTCCACCGTTTCAGTAGAGGCATCTGTCGGAATCGAATAATTCCAGGCACCGATGGCATTGAAACGGTCGTTGTTTGATTCTATATAGTTGATTTCGCCGAGGTCGCCTGCAGCGATCATTTTTTTTGCTTCATTAAAAACGCTTCCGCTGATACGCTGGCTGCCTACCTGCATGGTTTTGCCTGATTTTTTCCAGGCTTCAATCACCGGGCGGCCTTCATTGATGCTCTGTACCATAGGTTTTTCGCAATACACGTGCTTGCCGGCATTGAGGGCATCGATGGTGATTTTATCATGCCAGTGATCTGGCGTAACGATCAAAACAGCATCTATATCTTTGCGATTGAGAATTTCACGGTAATCTCGTGTGGTGAAAATATCTTTACCGAAAGTTTCCTGAACCCTTGTCAGCCTGCCGCTGTACAAATCAGCCGCCGCTACAAATTCCACACCTTCGTTTTTAAGAGCAGAACGGGTGTCATAGTTGCCCTGGATACCCATGCCGATGGTGGCAATACGGATTTTATCATTGGGACTGACAGACATGCTTTTGATGATAGAGAACGGTTTGGCAAATCCCGGAGCGGCTGAAAGCAAAGACAAGGCCCCGACATTCCTGATAAAATCCCTTCTGGTAGGCTTCATAGTTTTATATCATATATTTTAAGGTAAGAAATTGAGATAAAACAAAAATAACAAAAAAAACACCCTCTCCAAAAGAAAGGGTGCCTATTATATTTCAGGGGGTTTTAAGGGGTATTTTATTCTTGTGGCTGGGTACCGGCATACACCAGGGCTCCACCGGCAATGGCTATATCTTTCAGCAGACTCATCATGGACATCTGTCCTCCGTCGCCTCCGGCCAGTACGCCCGGCAAGTGGATAGAAAGTACAAAAATGAGCAACATGATGGCGAGCAATGTGGCAGCCAGCCTGGATTTTTTCTGAATGATGATACTGACAGCTGCAGCAATCAGGGCTGCTCCGGTGATGTAAACCCAGATAGCTCCTCCCGGTATCGGCACCATAGCCGCCATATTATTGGCCGCCATAAAGTGCAAAATTCCGAAAATAGCCATCGGAATAGCCAGCAGAAAGCGGCCCAGCTTGGTTAAAGGTGAAATAATTGACTCCATAAAATTTAAAGGTAAGGGTTAAAAGGTTAATAAGAGCGGCGAAAAGTACAATTATTTATTGAATTAAACCAAATATTTACTTCTGTTTTTTTAGGTTAAGCACGACCACCTTTCCGGAATCACCTTTTTTATAACTGAATTAACCTTGAAAATTTAAAGTTATGCTCCGAATTTTCAGGATAAACCCTGACACCTGCTAAAGCACTACTTAAAAACTCACTCCCCGAAAAACCTCATTCACTCCTTCAAAAGGCTCACTTATCGGATTTGCATTGAGCAGCTTCGTTCAGAGATATAGTTTTGTTTCAACAATCAGAAACAATTACCTGAAATATGAAACAGCTATTACTCATCATTTTGCTTGTCACCGCCGGATTTTCAGTGGCCCTGGGGCAGGCGAACATAAAAGGAAAAATCACAGATAGAAAAGGAGAGGTGTTGCCGGGTGCCAACATCCAGATAGAAGGCACTTATGACGGTGCCTCCGCTGATGAAAAAGGAGAATTTGCTTTTACAACCGACAGTAAAGGAGAGGTGGTCTTCAAAATCACTATGATCGGTTATAACCCAT
>Ga0247738_10000155_pt1 | contig 30285 bp, 29 predicted proteins | sample UWRJL013104B2_FD_180936 | JGI IMG/M metagenome (GOLD analysis project Ga0247738, IMG submission 180936) | Plant litter microbial communities from Arlington Agricultural Research Station in Wisconsin, United States - UWRJ-L013-104B-2 | ecosystem: Environmental > Terrestrial > Plant litter >...
ACCGTCCGGCCCAAGAACCGGTCATCGGCTCGGTGGACGCTGGCCATTCCGCCCGTGCCGAGCAGCTCGCGGAGCTCGTAGCGGCCCGCGACGGTGCGCCCCTGCTCGGGAACGTGCTCGGAGGGCTTCATCATCCTGATGGTAGCAACGGCGGCTTACCGGCTCGCTCGCGGTCGCCTCACAGGCAATCGCGGGCCTCGCGGATACTGTTAGCCCGTGGAAACTGTCCTGCTGTACATCCTCGGCATCCTGATCATCCTCGTCGGCCTCGCGATCTCGATCGGCCTCCACGAGGTGGGCCATCTCGTGCCCGCGAAGAAGTTCGGCGTCAAGGTGGGGCAGTACATGATCGGCTTCGGGCCGACGATCCTCTCCTGGCGCCGCGGCGAGACCCAGTACGGCATCAAGGCACTCCCGCTCGGCGGCTACATCTCGATGGCGGGCATGTACCCGCCCGCGAGGCCCGGGGCCCGCGGACGCACCGCCACGACGGGGCTGTTCGAGGCCGTCGTGCAGGAGGACAACAAGGCGGCCGTGCACGTCGACACGGTCGAGGAGGAGGAGCGCGCGTTCTACCGCCTCCCCGTCTACAAGCGCGTGATCATCATGCTCGGCGGCCCGATCATGAACCTCCTGCTCGCCATCCTGTTCTTCGGGATCGTGCTGTGCGGCTTCGGGATTCCCGTCACGACGCCCACGATCGGCTCGGTGTCGGAGTGCCTCGTGCCCATCGGCGTTGAGCGCACGCAGTGCGAGCCCTCCGATCCCGACGCCCCCGGTCACGAGGCCGGCCTCGTGCCCGGCGACCGCATCGTGGCCATCGACGGCGCGGCGATCACGGAGGTCGCCGACGCCACCCCGATCATCCGCGACTCGGCGGAGAAGGCGCTCACGGTGACGATCGAGCGCGACGGCGCCGAACAGGACCTCACCGTGACGCCGGCGCTCACCGAGCGCTTCGTCTACGACGACAGGGGCAGGACGGTGACGGATGCCGCTGGCGACCCGGTCACGGAGAACGTGGGGTTCCTCGGCATCGGGTGGGCCACCGAGGTGCGGCAGCAGCCCGTCACGGCGGTGCTGCCCATGGTGGGCGACACGATCGGCCGCCTCGTCACCACGATCGCGCACCTGCCCGAGCGCGTCGTCGACCTCGCGGTCTCGACGTTCGGGCCGGGGGAGCGCGATCCCGACGGACTCATCGGCGTCGTGGGGGTCGGCCGCATCGCGGGCGAGATCACGAGCCTGAACTCGATCCCGGTCGCCGATCGCGCGGCCTCGCTCATCCAGCTCGTGGGCGGGCTCAACGTGGCGCTGTTCGTGTTCAACCTCATCCCGTTGCCGCCGCTGGACGGCGGCCATGTCGTCGTCGCCCTCATCGACGGGGTGCGGCGGGGGTTCGCGAAGCTGTTCCGGCGCCCGGCGCCGACCCCCATCGACGCGGCCAAGATCATCCCCGTGACGCTCGTCGTGGCGACGCTGCTCGGCGGGCTCACGGTGCTGCTGCTCATCGCGGACATCATCAAGCCGATCTCGATTCTCTAGTCGGCGCTAGTCCCAGCTTCGCGGAGGCCGCGCGCGTAAGCTTGACCCCGTGCCAGCCATCAATCTCGGTATCCCGAAGGTTCCCGAAGTCCTCACCCCCCGCCGCAAGACCCGTCAGATCACGGTGGGCAAGGTGGGGGTCGGCAGCGACTCGCAGGTGAGTGTGCAGTCGATGACGACGACGCAGACCACCAACATCAACGCGACCCTCCAGCAGATCGCGGAGCTCACCGCGACCGGCTGCGACATCGTGCGCGTCGCCGTGCCGCACCAGGACGACGCCGACGTGCTGCACATCATCGCCGCGAAGAGCCAGATCCCGGTGATCGCCGACATCCACTTCCAGCCCAAGTACGTCTTCACCGCGATCGACGCGGGTGTGGGCGCGGTGCGCGTGAACCCCGGCAACATCCGCAAGTTCGACGACCAGGTGGGCAAGATCGCCGCCGCCGCCAAGGCCGCGGGCGTGAGCATCCGCATCGGCGTCAACGCGGGGTCGCTCGAGCCGAGCCTGCTGCAGAAGTACGGCAAGGCCACCCCCGAGGCGCTCGTGGAGAGCGCCGTCTGGGAGGCCGGGCTGTTCGAGGAGCACGACTTTCACGACTTCAAGATCTCGGTCAAGCACAATGACCCGATCGTGATGGTCAAGGCGTACCGCCTGCTCGCCGAGCGCGGCGACTGGCCCCTGCACCTCGGTGTGACCGAGGCGGGCCCGGAGTTCCAGGGCACGATCAAGAGCGCCACGGCGTTCGGCATCCTGCTCTCGGAGGGCATCGGAGACACCATTCGCGTCTCCCTCTCCGCCCCGCCCGCGCAGGAGGTCAAGGTGGGCCTGCAAATCCTCCAGTCGCTCAACCTGCGCGAGCGCAAGCTCGAGATCGTCTCCTGCCCGAGCTGCGGTCGCGCCCAGGTGGACGTCTACCAGCTCGCCAACGACGTCACGGCGGGGCTCGAGAAGATGACCGTGCCGCTGCGCGTGGCCGTGATGGGCTGTGTCGTCAACGGGCCGGGGGAGGCCCGCGAGGCCGACCTCGGCGTCGCGAGCGGCAACGGTCGCGGCCAGATCTTCGTCAAGGGCGAGGTCATCAAGGTCGTGCCGGAGTCTGAGATCGTCGCCACCCTCATCGAGGAGGCCAACCGCCTCGCGGCCGCCATGCCGGCCGGCGCGGTGGGGTCGCCCGAGGTCGTCACGGCCTGAGAAGCCTCGCGGCCGGCGAACTCTAGTCGATATATCGGGGACACGCCCTACCCGTTTTTTGGGGACGGACCTCTCCGTTGTGCGCGTGATTTTGCTCTACACTCGTGGCAACGGACTTCAGGGTCCGCGTCACTTTCGGCCGGATCCGTAACCCTGCCTCGTGTGAGAAGTAGCGTTGACTTTGAGTGACCAACTTGTGGGGAGTTGGTTGTGACCTCGATCACCGTACGTCGTGCCAACTCCGACGCATGCTCCGCCCTCGTGGGCGCTTCAGGTTTCCATTCCGGTAACCAATCCAACGTTGCATCACGGATCCGCAACGTTGGGCATCGGAATGGGAAGGGCGGCCCGCGGTCTCATCAAGCCCCCCTTGATGTCGACCGCGGGTCCGCTTGCTTCTCACTCTAGGAGGGGCACTCCGATGTCGGCGGGGGCCGGCATCGGATTCGGGTGATGCACGTGCTGATGCGGACGTCTCGGGATGCCGTCCGTATCAGCGCCGGTAGCATTGCACGGTGTCCACTCGTCTTTCGCAGCTCTTCGTCCGCACCCTCCGTGAGGATCCCGTCGACGCGGAGGTGACCAGCCACCGCCTCCTCGTGCGGGCGGGCTACATCCGCCGTCAGGCTCCCGGTATCTTCGCGTGGCTGCCGCTCGGACTGCGGGTCCGCCGCAAGATCGAGCGGATCATCCGCGAAGAGCTCGAGGCGTTCGGCGCGCAGGAAGTGCACTTCCCCGCGCTACTGCCCCGCGAGCCCTACGAGGTGACGGGCCGCTGGACCGAGTACGGCGACGGGATCTTCCGCCTGCAGGACCGCAAGAAGGCCGACTACCTGCTGGCCCCCACGCACGAGGAGGTCTTCACCCTGCTCGTGAAAGACCTGTACTCGAGCTACAAGGACCTGCCCCTCTCGCTGTACCAGATCCAGGACAAGTACCGGGATGAGGCCAGGCCCCGCGCCGGCCTCCTGCGCGGTCGCGAGTTCTCGATGAAAGACAGCTACTCGTTCGACTACACCGACGCGGGGCTGGATGTCTCGTACCAGCAGCACCGCGACGCGTACGAGCGCATCTTCGCCCGCCTCGGGCTGGAGTACGCGATCGTGAAGGCGGATGCCGGCGCCATGGGCGGCAGCAAGAGCGAGGAGTTCCTGCACCCCACGCCCATCGGTGAAGACACGTTCGTGCGCTCGGAGGGCGGCTACGCCGCCAACGTCGAGGCCTACGTCACGCCCGTGCCCGCGGCCCTGCCGATCGACGGCCTGCCCGCCGCGACGGTGTTCGACTCGCCGGACACCCCCACCATTCAGACCCTCGTCGACCTCGCGAATGCCGAGCAGCCCCGGGATGACCGTGGCTGGACGGCGGCGGACACCCTCAAGAACGTCGTGGTCGCGCTCAAGAACGTCGACGGCAGCCGCGAGCTGCTGGTCATCGGCCTGCCCGGCGACCGGGACGTGGACATGAAGCGGCTGGAGGCCGCGGTGGCTCCCGCCGACCCCGAAGCGGCGACGGAAGCCGACTTCGCGCGTCTCGACAAGCTCGACGACCGTGCCGGTCTCGTCAAGGGCTACATCGGCCCCTGGTCGCCCGAGGGCGCCGTGCTCGGCCTCGCGGGCAGCACCAAGATCCGCTACCTCGTCGACCCGCGGGTCGTCGACGGCACCCAGTGGGTCACGGGCGCCAACATCGACCAGAAGCACGTGCTCGGCCTCGTCGCCGGCCGTGACTTCGTCGCGGACGGCGTCATCGACGTGTCCGACGTGCGCGAGGGCGATCCCGCCCCGGACGGGTCCGGCCCCGTCGAGCTCGCCCGCGGCATGGAGATCGGCCACGTGTTCCAGCTCGGCCGCAAGTACGCCGAGGCCCTCGGCCTCAAGGTGCTCGACGAGAACGGCAAGCTCGTCACGGTCACCATGGGCTCCTACGGCATCGGCGTCACGCGCATCATGGCGGTCATCGCGGAGAGCAACAACGACGGCAAGGGCCTCATCTGGCCCAGGAACGTGGCGCCCTTCGACGTGCACGTGATTGCCGCGGGCAAGGACGAGACCGTGTTCGCCGTGGCGGAGGCGCTCGTCGGCTCCCTCGAGGTGAGCGGCTTCGACGTGCTCTTCGACGACCGGCCCAAGGTGTCTCCCGGGGTGAAGTTCGGCGACGCCGAGCTGCTCGGCGTTCCCGTGATCGTGATCGTCGGCCGCGACGCGGCGGAGGGTCGCGTCGAGCTGTGGGATCGCACCACGGGGGAGCGCACGAGCGTCGCCTTGGACGAGGTGGGTGCGGCGATCCAGGCGCTGGCCTGATGCAGTCCGCGGCGCCCGGCACGCTCGGAGCAGACGAGCTCGCGCGCGCGAAGGGCATCCTCGCCGCCATCGACGCGTCGTACTCCGCCAAGGTCGTCGGGCAGGCCGGTCTGCGCCAGAGCCTGCTCATCGGCCTCATCACGGGCGGCCACATCCTGCTCGAGAGCGTGCCGGGGCTGGCCAAGACCACGGCCGCGCAGGCGATCGCCGACGCCGTGAGCGGCTCGTTCAAGCGCATCCAGTGCACACCCGACCTGCTGCCGAGCGACATCGTCGGCACGCAGGTCTTCGACTACACGACCCAGGCCTTCACGACCCAGCTGGGGCCCGTACACGCCAATATCGTGCTGCTCGACGAGATCAACCGCAGCAGCGCGAAGACGCAGAGCGCGATGCTCGAGGCGATGCAGGAGCGGCAGACGAGCATCGGCGGCACGGTGTATCCGCTGCCGGAGCCCTTCCTCGTGCTCGCCACCCAGAACCCCATCGAGCAGGAGGGCACGTACCGCCTGCCGGAGGCGCAGCTGGACCGCTTCCTGCTCAAAGAGGTGCTCGACTACCCCGAGTTCGCCGACGAGATCGAGATCCTCGGACGCATCGACTCCGGGGTGTACGAAAGAACCGCAGAGAGCGGGTCGACCGTCACGATCGACGACGTGCTCTTCCTGCAGGATGCCGCGAAGCGCGTGTTCATCGACGACTCGATCACGAACTACATCGTCTCCGCCGTGTACGTCACACGGAAACCGGAGTCGTACATCGGCAAGCAGCTCGCCGACTGCATCGAGTACGGCGCGAGCCCGCGCGCGAGCATCGCCTTCAGCCGGGCGGCCCGGGCGCTCGCGCTGCTCGAGGGGCGCGACCACGTGATCCCGGAAGACGTCAAGGAACTGCGGCACGTCGTGCTGCGGCACCGCATCATCCTCGGCTTCGAGGCGATCGCCGACCACGTCACGCCCGAGACGATCATCGACGCGATCTTCGCCGCGGTGAAGGTGCCCTGACCCTTGGAGCGACTGCTGCGGCGGGTGCAGAGCAGGCTCCACATCCACGCCCACCGCGCGGTGCTGGGGCTGTTGGAGGGCGAGTACCGCTCGGTGTTCCACGGTCGCAGCATGGACTTCGACGACCTCCGCCCCTACGTTCCGGGCGACGAGGTCAAAGACATCGACTGGAAGGCGACCGCGCGACACGGCTCGCCGCTCATCAAGCGCTACATCGCCGCGCGCCAGCACACGATCGTGCTCGTCGTCGACACGGGCCGCGACATGGCGGCGCTGGCGTCGAGCGGCGAGAGCAAGCGCGACATCGCCATCCTCGCCGCGGGCACGGTCGGGTACCTGGCCATCCGGCACGGCGACCCGGTGGCCCTCGTCGCCGGCACGAGCGAGAAGACCGAGTACGTGGCCGGCGGCCTCACCGAGTCGCACCTCGAGCGCCTGCTCCAGCGCATCCAGGCCGACACCACGCTCGCGGGCGGGCCGAGCGGGCTGGCCGCCCAGCTCGCCTACGTCTCGCGCGTGTTCCGGCACCGCCGCATCGTCGTGGTGGTGGGGGATGACCGCGAGCTCACGGAGGGCGAGCAGAAGCTCGTGCGGCGGCTCGCCGCCCAGCACGAGGTGCTGTGGCTCTCCATCGGCGACGCCGACCTCATGCGGGAGGACTGGGCGGTGCGCGACATGTACGACGTGGCCGACGGCGGCGCGGTGCCCGCCTTCCTGCGCGAGAACCCCCGGCTGCGGGCGGCGTTCCAGCGCAGTGTCGTGGCGACCGCGGAGCGCAGCGACGAGCTGTTCGAGTCGCTCACGATCAGCAGCAAGCGCCTCACGGCGCTCGACGACGTGGTCCCCGGCATCTTCCGTCTCCTGAGGGCCCACCGGCATGCCCGGCGGTGAGTTCCTGCCCCCGGTGCCGTACCTGCCGTGGTGGGGGCTACTCGGCTTCCTGCTGCTCGTCGTCGTCGCCGCGTGGTGGGTGTTCGTCTTCGTTTCCACGCGCAGCAGCCGGGTGCCCGACCGCACCGCGAGCGAGGTGCCGTTCGGTCCGGCCGTCGAGGTCATCCGCAAGCGCTACCTGGGCCTCATCGACGAGACGCGCGTCGCGTACCTGGGCGGCGGGCTCCCCGACCGGGAGGCGTACCAGCGGCTGAGCATGCTCATGCGCTCGTACGTGGAGGAGCGCGAGGGCACCCGCACGGTCACGCTCACCCTCAAGGAGCTGCGCGGCACGACGTTCGCGCCGCTCACCGAGGCGGTCGCGCGGCTCTACCCTGGCGCGTTCGGGCCGGAGGAGTCGGGCACGGTCGCCCAGGCGCTCGACCGGGCGAGGGGACTGGTGACCTCGTGGAAGTGATCACGTGGTGGGCGCCGCTCGCGTGGGCGGGGGCATCCGCCGTGGTCGTGGCGCTCGTCGTGTGGCGCGCCCGCCGCGCGCGCCGCGGCCGCGATGACGCGCTGCCGATCGCGCACGCCGGGCGCCTCACCGCGCTGCCCGCCTACCGGAGGGCGTTGAACGGGTACCGCGCCCTTGTCGCCGGATTCGTGCTGCTCGTCGCGGTGCTCATCGCGCTCTCGGCGGTGCTCACGGCGCGGCCCGCGACCGTGACGCTCACGAGCCCCGAACTGCACAATCGCGACATCGTGCTGTGCCTCGACGTCTCGGGGTCGATGATCGCGTACGACTCCGCCGTGCTCGAGGTGTTCCAGACCCTGAGCACCGAGTTCACGGGGGAGCGGATCAGCCTCGTCGTGTTCAACGCGTCGGCGGTGACGTACTTCCCGCTCACGAGCGACTACGAGTACATCGCGCAGCAGCTGACCCGGCTCGGCACGGAGTTCGAGAACGAGGACCCGTCCTACTTCGACGGCACGCTCTTGGGCAACGGCTCGTCGCTCGTCGGTGACGGGCTCGCGTCGTGCGTGACCCGGTTCGACCGCGTTCAGGACGAGCGCTCCCGCTCGGTCATCCTCGTCACCGACAACTTCGTGGCGGGGGAGCAGATCTTCACCCTCCCGCAGGCGGCAGCGCTCGCCGTCGACCGGGACGTGCGCGTCTACGGCATCAACCCCGGCGACTCCGCCGCGAAAGACTACCTGCGCGAGTACGCGGTCGAATTCGAGAGCGCCATGACCGAATCGCAGGGTGCCTACTATCCGCTGGACGACCCGTCGGTCGTGCCCGCGGTCGTGCAGAGCATCGAGTCGGAGCAGGCCGCGGCCGTTCCCGGCGCGCCGCTCATCACGCGCACCGAGCATCCCGAGCCGTTCATCCTCGCAGCGTTCATCGCGCTCGGCGGGCTCTTCCTGCTCGCGTGGAGGGTGCGACGATGATCACCAACCCGGTTCTGCCGCCGTGGGCGCTCGCCCTCATCGCCGTTGTGCTCGGCGGTTTCGCGCTCTGGCGCCTCATCGCCGTGCGCCCGGACCGCGCCGCTGCGCTGCGCTGGCTCGCGCGCCTCGGGATGGTCGCGCTGCTCGTCGTCATCGCGCTGCGGCCCACCGTTCCGACCGACGGCCAGGGCCCCAAGGCCTCCGGCGGCCTGGAGGTGTACGTCGTGGTGGACACCACGAGCAGCATGGCCGCGGAGGACTGGGCGCAGGGGCAGCCCCGGCTCGACGGGGTGAAGGAGGACCTCGCGAGCATCGTGGAGGCGCTGCGGGGCGCGCAGTTCTCCCTCGTCACGTTCGACGCCGTGGCCGTGCAGCGCGTGCCGCTCACGAGCGACAGCACGGCGATGATCTCCGCGGCGTCGGTGCTGCGGCAGGAGGTCACCAACTACTCCCGCGGCAGCTCGATCGACGCGCCCGTGCTCGACGTGCAGCAGCTGCTCGCGGACGCGGAGCAGCTCGCACCCGACCAGCGGCGGGTGCTGTTCTACCTCGGCGACGGCGAGCAGACCGCCGATATCGCGCCCGGTACGTTCGCCCCGCTCGCGCCGTACCTCGAGGGCGGCGCGGTGCTCGGCTACGGCACGGCGGACGGCGCGCGCATGCGGGAGTTCCTCGGCGAGGATCCGACCCAGTTCGGCGACACCTCGACCGCCGGGCCCCAGGACCCGGTGGAGCCCGTCGCACCGCCCATCACGTACATCCAGGACTACTCGGGCGGCGACCCGGTGGAGGCGATCTCGCGCATCGACGAGCCCGCGCTGCAGGCGATCGCCGCCCAGCTCGGCGTCGGCTACGTGCACCGCACCGCCGACAGCACCGTGGATGCCGCGCTCACCGGAGTCGACGTGGGCGAGCTCACCGTGCAGCAGGGCGAGCCCGACTCGGCCGTCGAGCTGTACTGGGTCTTCGTCATCCCGTTCGGCGCGCTCGTGCTGCTCGAGCTGTTCGCGGCCGGCGGGCTGATCGCCGAGCTGCGCGGCGCGAGGAGCAGACGATGAGCGGACCCCTGACCGTGCAGAAGCTGCGCCGCCGTCGCTGGCTCATGTTCGCACTCACGCTGCCCATCGCGCTGTTCGCGATCTTCTGGGGCGTCAAGCTCATGAGCCTCGCGCCCACCGCGCAGGGCGCCATCGAGGCGTTCGACGAGGGCGACTACGTCGAGAGCGAGGAGCGCTCCAGCTCGCTGTTGTTCCTCAACGTGGTCGAGAGCTACCTGCCGTACTTCAACCGCGGTGATGCCTACGCCGCCGACCAGTACTACGTCCTCGCCACCGACGACTTCGAGCGGGCGCTCGAGCTCGCGCCGCTCGACCGCAAGTGCGACGTGCGGCTCAACCTCGCGCTCTCGTGGGAGCGCTTCGGCGACATCTACGTGCAGCTGGGCTACTTCCAGGGCGCCGTGCTGCTCTATGAGGCCTCCCAGGCCGTGCTCGACGACGCCGGCCCCGAGTGCGACCCGCCGGAGAAGCAGCAGCAGGTCGATGACGCCGACGAGCGCGTGGAGGCGAAGAAGCAGGATGCGCTCGACCAGCTCGAGGCCCAGCCGCCCGAGGACGGCGACGGTGAGCAGTCGGAGCAGGAGCAGCAGCTGCAGCAGCTCGAGGAACAGCAGCAGCAGGCCGCACAGGAGAAGGCCGACCAGGAGTCCGGCGACCGCGGCGAGCAGTCCGGGGGCTACTACACCGACAAGCCGTGGTGAGCTAGCTAGCCCACGAGGCCCAGGTCGTCTTCGAACTCCGCGCGGATGCGCTCGCGGATGGCCTCCAGCTCCGGGTACTGCCAGAAGAAGTCGAGCTTCTGCGCGGTCACCGAGTCGCCCGAGGGCTTGTCCTCGAGCACGAACGCGCTGAAGCACTCGGCGATGTCCTCCACGACGTTGGTCGCGGCGTAGTCACTCACGAAGTCGTCCTCGTGGGCGAGGTAGAACTCGTAGGCGGCGTCGCCGTCCTCGTTGTCCGGGGTGGGCGCGGTCTCGTCGTATCCCGACCAGAACTGCTGCTCGAACGCGAACAGGTATGAGTCGCCGAGCGCGCAGCCCTCGGAGAGCTCGATCGTCTCGCACGAGGCGGCGTGCGTGTCCATCTCGGCGCTCGTGAGGGTGAGGATGTGCGCGTACTCGTGCACGAGCGTCGCGACGAGGTCGGCCTCGTTCTCGCTCGTGGCCAAGTTGGCGGCGAGAATCCAGAAGACCGGGTCGTCGTCCTGGTACACGTAGGCGAGGGTGTCACTGTCCGGTGCGTCGCCGACCCGGTACTGCGACATCACCTCGGCCGCGAAGTCCGGTGTGACGACGCGCACGAACGTCTCCCACACGGTGAGGGTGAGTCCGGATGCCGCGGGCTCCAGCGATCCGTCGGTGAGCACGTCGTAGATCTCCACGGAGCCGAAGTCCTCGTCGTCCTCGGTGCGCGCGCCCGAACTCGAGTACGTCTCGCCCGCGTCGTCGGCCTCCACCGACGATCTCACGAACCCGTAGAAGAAGATCGCGCCCACCACGAGGGCGGCGACCGCCACGAGCGAGGCGAGCACGATGAGCAGGCGTTTTCCCATGGGCACACCCTATGGTCGGGGCGGGTAAACTAGACGGCGCGGCGGCACCCCCTCCGCATCAACTTCACATCAATTTCACATAGCGGAGGCCCCTCAGTGGACATCGACCTGAGTGTGTTGCGCCTCATGGAGCGCGAGCGCGAGATTCCTTTCGAGGAGCTCGTCCAGATCATCGAACAGGCCATCCTCACGGCCTACATCAAGCACGTCGGCGAGCACGAAAAGGATGCTGCGCCGGCCACCGCGCGCGTCGTACTCGACCGCAAGACCGGCAAGGTGAGCATCTTCGTCCCCGAACTGGACGACGAGGGCGCCGTCATCGGCGAGGCGGAGGAAGAACCGACCGACTTCGGCCGCATCGCCGCGTTCGCCGCCAAGCAGGTCATCAACCAGCGCCTGCGCGACATCGGTGACGACAAGGTGCTCGGCGAGTTCAAGGGCCGCGAGGGCGACATCGTCGCGGGCATCATCCAGCAGGGCCCCAACCCGCGCATGATCCACGTCGACCTGGGCACGATCGAGGCCATCCTGCCGCCCGAGGAGCAGGTGCCGGGCGAGGACTACACCCACGGCACGCGCATCCGCGTCTACGTCACGGCCGTGAGCAAGGGGCTCAAGGGCCCGCAGATCACCGTGAGCCGCACGCACCCCGCGCTCGTGCGCAAGCTGTTCGCGCTCGAGGTGCCCGAGATCGCCAGCGGCATCGTCGAGATCACCTCGCTCGCGCGCGAGGCCGGCCATCGCACCAAGATGGCCGTGCGCGCCCTCGAGCCCGGCGTCAACGCCAAGGGCGCGTGCATCGGCGAGCTCGGCCAGCGCGTGCGCGCCGTCACCGCCGAACTGAACAACGAGAAGATCGACATCGTCGACTACTCGGAGAACCTCGCCACGTTCGTGGCGAACGCCCTCTCGCCCGCCAAGGTCACCAGCTCGTATGTGATCGATGAGGCGACCAAGGCCGTGCGCGCCCTCGTTCCCGACTACCAGCTCTCTCTCGCCATCGGCAAGGAAGGTCAGAACGCTCGGCTTGCAGCGAAATTGACCGGTGCGCGCATCGATATCCAGCCGGATTCAATTCTCGAAGGATAGTTCGGGGGTAGTATGGAACCCGTAAGAACCTGCCTCGGCTGCCGATCCCGCGCCGGCACCTCCGCTTTATTGCGGGTTGTCGCACGAGAAGGCCAAGTTGTTCCGGATCCGTCCGCCACACTTCCCGGCCGCGGCGCCTGGGTTCACCCCACCACCACCTGTGTCGACACCGCTGTGAAGCGGAAGGCGTTCGGGCGGGCGTTGCGGGTGATTCAGGCGCTGGACACCGAGCAGCTACGACACACAACAGTCCCCAACCAAAAGGCTGATTGACCTATGGACAACTAATGAGCGGCTCGAAATGAGTTCCGTCCGTAATTAGGTCTGCCCCTGTCCGGGTGCAGACCCAGACAGGAGAATTGTGGCTGCCAAACCACGCGTACACGAAGTCGCTGCCGAACTCGGCATCGACAGCAAGATCGCCCTCGCCAAGCTCAAAGAGATGGGCGAGTTCGTCAAAGGACCGTCGTCCAGCATTGAGCCGCCCGTAGCGCGCAAGCTCAAGGCCGCACTCGAGGCCGACGGCATCAAGCCCGCCGCCGCACCCGCTGCCCCCAAGGCCGCGCCGAAGGCCGCGCCCAAGCCCGTCAACCCGACGCCGCCGCCCGCACCGGAGCCCGTCGCCGAGGTCGTGTCGGATGCTCCGGCTCCGGCCCCCGCGCCCCTCACGGTCGCGGAGCGCCAGGCCCGCGCGGAGGCTGCTGCCGCCGCGCCGACCCCGGCTCCCGCCGACGACGCCCCCGCCGCGAGCGGGATTCCCCGCCCGGCCACCCCCCGCCCCGGCAACAACCCGTTCACGGGTTCGACGAGCGCGCCGCGCCCGGGCATCCCCCGTCCCGGCAACAACCCGTTCGCCTCCAACCAGGGAATGGGACGCCCGGCCACGCCCGGCTCCATCCCGCGCCCCGGCGCACCTCGCCCCGGCGGACCCGGTCAGGGCGCCCGTCCCGGTGGCTTCGGCCAGCGTCCCGGCGGTCCCGGCGGCAACTTCCAGCAGCGACCCGGCGGACCCCGCCCGGCCGGTGCCGGCGGCTTCCGTCCCGGTGGTGCGCCCGGTGGCGCTCCCGGTAACAACTTCGGACCCAACCGTCCGCCCGCCGGCGGTGCCGGTGGTCGTGGTCGTGGACCCGGTGGTGGCACCGCTGGTGCCTTCGGCCGCGGTGGCGGCAAGAGCAAGGCCCGCAAGAGCAAGCGCACGAAGCGCGCCGAATTCGAGCTGCGCGAAGCCCCGTCGCTCGGTGGCGTCAGCGTTCCCCGCGGTGACGGCAAGACGGTCATCCGTCTGCGCCGTGGCGCGTCGATCTCCGACCTCGCCGACAAGCTGGAGACGCTGACCGGCTACTCCGTGCAGCCCGGTGCGCTCGTGACCGCCCTGTTCCACCTGGGACAGATGGCCACCGCCACCGAGTCGCTCGACGAGGGAACCTTCGAGATCCTCGCCGGTGAGCTCAACTACAAGATCGAGATGGTCTCGCCCGAGGATGAGGACCGCGAGCTGCTCGCCGGCTTCGACCTCGACCTCGACCAGGAGCTCGAGGACGAGACCGACGAGGACCTGGAGATCAGGCCCCCCGTCGTCACCGTCATGGGCCACGTCGACCACGGTAAGACCAAGCTCCTCGACGCGATCCGCCAGGCGAACGTCGTGGCCGGTGAGGCGGGTGGAATCACCCAGCACATCGGTGCGTACCAGGTCTGGACCGAGCACGAGGGCTTCGAGCGCGCCATCACCTTCATCGACACCCCGGGCCACGAGGCGTTCACCGCCATGCGTGCCCGTGGTGCGCAGGTGACCGACCTCGCGATCCTCGTGGTCGCCGCCGACGACGGCATCATGCCCCAGACGGTGGAGGCGCTCAACCACGCCCAGGCCGCCGGGGTGCCGATCGTCGTCGCGGTCAACAAGATCGACAAGGACGGCGCCAACCCCGCCAAGGTCCGCCAGCAGCTCACCGAATTCGGCCTCGTCGCCGAGGAGTACGGCGGCGACACGATGTTCATCGACGTGTCGGCGCTCAACAACATCGGCATCGACAAGCTGCTGGATGCTGTGCTCCTCACGGCGGACGCGGGTCTCGACCTGCGCTCCAACCCGAACAAGGACGCCCGCGGTGTCGCCATCGAGGCGAAGCTCGACAAGGGCCGTGGTGCGGTTGCGACCGTGCTCATCCAGTCGGGAACGCTGCGCGTCGGAGACGCCATCGTGGCGGGAACGGCCTACGGCCGAGTCCGTGCGATGCACGACGAGAACGGCGACCCGGTCGACGAGGCCTACCCGTCGCGCCCCGTGCAGGTGCAGGGACTGTCGTCCGTGCCCCGCGCCGGCGACACGTTCCTCGTCACCGAGGAAGACCGCACCGCCCGTCAGATCGCCGAGAAGCGTGAAGCCGTCGAGCGCAACGCCCTGCTGGCCAAGGCCCGCAAGCGCATCAGCCTCGAAGACTTCACCAAGGCCCTCGAAGACGGCAAGGTCGAAGCCCTCAACCTCATCATCAAGGGTGACGTGTCCGGTGCCGTCGAGGCACTCGAAGACTCGCTGCTCAAGATCGAGGTCGACGACAGCGTGCAGCTGCGCATCATCCACCGCGGTGTGGGTGCCGTCACCGAGAGCGACGTCAACCTTGCGACGATCGACAACGCGATCATCATCGGGTTCAACGTTCGCCCCGACACGAAGGCGCGCGAGCGCGCCCAGCGTGAAGGTGTCGACGTGCGGTTCTACTCGGTCATCTACGCGGCGCTCGAGGAGATTGAGAACTCCCTCAAGGGAATGCTCAAGCCCGAGTTCGAAGAGGTGCAGTCCGGTGTCGCGGAGATCCGCGAGATCTTCCGCTCCTCCAAGGTCGGCAACATCGCCGGTGTCATCGTGCGGTCGGGAACGATCACGCGCAACGCGAAGGCTCGCGTCATCCGCGACGGTGTCGTGGTCGGGGACAACCTGGCCATCGACTCGCTGCGTCGCTTCAAGGATGACGTCACCGAGGTTCGCACGGACTTCGAGGCCGGTATCGGTCTCGGCAAGTTCAACGACATCCAGATCGGCGACGAGATCGAGACGATCGAGATGAAGGAAAAGCCCCGAGTGTAGCTCGGTTACGGATGCGGGCCGGATTTCGATTCGGCCCGCATCCGGCGGCTTCGCCCTAGCGGGCAGCCGCTGCCAGACCCAACCAGCGGGCCGAATCGAAATCCGGCCCGCATCCTCCGGTAGACGTCGGTAGAGGGAGTAAGAACATGGCAGACGCAGCCAGGGCCGCGAAGATGGCCGACCGCATCAAGGTGATCGTCGCGAAGACGCTGGAGCGAGGGGTCAAAGACCCGCGGCTCGGATTCGTCACCATTACCGACGTGCGCGTGACGGGCGACCTGCAGCACGCCTCGGTGTTCTACACCGTGTACGGCAACGACGAGGAGCGCGCCGACACGGCAGCCGCCCTCACGTCGGCCACCGGAATGATCCGCAGCGAGGTCGGGAAGAACATCACCGCCCGGCTCACCCCGTCCATCGAGTTCATCGCCGACGGCATCCCCGAGAACGCGGCGCTCATCGACTCGCTGCTCACCGAGGCCGCCGCGCGCGACGCCGAGGTCGAGAGCCTCAAGAAGACCGCGCAGTACGCCGGCGACGAGGACCCCTACGTCAAGCCGCGCGTGTACGACGAAGACGACGAGGACGAGTAGCCTCCCGCCGAGAGGCGCAGTCCGACGAGAGCCGCGCACATGTGCGCGGCTCTCGTCGTCGGGTGCGGTCCTCGCCGAGGGACGGGCTACTTGAGCAGCCTGCTCAGCACCCGGTCGGCGAGCGGCTTGCCGCCGGTCTGGCAGGTGGGGCAGTACTCGAGGGTGGAGTCCGCGAACTTCACCTGGCGCACGGTGTCGCCGCACACCGGGCAGGCCAGCCCCGCGCGTCCGTGCACCTGCAGGTTGGTCTTCTTCTCGTGCTTGAGCTCAGAGGCGGCGAGCCCGTCGGCGCGGGCCACCGCGGCGCGCAGGGTGAGCTGCATGGCGTCGTAGAGCCGCTGCACCTCCTCCGGGGTCATCGAGGCCGGCTTGTACGGCGACATCTTGGCGGCGTGCAGAATTTCGTCCGAGTAGGCGTTGCCGATGCCCGCGATGATCGCCTGGCTGCGCAGCACGCCCTTGATCTGCGAGCGGCCCTGCCCGGCGAGGATGCCCGCGAGCACGTCGACCGTGAACGCAGGGTCGAGCGGGTCCGGGCCCAGGGTGGCGACCCTCTCCACGTCGAGCGGGTCGCGCACGAGGTGAATGGCGAGCGATTTCTTGGTGCCCGCCTCGGTGAGGTCGAAGCCCGAGCCGTCGTCGAGCACGAGCCGCGCCGCGAGGGGGCCCTTGCCGCCGGGACGGCCCGTGCCCGGCGTGGGTGCGGAGTCCCTCCAGCGCAGCCATCCGGCGCGCGCGAGGTGCACGAGCAGGTGGAGGTCTCCGATGCCGATGTCGAGGTACTTGCCGTGGCGGGTGACGCCCGTGACGGGCATCCCGTGCAGCGCGGAGATCGGAGGGTCGAACGTCTTCAGCGCCGCGAACGACACCAGCAGGAGCTTGTCCACGGTGTGCCCGGCCAGGCGCGCGCGCAGATCGGCGACGAGCGCTTGCACTTCGGGTAGTTCCGGCACCCCACCAGTCTGCGCTACGGCAGCTCGAACCCGCCAGCCACCTGCACGGCGAGGCCGTCGGCGAGCAGCCCCGCGAGCGCGCGGTCGCGCTGCACGGCGTCCGGCCACACCGTCGCCACCTCGGCGGCGGTCACCGGGATATCGCTGCCCCGCAGCTCGGCCATGATGAGGCCGCGCACCTGGCGGTCGCTGCCCTCGAACTTCGCCTGCACGGCGGCGCGCTGGCCCGTGTAGGGCGGGTAGCCGCGCGCCCGCCAGCGGCAGGAGTCCGCCAGGGGGCAGGCGTCGCAGCGAGGGGCGCGCGCGGTGCAGACGATCGCGCCGAGCTCCATCATCCCGGCGTTGAAGACCCGGGCATCCGGGGCGTCCGCGGGCAGCAGCGCCTCCATGGCGGCGTGGTCGCGGCGCGTCGAGGGCGGACCCGCTTCGGCGTCGCCGTCGACGGCCCGCGCGATCACGCGGCGCACGTTGGTGTCGACGACGGGATGCCGCAGGCCGAACGCGAACGCCGCGACGGCCCGCGCGGTGTAGTCGCCGATGCCGGGCAGCGCGAGTAGCTCGTCGACGTCCGACGGAACGACGCCACCGTGCCGCTGCGTGATCTCGACGGCGGCGGCGTGCAGGCGCAGGGCGCGGCGCGGGTAGCCGAGCCGCTCCCACGCGCGCACGGCGTCACCGGGCGGGGAGGCGGCGAGGTCGGCGGGGGTGGGCCAGCGCTCCAGCCACTGCGCCAGCCGCGGGATCACCCGCGCGACGGGCGTCTGCTGCAGCATGATCTCGCTCACGAGGATGCCCCATGCCCCGAAATCCGGGGCGCGCCAGGGCAGGTCCCGGCGGTTGCCGGCGAACCACTGGATCACGACGCCCGCAATGCTCACCCAGCAAATCTAGACTGGCGGTATGCCCCAGTGGACGCCCCTGAAACGCGACACCCTCGATTCGCTCGCCGACGAGTTCCTGCACAACTACGCCAAGGGCCGCACGATGCTCGCGGTGGACGGCGTCGACACCTCGGACTTCGCGGACGACCTGGCCGAGCGCCTGGGCCGCGGCGGCCACGCGGTGTTCCGGGCCTCGATGACGAACTTCCAGTTGCCCAAGGCCGATCGTTTCGGCGACGCCTACCAGTGGACGTACGACTACGACCTGTTCCGCCGCGTGCTCGTGGAGCCGTTCAAAATGGCCGGCAGTACGGGCTTCGTGCTGGCCGCGTTCGACGCGGCGCGGGAGCAGCCGATCGAGATGGAGTGGGCGACGGGCCCGCAGGACGCGACCCTCATCGTCGACGGGGAGTACCTCAACCGGCCGGAACTGCGCGGCCTGTGGAACTGGTCCATCTGGCTGGAGGCGCGGGGCGTGCGCACCGACGACGCCTACTTCGCCCAGGCGGCCCCGCGCACGAGGGCGTCGGCCATCGTCGACAACACCGACCCCGGGCATCCGCGCCGCAACTTCGCCGACTCCTGCTGAGCCCGACCGTCGTCGCGCGGGGGTTTTGGCGGGATGCGGCGTCCGAGGGCAGCGCATCCCGCGGATACCCCCGCATCCGACGGCGGGGGGTCAGCGCAGGCGCGCCACGACCTCCGCGGGGGTGAAGAACTCGCCGCGTGACTCGACCGCGTGAACGAGGTCGACAAGCACGGCGTTCACGGGGGCGGTCCGTCCGATTGCCTGCGCCGCTCGCACTACTGCGCCGTTCAGGTAATCGATCTCGGTGGCCTGCCCGCGCCGGATGCTCTGCAGCGTCGACCCCGGATTGGGCGTGTCGCCGATGCGGTTGCTCAGAAGCCTCGGGAGGGTCTGCCCGAGCCAGAGCGGGAGGGCCGCGAAGAGCCGCAGGCCGCGGTGCGTGAGCCCCTGCAGCGTCGCGAAGCGCACGCGGGAGGCGAGGCCGATCCGCACGTTCTCGCGCATGCTCGCGGTCATGACCCGCCGCAGCCCCGGGTGCGCGATGACCTCCTGCACGCTCAGGCCCGTGATGGCGGGCAGCGCGTTGACCTGGTTGATGATGAGCTTGGTCCACTGGGCGCCCGCGAAATTCGGCACCGTCGTGGTGGGCAGTGCCTCCGTGAGGATGCGCGCCGCGTAGCGCGCGGGGACGTCGCTGCCGGGTGCCTCCACGCCCAGGTAGAGGTGGCCGCCCGTGGTGACCACGATGCGCCCCGGCGACAGGTACGAGCTCGCGAAGGTCGCGAGCCCGCCCACGATGTCAGAACCGGGCGAGGCGAGCTTCGCGGCGGGGATGGAGTCGAGGCCGTTCTGCACGATGACGAGCGGGATGCCCCGCAGCGCGCCGATGTTCGCCCGGATGGCCGCGGCCGCATCCTGCGCCTTGGTGGCGACGATCACGAGCTCGACGCCGTGCGTGAGCACCTCGTCGGCGTCCACCTGGGCCCGGTAGTCGCCCCATGCCCCGGAGAGCAGGATGCCGTGCTCGCGGATCGCCTCCAGGTGCTCGCCGCGCGCCGTGACCTCGACCTCGTGGCCGACCCTGGAGAGCAGCGCGGCGATGGCACCGCCGACCGCCCCCGCCCCGATGACCCCGATCCGCATCCTCAGATACTAGGGGCGGCGTCCGCGTTCGCCGCGGCGCGCCCCGCGGGGAGGGCGATCGCGAGCAGCGTGGCGAGCGCGAGCGCGCCCGCGCCGACGAGCACGGCGGGGATGGCCGCATCCACGTAGCCCGTCGGGGTGAGGCTGCCGCCCGCGCCCACGAACACCGCGGTGAGCACGGCGATCCCGAGCGCCACGCCGACCTCGCGGAGGGTTGCGTTCGTGCCGCTCGCCTTCGCGTGGTCGTCGTGCTTCATGGTGGCCAGCACGGCGGTGGAGAGCGGTGCGAAGACGAGCCCCATGCCGATCCCGGCGAGGATGAACGCGGGCAGCATCTCGAGGTACGGGGTGGCGGCCGACATGGTGAGGCCGAGCCACGCCATGGCGATCGCCTCGAAGCCGAGACCGGCGACGATGAGCAGGCGGGTGCCGACGCGCGGCGCGATGAGTCCGGCCAGGGGCGCGACGACCATGGGGGCCATCGTCCAGGGCATGGTCGCGACGCCCGCCTGCAGCGGGGTGTAGCCCTGCACGACCTGCAGGAACTGGATGAGGATGAAGATCGCCCCGAAGATGCCGAAGCTGAAGGTGAGGCCGACGACGTTCGCGATGGTGAAGCTGCGGTCGCGGAACAGCCGCAGCGGCAGCAGCGGCGCGGGGGAGCGGTTCTCCCACCAGACGAAGGCGACGAGGAGGATGGCGCCCAGGATGAGCGACCCCACGACCTCGGGGCTGTCCCAGCCCGCGTCGTTGCCGCGCACGATGCCGTAGACCACGGCGAGCACGCCCACGCCCACGAGGAGCAGGCCGGCGAGGTCGGCGCGCACGCGCGCTCCGAACGTGTTGGGCAGGGCGGCGAGGGCGAGCGGCACGGCGATGATGCCCACGGGAACGTTGATCCAGAAGATCGCCTCCCAGCTGATGCCCTCCACGACGGCGCCGCCGATGAGCGGGCCGAGCGCGACGCCGAGGCCGGAGATGCCGCCCCAGATCCCGATCGCGAGGGGGCGGAATCGCGTCGATACCGATCCCACGAGCAGGGTGAGCGAGAGCGGCATGATGGCGGCGCCGCCGAGGCCCTGCACGGCGCGGCCGAGGATGAGCATCCACGGCTCGGTGCTCAGCGCAGAGAAGACGGACGCGAGGGTGAAGACGACGATCCCCGCGACGAACACGCTGCGGCGGCCGAACCGGTCGCCAAGCGCCGCCGCCATGAGGATGAAGCTCGCGAAGCTGAGCGTGTACGCGTTCACGAACCACTGGAGCTCTTCGACCGAGGCACCCAGGTCGACGCGGATGGTGGGCAGGGCGTTGGTCATGACGAGGTTGTCGAGCGTCGACATGAACATGGGAAGGGAGGCGGCGACGATCGCCAACCAGATCGGCACGACTCGGCGCGCGGTCGGGCGCGCCTCGGCGGGGGCGTCGAGGAGTTGGGACATGAGACTCCAATAGAAGAGGTTATCGAATGATTACTTACGACCGTAGTAATCAACTGATAACCTGTCAAGCGTGAGCGACGAGAAGCCAGCAACGCGCATGAAGTCGGAGGTTCGACGCGAGTCGATCCTGCTCGCGGCAACCGACGTCTTCGGCCAGTACGGGTACTACGGCACCACGACCGACCAGGTCGCCAAGGCCGCGGGAGTCAGCCAGCCGTACGTCGTGCGCATGTTCGGCACCAAGGAGCGGCTGTTCCTCGAGGTGCTCGAGCGCGCCCTCTCGCTGCTGCTCGTGGGATTCCGCGCGGTGCTCGCGGAGGGCAAGCACGACCTCACCGCGCGGCTCGGCGCCGCGTACGTCGACATGCTGCGCCAGCGCGGGCTGCTGCTCTCGCTCATGCACGCGTTCGTGCTCGGGGGCGACCCGGTGATCGGCGCCGCCGCGCGACGCGGGTTCCTCGAGGTGTACGCGCTGCTGCGCGACGAGGCCGGACTGAGCCCCGAGGATGCCAAGGGCTTCCTGGAGGGCGGGATGCTGCTCAACACCCTCGTGGGGCTGCGGATGAGCGACGAGTTCGAGACGAGCGGCCTCGCCAACGAGCTGCTGTGCACCGTGCTGCCGCAGAAGCTCGAGGTGCTCCTCGAGGCGGGCACCGAGCGCCCGGCCAGCAGCGAGCACCGGGCGGGCACCGCGTGAGCAAGCAGCGCGTGCGCAAGGCGCCGGACAACCCCACGAGCGGCATCCTGCTCGTCGACAAGCCGCAGGGCATCACGAGCCATGACGCCGTGGCGCGCACCCGCAAATCCGTGGGCACGCGCCGCGTCGGCCACGCCGGAACCCTCGACCCCATGGCCACGGGCCTCCTCGTGCTCGGCGTGAACGGCGCGACCCGCCTGCTCACCTGGGTGGTCGGCCTGCCGAAGGAGTACACCGCGACGATCCGGCTGGGTGCGGGCACCAACACCGACGACGCCGAGGGGGAGCTCGGCGAGCCCGCGGAGGCCGGGGCGCTCGCCGCGGTGACCGACGAGGCGATCGCCGCGGGGGTCGCAGCACTCACGGGCGACATCCTGCAGCGCCCCAGCTCGGTGAGCGCGATCAAGGTGGACGGCAAGCGCGCGTACACGCTCGTGCGCGAGGGCGAGGACGTCGTGCTCGCGCAGCGGCCCGTGACCGTGCACGCGTTCGAGGTTCTCGACGTGAGGCGGGGCGAGACCGGCTATGTCGACCTCGACGTGCGCGTGGAGTGCTCCTCCGGCACCTACATCCGCGCGCTCGCGCGGGACCTCGGCGCGGCGCTCAGGGTGGGCGGGCACCTCACGGCGCTGCGCCGCACCCGCATCGGGCCGTTCACCGTCGACGAGGCCGCGGGCCTCGACGACGCGCTCGCCGACCTCATGCTGAAGCCCGCCGCCGTCGCCTCGTCCCTGTTCGAGCGCGTGGACCTGGGCGCCGAGGATGCCGACCACCTCAGCCACGGCAAGCGGATCGCCCTCGGGGCCACGGGCACGGGCATCCTCGCGGCCGTCGGCCCCGACGACCGGCTCGTGGGGCTCGTGAACAACGTCGACGGCCGAGCCCACGTGCTCGTCAACTTCCCCAGGGAGGCCGCGCAGTGATCCCGTGGTTCGAGTACGTGCAGATCGCGGTCGCCGTGGCCGTGGGGCTGTTCTGCCTCATCGCGGGGCTGGCCGGCCGCAAGCCCAGTGACTACACGCTCGGGGCGACCGCCCTCGTGGAGCTGCTGCTGCTCGCGCAGGTCGTGGTGTCGATCGTCGCCCCGCTCACGGGCAATGCGCCCACCGGCAGCCTGCTGGAGTTCTGGGTGTACCTGGTCTCGGCGGTGCTGCTGCCGCCCGCCGCGGTCGTGTGGGCGCTCGTCGAGCGCAACCGCTGGAGCACGGCCATCCTGGGCGTCGCGTGCCTCGCCATCGCGGTGATGCTCTACCGCATGGGGCAGATCTGGTTCGTGCAGCTGGCATAGGCCGAATAGGCTTTGCAGCGATGTCTAATCAGGGTTCCTCGCGCGCGGTCGGTGTCGGCCGCGTGCTCATCGCGGTGTACGCGATCCTCGCTCTTGCGGCCACCGCGCGGTCGGTCTACCAGATCGCCTCCAAGTTCGACGAGGCGCCCGTCGCCTACGTGCTGTCGGCCCTCGCGGGAGTGGTCTACATCCTCGCCACGGTCGCGCTCATCAAGCGCGGCGACACCTGGTACCGCATCGCGTGGATCACCATCATCTTCGAACTGGTCGGGGTGCTCACCGTCGGCATCCTGAGCCTCGTCGACCCCGTGCTCTTCCAGCACCCGTCGGTGTGGTCGATGTTCGGCAGCGGGTACGTGTTCATCCCCCTCGTGCTGCCCATCCTCGGCATGCTCTGGCTGTACCGCCGTCGCCCCTCGGCCGTGGCGTGATGCAGCGCTTCGACTCCCTCGACGCGGTGCCCACGGACTTCGGGCCCAGCGCCGTCACGATCGGCAAGTTCGACGGCGTGCACGCGGGGCACCGCGCCGTGCTCGCCCGCCTGCACGAGCTCGCGGCGCCCCTCGCGCTCACCACCACGGTGCTCACCTTCGACCGCAACCCGCTGAGCCTGCTTCGGCCGGAGCGGTGCCCGCCGGAGTTGACGAGCAACGAGCAGAAGCTCGAACTCCTCGCCTCCACGGGGGTGGAGGCGACGCTCATGGTGCGCTTCGACCGGCCGTTCAGCGAACTGACGCCGGAGGAGTTCGTGACGAGCATCCTCGTGGGCGCCCTGCACGCGCGGCTCGTCCTCGTCGGCAAGGACTTCCGCTTCGGCGTGCGCGGCAGCGGTACCGTCGACGTGCTCAGGAGGTTGGGCGCGGAGCACGGGTTCGAGGTAGTGGTGCTCGACGATGTCGCGCCCAGCGGCGACCGCCGGGTGTCGTCGACGTGGGTTCGGGAGGCGCTCGCGGCCGGTGAGGTGTCGACGGCCACGAGTCTGTTGGGTGCGCTGCCGACCATCCGGGCGGAGGTCGTGCACGGGTTCCAGCGCGGTCGCACGCTCGGGTACCCCACGGCGAACCTGTCGCCCCAGATCGAGGGATTCGTGCCCGCCGACGGCGTCTACGCGGCTTGGCTCACGGTGCGCGGCGTGCGCTACCCGGCCGCCGTCTCCATCGGCACCAACCCGACGTTCGACGACGTGCACGAGCGCAAGGTCGAGGCCCACGCCATCGACCAGTACGGCCTCGAGCTCTACGGGCAGATCGCGGAGGTCGCCTTCGTGGAGTACATCAGGGGCATGGTGAAGTTCACCGGACCCGACGCCCTCGCCGAGCAGATGGGCGCCGATGAGCTGCGCATCCGCGAAGTCCTCGGGGTTCCGCGCCCGTGACACTCGACCAGCGCCCGCTCTGGGCGGGAAGGGCCGCTGCCGTCATCGGCATCGTGCTGCTCGCGCTCAACCTGCGCACCGCGGTCGCGGTGCTGTCGCCGATCCTCTCCTCCGTCTCCGGCGACATCCCCCTGAACAGCATCGGCATCGGACTGCTCGGGATGCTCCCGCCGCTGGCGTTCGCCGCCTCCGGCTTCCTCGCGCCCGTGGTGGCCCGCCGCATCGGCCTCGAGCTGACGACGGTGCTCGCGTGCGTGGCGATGGTGGTCGGACCGCTCGTGCGCGCCGTCGCCCCCTCCTACCCGGTGCTCGTGCTCGGCAGCGTCGTCGTGCTCGCGGGCATGGGGTTCGCGAACATCGTGCTGCCGCCCATCGTCAAGAAGTACTTCCCCGACCGGGTGGGCCTCGTCACGGGCATCTACGTGACGCTCATGTCGATCAGCGCGTCTGTGCCGCCGCTCATCGCCGCCCCGCTGGCCGAGTCGATCGGCTGGCGCCCCACCATCGGCGTGTGGGCGCTGCTCGCCGCCGCCGCCCTCGTGCCCTGGCTGCTCGTGCTCGCCCAGCACCGGGGGCGGTCCCGTGAGGTCGACGCGGTCATCCCCGAGCCCCGACCGGCCCTCCTCGGGCGGATGCACCGCTCGACGGTCGCGCGCGCCATCGCCCTCGCCTTCGCGGTCACGTCCCTCAATGTGTATGCCGCGTTCGCGTGGCTGCCCGAGATCGTGATCGACACGGCGGGGGCGACCCCCGCGCAGGCCGGGGCCCTCGTGGCGCTGTTCGGCATCGTGGGCCTGCCGCTGGGGCTCATTGCGCCCATCCTCGCCACGCGCGTGAAGAACATCGGCTGGGTGTTCGGCTTCGCGGTCGCCTGCTGGGTCGCCGGCTACCTCGGACTGCTCCTGGCGCCCGGCACGGCGACGTGGCTGTGGGTGGTGCTCGCCGGCACGGGGCCGCTCGCGTTCCCGCTGTGCCTCGTGCTCATCAACCTGCGCACCCGGTCGCACGAGGGGTCGATCGCCCTGAGCGGCTTCGTGCAGGGCATCGGCTACGGCCTGGGGGCGCTTGGTCCGCTCGTGCTCGGCGTGCTGCACGACCTCACGCGGGGCTGGACCGTGCCCCTGCTCTTCCTGCTGGGCGTCTCCCTGCTCACGATCATCTCGGCCGTGGCCCTGGCGAAGCCCCGCACCGTCGAGGACGAGCTGGCCGCGCGCCCCTGACCGCGGCACCTGCCCCCGTTCGTTTCTCCGGAGTTCTTGAACGACACGCCGCCGCGGGCCGCTACAGGTGTGGTTGGGGGGCGGTTTCTCCGGAGAAGCGAACACCGGCGGCGGCGGCGGCGGCGCGGGCGCGGGGGTTCGGGATGCCCCGCTTAGGCGACGTGGTCGGCGCGGTGCACGAGGGCCGCGGCGCCGATGAGGGGGCCCTCGCCGGAGAGGCCCGACGGGATGACCCGCACCTTGGCCACGAACGGGAACGGCGCGCGCCGGGCGATCGCCTCGCGCACGAAGTCGAGGAGGTCGGGGGTGACGTGGGAGAACCCGCCGCCGATCGCCACGACGTCGAGGTCCACGAGCGCGGTGGCCGAGGCGATGGCCTGGCCGATCGCGCGGCCGGAGCGCTTCACCGCGGCGATGGCGATCTCGTCGCCCGCGGCGTAGCTCGCGGCGAGGTCCTCGCCGGTCTGCCCCTGCCAGCCCTGCTCGCGCGCCCAGCGCGCCGTGTGCGGCCCGGAGGCGACCGCCTCCACGCACCCGGTGCCGCCGCACAGGCACGCCTCGTCGAAGCCGCCCACCTCGACGTGCCCGATGTGCCCCGCGTTGCCGGTCGGGCCGGCCACGGCCATGCCGCCGAGGATGAGGCCGCCGCCGATGCCCGTCGAGACCACCATGCCCATGAGGTTGTCGACGCCGCGACCGGCGCCCACCCAGTGCTCGGCGAGCGTGATGCACTCGCCGTCCATCCGCAGGGTGACGGGGATGCCCGGCACGAGTGCCGCGACGTGGTCCCGCAGCGGGAAGTCGCGCCAGCTCGGCAGGTTGAGGGGCGACACGAGCCCGCGGTCGACGGTGATCGGTCCGGCGCTGCCGATGCCGACTCCGACGAGCGCCGCGCCGGCGGGGAGGGTGGCGAGGGCCTGCGTCACGACGGAGGTCGCGCTCGCGGCGAGCTGCTCGCTGGAGGATTCGCCCCCCGTGGGCGCGCGGAAGCGGCTGCCCGGCAGCAGCACGCCGGCCGCGTCGACGAGGGCCGCCTCGATCTTGGTGCCGCCGAGGTCGACGGCGAGCGCGACGTCGGTCATGCCGCCTGCACCGCCTGGCCGGTGAGGATCACGGAGAGGTAGTACGCGAGCACCATGATGATGAGCGCGCCGAACGTCCACGGGAACGTGTAGCGCCGCTGGATGGCCCGCACGATCCCGAGGCCGAGGCCGAGGCAGAACACGATGACCGTGACGCCGAGCAGCCCGTAGGTGGCGACGCCGAGCAGCGCGGTGTTGCACTGCAGGGAGGCGTCGGTGTCGCACGTGGCGGCCAGTTCGACGAGTTGGGGCACGATCCCGAGCATGACAAGACCGAACACGAGGGCGAAGGCGATCACGGCGACGGAGGCGACGATATCGACGATGACGAGCGCGGGGTTTCGGCGCCGCGCCGCGGGGGTGGGGGAACTCACTCCGACAGCATAGGGGCGGGCGAAAGTAGTCTTGAAGGGTGGGCGACCTTGAGATGAACTTCGAGCGGGAATTCGAGTTCTCGCCCGCCATCGTGTGGGACGCGCTCATCGACCCCGACCTGGTCGCGGGCTGGCTCGCGGAGGCGCGCATCGACCCCGTGCTCGGCGGCCAGTACAGCCTGCGCTGGATGACCAGGCCCGGCGCGCCCGTCGTGCCGGGAACCATCGCCGAACTGCGCCCGTTGGCGGCCCTGCAGATCGCCCGGCAGGGCGTCGGCACGATCGCGTTCCGGCTGACCGAGCTCGAGGGTGGAACCCGCGGCACGAGCACCCGCCTTCGTGTGGAGGTGCGGGCCGCCGTGGAGCCCGTGTTCGCCGCGCGCGTGACCGCCGATTGGATGACCGCGCTCGACCAGCTGGACGACCTGCTGCACGGGCATCCGGTGGACTGGTCGACGTGGCAGGCCGACCGCAACGAGGCCTGGACCCGGCACCGGGACGACGCGGCTGGGTAGAGTGGCTGGGTGAACGCAACCTCTTTGGTCACACCCCCACGCGCCCTCGCTCCGGCCGAGCGCGCCGTGGGCCTCATCGGTACCGACCTCACCGAGAAGAGCCTCAGGCTCCACCTTGAAGGGCTCGCCGGCGTCGACGCCGTGGGCCTCGAACAGCGCGCGGCCGGGCTCGGCACGCGGTCGATCAAGACCACGTCGAAGGCCTGGGCGCTCGACACGATCATCAAGCTCATCGACCTCACCACCCTCGAGGGTGCGGACACCCCCGGCAAGGTGCGCTCGCTCGTCGCCAAGGCCGTGAACCCCGATCCCTCCGACCCCACCACGCCGCGCGTCGCCGCGGTGTGCGTGTACGGCGACATGGTCCCCGCGGCGGTCGAGGCGCTCGGCGCCTCCTGGTCGAACGGCAAGGATGACGGCATCAACGTCGCCGCCGTGGCCACGGCCTTCCCGAGCGGACGGGCCTCCCTGCCGGTCAAGCTCGCCGACACCGCGGACGCGGTCGCCAACGGTGCGGACGAGATCGACATGGTCATCGACCGCGGCGCCTTCCTCGCCGGCAACTACGGCCTCGTGTTCGACCAGATCGTGGCGGTCAAGGAAGCCTGCCGCCGCGACGACGGCACGTACGCGCACCTCAAGGTGATCCTCGAGACGGGCGAGCTGAACACGTACGACAACGTGCGCAGGGCATCCTGGCTCGCGATCCTCGCGGGCGGCGACTTCATCAAGACCTCCACGGGCAAGGTGTCGCCCGCCGCGACCCTGCCCGTCACGCTGCTCATGCTCGAGGTCGTGCGCGACTGGCACAAGCTCACGGGGGAGAAGATCGGTGTGAAGCCCGCAGGCGGCATCCGCTCCTCGAAAGACGCCATCAAGTACCTCGTCACCGTCGCCGAGACGGTCGGCGAGGAGTGGCTGCAGCCGCACCTGTTCCGCTTCGGCGCCTCCTCGCTGCTCAACGACGTGCTCCTGCAGCGCCAGAAGCTCTCCACCGGCCGCTACTCCGGCCCCGACTACGTGACGATGGACTGACATGGGCTTCTTGGACTACGCACCCGCTCCCGAATCGACGAGCATCCTGCACCTGAAGAAGAGCTACGGGCTCTTCATCGACGGTGCATTCGTGAAGGGCCACGGCACGCCCTTCCAGACCATCTCGCCGTCGACCGAGCAGACCATCGCGGAGATCGCCAACGCGAATGCCAAAGACGTCGACACGGCCGTCGCGGCCGCGCGCCGCGCCTACGACCGCACGTGGAGCAAGCTCAGCGGTGCCGACCGCGGCAAGTACCTGTTCCGCATCGCGCGGCTCGTGCAGGAGCGCGCCCGCGAGCTCGCGGTGGCGGAGAGCCTCGACAACGGCAAGCCCATCAAAGAGTCGCGCGACGTGGACGTGCCCCTCGTCGCCGCGTGGTTCTTCTACTACGCGGGCTGGGCCGACAAGCTCGACTACGCGGGCCTCGGCCCCCAGCCGCGCGCCCTCGGGGTGGCGGCGCAGGTCATCCCGTGGAACTTCCCGCTGCTCATGCTCGCGTGGAAGATCGCCCCGGCGCTCGCCGCGGGCAACACCGTCGTGATCAAGCCCGCCGAGACCACGCCGCTCTCCGCCCTGCTCTTCGCGGAGATCCTGCAGCAGGCGGAGCTGCCCGACGGCGTCGTCAACATCCTCACGGGTGCGGGCGACACGGGCGAGGCCCTGGTCAACCACCCCGACGTCAACAAGGTCGCGTTCACGGGATCCACGGCCGTGGGCCGCGCGATCGCCAAGTCGGTCGCGGGCACGGGCAAGAAGGTCACGCTCGAGCTGGGCGGCAAGGCCGCCAACATCGTCTTCGACGACGCCCCCATCGACCAGGCGGTCGAAGGCATCGTCAACGGCATCTTCTTCAACCAGGGCCACGTGTGCTGCGCCGGTTCGCGCCTGCTCGTGCAGGAGAGCATCCACGAGGAGGTCGTCGACCGCCTCAAGACGCGCCTGTCGACCCTGCGCCTCGGCGACCCGCTCGACAAGAACACCGACATCGGCGCGATCAACTCGCGCGAGCAGCTCGAGCGCATCCGCGAGCTGAGCGACATCGGCGAGAAGGAGGGCGCCGACCGCTGGACCGCGGACTGCGTCATCCCCGAGAAGGGCTTCTGGTTCGCGCCCACCATCTTCGACAACGTCTCGACGAGCTCGACGATCGCGCGCGAGGAGGTGTTCGGCCCGGTGCTGAGCGTGCTGACCTTCCGCACCCCGGCGGAGGCCATCGCGAAGGCCAACAACACCCCGTACGGCCTCTCCGCGGGCATCTGGAGCGACAAGGGCTCCAAGATCCTCGCCGTGGCCGACCAGCTGCGCGCCGGCGTGATCTGGGCGAACACCTTCAACCGCTTCGACCCCGCCAGCCCGTTCGGCGGCTACAAGGAGAGCGGCTACGGCCGGGAGGGCGGGCGCCACGGCCTCGCCGCGTACCTGGAGTCGGCCGGCTGGACCGCCCCCGCGATCACCAAGGGAGCCAGCAAATGACCCGCCTCGCCGTGCCCAAGACCTACAAGCTCTACATCGGCGGAAAGTTCCCGCGCAGCGAGAGCGGCCGCACCTACGAGGTGCTGTCGAAGAAGGGCGCGTTCCTCGCGAACGCGTCGCAGGCCAGCCGCAAGGATGCCCGTGACGCCGTCGTGGCGGCGCGCGCGGCCGTGCCGGGCTGGTCGGGCGCGACCGGCTACAACCGCGGCCAGGTGCTCTACCGCATCGCGGAGCTGCTCGAGGGTCGCCGCGACCAGTTCGTCGACGAGCTCGTGCTCACCGAGGGGGTCACGACGACGGCCGCCGCCAAGCAGGTCGACACCGCGATCGACGCGTGGGTCTGGTACGCGGGCTGGGCCGACAAGTACGTGCAGGTGGCCGGCAACGGCAACTCCGTGAGCGGCCCGTACTTCAACCTCTCGACCCCGGAGGCGACGGGCGTCGTGGCGGTCATCGCGCCGCAGGGCGGCGACTCGCTGCTCGGGCTGGCGGCGGTCATCGCTCCCGCGATCCTCACCG
>Ga0247738_10000156_pt1 | contig 29985 bp, 27 predicted proteins | sample UWRJL013104B2_FD_180936 | JGI IMG/M metagenome (GOLD analysis project Ga0247738, IMG submission 180936) | Plant litter microbial communities from Arlington Agricultural Research Station in Wisconsin, United States - UWRJ-L013-104B-2 | ecosystem: Environmental > Terrestrial > Plant litter >...
GACCCAGCCGTTCTCCACGCCCGGCAGCAGAGCGTCTTGCTGCGCCTTCGTGAATCGGTGGATCTCATCGAGGAACAGAATCGTCGTCTGCCCGTACAGATCGCGCTGCGTGATCGCTTCCTGCATCACCTCGCGCACGTCTTTGACGCCGGCGGTGATCGCCGAGAGCTCGACGAACCGGCGACCGGACGAACGAGCGATGGCCTGCGCGAGCGTGGTCTTTCCCGTGCCGGGAGGCCCCCAGAGGATGATCGACACCGCGCCGGGCGACGTCGCCTCGGGGTCTGCCAGTGCGACGATCGGAGATCCGGCGCGAAGCAGGTGCTGCTGTCCGGCGACCTCGTCCAGCGAGACGGGACGCATGCGCACGGCGAGCGGCGTCTGTCCCGAGAGCAGAGGTGCGGAAGTCATCCGTCCAGGCTAATGCGACACACCGACAAAGCCCGCCACGATAGGCTCGCAGACGGCGCCCAGCGAGGCGTCGAAGGAGGAGTCCATGGCCGGTCGCGGACCGAAGAACGCACAGCGCTCACGTGCCGAAGCCGAGCGCGCACGCCTGTACGCAGCTCGCACGGCATGGCATGACGGCCAGATCCGGCGGCGCACGCGCGACAATCTGATCGCCGGCATCGTCGGAGGCCTTCTCGTGGTCGGCGCCATCGCGAGCCAGTCGGTGCACGCTTCCATGTTCGCCCCGGAGCCCGAACCGACTGAGACCTCCACGCCGGGTCTGATCGAGAACCCCTTCGCCGACCTCTTTTCAGACACCGCCGTCGAGTAGCTGGCACCTCCCACGCGGGCACCTCACACGCACGCGCCGCTGATGTGAGGGGTTCGCTTCACAGTCGTAACGATCGACGCCTCTGCCGGTAACGCCGGTGAGTCACGCTGGCACCAGGCCCAGTCGCTGTGCTCGTCCGATACGTCCGTGGAGGTTGCCCGTGTCCTACGTCAAACCCGCTGAACTCGTCACCAGAATGGTCGATGCCGGCGCCTACAAGATGCAGCTGTCTGTTCGCGACACGATCATCCGCGCCTTCATGGGTGCGGCGCTGCTCACGATGGCCGCGGCATTCGCCGTGACCGTCTCGACGAACACCGGGCAGCCGCTTCTCGGCGCCGTGCTCTTCCCCGTCGGCTTCGTCATCCTCTACCTCTTCGGCTTCGATCTGCTCACCGGTGTCTTCACGCTCACACCGCTGGCTGTACTCGACAAGCGCCCCGGTGCGACGGTCGGTGCGATGTTCCGCAACTGGGGCCTCGTGTTCCTCGGGAACTTCGGTGGCGCGTTCATGGTCGCCGTCCTGATGGCCGTGTACTTCACCTACGGGTTCTCGACCGAACCCAGCGCGGTCGGCGAGGCGATCAGCGAGATCGGCCACGGCCGCACGGTCGGATACGCCGATCATGGCGCCGCCGGCATGCTGACGCTGTTCATCCGCGGCGTGCTCTGCAACTGGATGGTCTCCACGGGAGTCGTGCTGTCGATGGTCTCGGACAACGTCGTGGCGAAGATCCTCGCCATGTGGCTGCCGATCATGCTGTTCTTCTACATGGGCTTCGAGCACTCGATCGTCAACATGTTCCTGTTCCCCTCCGGCCTGCTCCTCGGCGCGGACTTCACGATCATGGATTACCTGATCTGGAACGAGATCCCCACCGTCTTCGGAAACCTCGTCGGAGGCCTTCTCTTCGTCGGACTCCCGCTGTTCATCACGTACGGCCGCACGGCGAGTCGTCGAGTTCGCGCCGTCCCACCGAGCGCGAAGCAGTCGGACGACGTGCAGGTGCCGGCCAACACCGCGCCTCCCGTCGCGAGGCCGATCGTCCAGCCGGTCTTCTCCGTCGGCACCTCATCGGAGCGCGAACCCGTCGGCATCTCCTGACCTTCGACTCAGAACACCCCGGTGAGACCGAAGCTCGCCGGGGTGTTCTGCTGTGCTTGCGGCCCGTCAGCGGGCCGCGAGGAACCGATCGACGACGACCTGGGCGATTCGCGGATCCGGTGCGAGCGGCAGGCTGACGACGTCCGCACCTGCGGAGGAGACGAGACCGGCGAAGAACCCGGGTGCCAGCACGTGACTCGCGGCGATGACGCGCGCTGCGCCACCCGCACGTGCCTCCGCGACGGCCGTACCGATCCGCGGAACGGATGCCGAGGCGTAGCCCACCGTGACAGGAGCCGGAAGCATCGCGCGCAGCCTCGCGGCGACCGCTTCCACATCGACCAGCGCTGCGGGATTGCTCGACCCGGCAGCTGCGAGCACGACATGGTCTCCGCGCACCCAGCCCATGGGCAGGGCATCGGCGAGGCGATCAGCGAGAACATCGGCGACGAGCGGGTGCGTACCGAGCGGCTCCGCCTGACGGGCATTCGTGTGCTTGCCCACGGCCCGTGTGATGTCGACCGCGGTGTGGTAGCCGACCGAGAGCAGCAGCGGTACGACGATCACGTCGTCTCTCGGTGCCTCGAGAGCGATGACCTCATCGATCTGCGGCTGCTCCACATCGACCACGGCCGCCACGACCCTGACCGCAGGCAGCAGCGCACTGACATCGTCGATCAGACGGCGGACAGCATCCTGCCCTGCAGAATCGTTCGTGCCGTGCGAGCAGGCGATGAGCGTGGTCACGCGGATTCCTCCACAGCGAGCCGGTAACCGCGCTTCACGACGGTCCTGACGATGTCGACGGACCCGAGGGCTTCGCGCACGCGTGCGACAGCCATCTCGACGGCATGCGCGTTCGGTCCGGTGCGCGGAAGTGCCACGGCGATCTCATCTCGTGAGAGCACCCGGCCGCCGGCGTCGAAAAGAGCACCGAGCAGACCGGCACCCGCCCGCGAGAGGGCGAGGAACTCACCGTCGACGACGACGCCACCGCTGCGCATCGACACGCGTCCTGCTGATGTGATCAACGTCGGTGCCGACCCTCCACTGCCGAAGTACCCGATCACGCACCGCGCGAGAGAGCCGAGCCGGCCTCGGTCGGCGATCGTCTCACGGAGTCGGTGTTCGCGCAGCGGCGCGGCGGTGATCGGGCCGACGGCAGCGAGCAGCAGCCTGCCGGATGCCGCACGGTCTCGGATCCTGTCGAGCGCGTCCAACCGGATCGCTGAGCGGATCCATTCCGCAGCGCCAGGGGCAGAGGTGAACAGCACGGCATCGACCTCGCCTCCCGCGGCCTGGATGACGGAGCGTTCCACGAGTGCGGGATCCTCCGGCGGCCCCCAGCGGTAGACCGTGAGACTGACGATCTCCGCACCCGCATCCGAGAGCAGGTCGTCCAGCCCGTCCGAACCTGCGCCGTGGTGCTGCACGGCGATGCGCTTGCCTGCCAGGGGCGACGACAACAGGTACTCGCCCACTTCGGCCGCCGTTTCCGATTCCGCCACCCAGTCTGCGACGAACCCGGCCTGCTGGATGGCTCCGTGCGCCTTGGGTCCTCTCGCGATGAATTGCGAACCGCCGAGCGCACCGGCAAGCCCTTCCGCGAGATCGTGCTCGTGGGCGGCATCCATCCAGCCGCGAAAGCCCACTCCGGTCGTGACGACCACGATGTCCGGCGGGCGCTCGACGAGTTCGTGCGTGCGACGGATGAGCTCCTCGTCGTCGGCGTTGGGCACGATGCTCAACGCCGGAGCACGGCACACCTGCGCGCCGCGTCGCTCCAGGGCGCTCGCCAGATCGCCGGCTCGGCGATCTGCGGCGATGACGATCGTGCAGCCCGCGAGTGCGGCATCCAGAACGCTCCGCGAGCTCACCTATGGGACTCCCCACTTCGAACGCTCTCCGGCATGAGCAGTCCTGCCCTCGCGACCTCACCGAACACGATCACGGCGGGGTTGTGCACCCCGACGGCCGTCGCCCGTGCGACGACGGCGCCGAGCGTGCTTCGCGTCGTGCGCTGCCGCGCCGTGTGACCGTTCTCGATGATCGCGACCGGCAGATCTTCGCTGACCCCATGATCCAGGGCCGTTCGCACGACCCGCGGCAGAGCCGCGACGCCCATCAGCATCGCGGTCGTCACCTCGGGGTCGCCGAGAGACTGGAGGGTCGTGGCCGAGACATCACCCTGCCCGTTCACCACGTGCAGCGCGGATGCCGTGCCTCGATGCGTGACGGGGATGCCGGCGGCCTGCGGCACCGATATCGCGCTGGAGACGCCGGGGGTGACCTCGACCGGGATACCGGCCTGCTGACAGGCGATGACCTCCTCGCCACCGCGGCCGTACACGAACGGATCTCCGCCTTTGAGTCGGACCACGCGCTTGCCTGCCGCGGCGTGCTCGATCAGAAGCGCATTGATCTCGTGCTGAGGCACTGGATGATGGTGCGGGCGTTTGCCCACGTCGATGACGAGGACGTCAGGATCGAGTTCTGCGATCACGTCCGCCGTCGGCCCCAGGCGATCGGCGACGACGACATCGGCCTCCGCCAGCAGCCGCCGCGCACGCACCGTCATGAGATCGAGCGGACCTGGACCTCCACCGATGAGGTCGACCCGTCCGGCGCCGCCCGTACGGCGTCGCCGAAGCGGAAGCTGTCCGGAATCCAGCATCCCCTCGATCGCGTCGCGAACGCCTGCGGCACGACGCGGGTCGACGCCGACCTCGCTCGATACGCCGACGACCACATCGCCCGACATCGCCTGCGCCGTCATCCTCGCGCTGGTGTGGGCGCCGTCGGACGCATTGATGCAGAACACCCGTCGCTGGTCGCAGAGCGCGGCGATCTCTCGATCGACCGCGCCGTCGCCGGTGGCGCAGTGCACGAGCCACGCATCGTCCAGGTCTTCGGCGATGAAACGGCGCGGAACCCACTCGATGGGCTCCGACCCCGTGCCTGACCCGTCTTCGCCGACCAGCGCGCGCATCCGTGGGGCGAGATCGGGGGCGACGATTCGAACCAACGCCCCATCGGCCAGGAATCGCTCGACCCGACGCGCGGCCACTGCGCCGCCGCCGACGAGCACGACGCGGCGCCCGTTCAGCGAGAGTCCCAGCATCGTCGTCATCTCAACGCACCTCCTGCAACGCGTCACTGACGGACGCTTGTGCCGGTTGCGGCAGCAGATAGACGTCATCGCCCACCGTCTGCGCGACCCATACAGCAAGGCGCCGAGCCGGCTTGCCCTGTGTTTCCAAGCACTCCCCCGTCCGCAGATCGAACACCTGCTTGTGCATGGGAGAGGCGACGGTCGGTGCTTCGCCCCTCGTGCCGACGATGCCTCGGGAGATCACATTCGCTCCGCTGTACGGATCGAGGTTCGACACCGCGTGCACGTCGCCGTTCGGTAGCAGGAACAGTGCGACCTGCTCTGCGCCGATGAGCGCAGCGCGCCCCCGCTCCACCTCGAGATCCCGGATGCTGCACACGCGAATCGCATCGCCCCCGTCCGTCAGAAGAGTCATCGACGCACCTCCAGAGTCGTGCCGGCGATCATCACGCCGCCTGCCTCGCGCTCCTCGGCGGTGGCCGGTCGGAGCTGGCCGCGCGTCGCAACGTACGCCAGCGACGGATCAGGCGTCTCAGCCGCATTCACGAACGACTCGAAGCGCTTCAGCTTCTGCGGATCCCGCAGCGTCGCCGCCCATTCGTCCTCATAATTGTCGACGTGCCTGGCCATCGCCGCGTCGAGATCGTCGCAGATGCCGAGAGAGTCGTCGAAGATGACCTCCTTGAGACCGGCGAGACCGCCTTCGAGCTCTTCGCACCACGGCGCCGTGCGCTGCAGGCGGTCGGCCGTGCGGATGTAGTACATGAAGAACCGGTCGATCGCGCGGATCAGCTCATCGTCGGAGAGGTCTGACGCGAGCAGTTCGGCGTGGCGCGGCGTGAACCCGCCGTTGCCGCCGACGTACATGTTCCAGCCGCTCTCGGTGGCGATCACGCCGACGTCCTTTCCTCGCGCCTCTGCGCACTCGCGTGCACACCCCGAGACGCCGATCTTGAGCTTGTGCGGAGCCCTGAGTCCGCGATAGCGCAGTTCCAGGCGCACCGCCATGCCGACCGAGTCGAGCACGCCGTAGCGGCACCACGTCGAACCCACACACGATTTCACCGTCCGGAGCGACTTGCCGTACGCCTGTCCCGATTCGAAGCCGGCATCCACCAGCCGCTGCCAGATCAGCGGCAACTGCTCAAGGCGAGCGCCGAACATGTCGATGCGCTGTCCGCCGGTGAGCTTCGTGTAGAGACCGAAGTCTTCGGCCACCTGCCCGATGACGACCAGACCGGCCGGTGTGACCTCGCCCCCCGGCATCCGAGGCACGACAGAGTAGGTGCCGTCCTTCTGCATGTTCGCCATGACGTGGTCGTTGGTGTCCTGGAGGGTCGCATTCTCGCCGTCGAGCACGTGGGCCCCCACCAGAACGGAGAGGATGCTCGCGAGTGCGGGCTTGCAGATGTCGCATCCGCGTCCGCGCCCGAACCGCTCGATCACTGCGCTGAACGTGGTGAGCTCCGACACCCGCACCGCATCGAAGAGCTGACGACGTGACATGTCGAAGTGCTCGCAGAGCGCATTCGAGACCGTCTGACCGAGCTTCGTGAGCTCTTGACCCACGACCTTCTTCACCATGAGAACGCACGATCCGCAGGTCGCCCCCGCCTTTGTGCAGGCCTTGACCGCACCGGCGTCCATGCAACCCTCCTCGTGCACGGCCTGACGGATCCGTCCGGCCGTCACGTTCGAGCATGAGCACACGACCGCCTCGTCCGGCAGCGCGCCTCCCGGCGCCTCAACGCCGCCCTCCGGCATCAGGTAGGCGACCGGATCCGCGCCCAGGCGCGCACCCACCAGAGGGCGCAGAGAACCGTATGCCGCTGCGTCGCCGACGAGGATGCCGCCCAACAGAGTCTGCGCATCGTCCGAGAGCACGAGCTTCTTGTAGACACCGGCCACTGGGTCGGCGTACACGACGTCGAGGGCGTTCGGGGTCTGTGCGAATGCGTCACCGAAGCTCGCGACGTCGACGCCGGAGAGCTTGAGCTTGGCGGATTCGTCGTAACCGGGGAAGGTCGCATCGCCGCCGAGCAGGCGTGTCGCGGCGACCTCCGCCATCGCGTAGCCCGGTGCGACCAGCCCGACGGTGCGATCGTCGAAGTTCGCGACCTCACCGATCGCGAGGATGGCCGGGTCGCTCGTACGGCAGCGGTCATCGATCACCACCCCACCGCGAGGGTGCACATCGAGCTGCGCGTTCCTGGCGAGCTCGTCGCGCGGACGGACGCCGACAGTGAAGATCACGACATCTGCGCGCTGGAAGCTGCCGTCCTGGAATTCCAGTGCGGTCACGGCACCGGAGTCGTCCGGATCGAGCCTCGTCGTACGCGACTGCGTGCGCACAGCGATACCCCGCGCCTCGATCAGACGACGCAGCATGCCACCACCGGCGAGGTCGAGCTGCGCGGACATCAGACGATCGGATGACTGCACCACCGTGCAGTCGACGTCGAGGCCCTGCAGCGCGCCTGCTGCCTCCAGTCCGAGCAGTCCGCCTCCGATGACTGCGCCGCGCAGCGGGCGTCCGAGTTCGCCGCTGCGGTGCTGCACGAACCGGCGCAGCTCCTGCACATCATCGAGGGTGCGGTAGACGAAGCATCCGGGCAGGTCGGCGCCGTCGACTGCGACACGCGCCGCGTATGAACCCGTCGCGAGAACCAGTGCGTCGTATCCGATCACGCGCCGCGTTCGAGTGAGTACGGTGTGGGCGCGCCGGTCGACACGGACAACCCGGTCATCGGGGATCAGAGTGACGCGCTCGTCGTCGAAGACGTCACGATCGAGTGTCAGCTCCGCCGGAGTCGCTCCGGAGAAGTACCCGGTGAGTCCGACGCGATCATACGGATGCCGCGCTTCATCGCCTATCACTGTGACGAGCACCTCGCCATCGGCACGGCTCAGCACGCTCTCAACGAAGCGGTGCGCCACCATCCCGGCGCCGACCACGACGACCCGCGTCACCGATTCGATGTTCTCGTTCACTGCGCCTCCAACACGTCGGGGATGACCAGACACTATGAGCGCGGTGTTTCGCGGACCCGGCGCCTCCCGTTACGCGCGTCGAACGTTCTCCTCACAAAACGGTAACGACTCTGTGAGATCTGAGCCCCCTCGCACAGTGCCCGGCTCGTACTAGGCTGATCAACGTCCTTTCCCCCTCCCGCGGGCTGACCGCGCAAGGAGCACATCGTGTCTGCCACCGAGCCTTCGAAGCCGACTCCCCCCGTCCCCGCGCCCCCGCGCATCCCGATGCCGCCGCGCACTCCCGCACCTGTTGCGGCTGCGTCACCGGTGTCGCCTGTTGCGGCAGCCGACTCCGCCGACTGGGGTCGCGTCACCGAAGACGGAACCGTCGAGGTGCGAGAGGGTGAGCAGTGGCGGGTCGTCGGCCAGTATCCTGACGGCACGACCGACGAGGCCCTCGCCTACTACGTGCGCAAGTTCGACGATCTCGCATTCAAGGTGCACACGCTCGAGCAGCGTCATCAGGCCGGCGGCGCGTCAGCCGGCGATCTGACGACGCAGGCCAAGCACCTCGTCGACGAGATCACGGGCGCCGCTGCCGTCGGCGATCTCGCATCGCTGCGCGCGCGTCTGGAGACACTCACCTCTGCTCTGTCAGAGGCCAGCGCTGCCGAGGCGCAGCAGGCCAAGGAACTCGTTGACGCGGCGATCGCCGAGCGCACCGTCCTTGTCGAGAGCATCGAGCAGATCGCCGCTCGCGATCTGTCGAAGGTGCAGTGGAAGCAAGTCACCGAAGAGGTGACCGCGCTCTTCGACGCGTGGCAGGCACAGCAGCAGAGCGGTCCTCGCCTGCCGAAGGGCATCTCCCAGCAGCTCTGGAAGCGATTCCGTGACGCCCGCTCCGTCGTCGACAAGAGTCGCCGGGCGTTCTACTCCGACCTCGATGAGACGCACAAGGCGGCGCGTGAGCGCAAGTCCCAGCTGATCGAACGTGCGGAAGCCCTGGCGCCCAAGGGCGTCGACGGGATTCCCGCGTATCGCACGCTGCTGGATGAGTGGAAGGCATCCGGTCGTGCAGGACGCAAGGCCGATGACGCGCTGTGGGCGCGCTTCAAGGCCGCAGGCGATGCACTGTATGCGGCGCGTGCTGAGCAGTCCGCTGCGGAAGAGGCGGAATCGGCCCCGAAGATCGAGGCACGCGAAGCTCTGCTCGAGGAGGCCAAGGCAGTGGCCGATGAGCCCAACATCAAGCAGGCACGCGCTCTTCTCACCCGCATCCAGCGTCAGTGGGATGACGTGGGCCGCATCTTCCCGCGCGACCGCGAGCGTGCACTGGACGACAAGCTGCGCGTCATCGAGCAGTCGCTCAAGTCCCGCGAAGAGGTGGACTGGAAGCGCAACAACCCCGAGACCAAGGCGCGCGCCAACGACATGAGCCAGCAGCTCCTCGACGCGATCGAGAAGCTCGAGGGCGAGAAGGCCGCGGCCGAGAAGGCCGGCGACAAGAAGGCAGCCAAGGAGGCAGCCGACGCTCTGGAGGCACGCCGCGCCTGGTTGAACGCGCTCGACGCCTGACCTTATCCACAGCCAGCCCCGGCGAGGAGAGCAGCGCGCCACACTGAACATGTGGATTCGTCACTGTTCTACCGACCCGGGGCGCTGCTGTCTGAGGCGGAGCTGAGCGCAGCACGTCTGGATGGCGTGCTCGTCGAGGTAGGCGAAGGCTACATGCCCGCCGACATGCCGGAGGATGACGGTGCCAGAGCCGCCGCTCTCGGACCGGTGCTCTCGCCCGGTTACGCCGCGAGCGGCCCGACCGCGGCCTGGGTGCACGGAGTCGGTGATGCACCGCCGCTGCACCATCACATCCAGCGCGCCGTCGATCGTCGCCCTCGCGTACCGCTGCGCACGAACGTGATCGTGCACGAGGGTCAGGTGCCGTTGAGCGATCTGATCTTCCTCGCAGCGGCACCGGTGACGACACGGCTGCGGACGATGACCGACCTCGTGCTCACGTCGAGCCGGTTCAGCGAGTGCGCCGTGTGGATGCGGGGCATGGCAGAAGCGTTCCCCTCACTGGTGCCGCGCGTGCAGACGCTGCTCACGGCTCGCTCCCGCATGCCCGGCAAGCGTGCCGCCTTGGCCACCGTCGGCGCGCTCCTGAACGAGCATGCTCAGGCCGTGTCCGCTCAGGACGAGGTCACGCGGTACACGTCGTAGACCGCGTCGATGCGGCGTACGGCGTTGAGCACGCGGTCCAGGTGCACGGAGTCGCCCATCTCGAACACGAACCTGCTGATGGCCAGCCGCTCGTCATTCGTGTTCACTGTCGCCGAGAGGATGTTCACGTGATGCTCGCTGAGCACGCGTGTGACATCGGAGAGGAGACCCGCGCGGTCCAGCGCTTCGACCTGGATCTGCACGCGGAACACGCTCTTGGTCGTCGGGGCCCACTCGACCTCGACGAAGCGCTGCTCCTCGGAGCTGAGTGCTTTGACGTTGACGCAGTCGGCCCGATGCACTGACACGCCACTGCCGCGAGTGACGAATCCGACGATGGGGTCACCAGGCACCGGAGTGCAGCACTTGGCGAGCTTGACGAGGATGTCGTCGGCGCCACGCACGAGTATGCCCGAGTCGCCCGTCCGCGGCTCACGAGAGCGCGGCTTGCCCGGAATCTCGATCGCACCGGTCGTCGTGTCGTTCACCGCGATGAGTGCGGTGACCTTCTCGAGCACGGACTGCGTGGAGACGTGGCCTTCGCCTACCGCGGCGTACAGCGCGGAGACGTCTTCGTAGTGCAGCTGGTGGGCCACCTCGGCGAAGGAGTCCTGACTCATCAGCTTCTGCAGCGGCAGGTTCTGCCGGCGCATCGCGCGGGCGATGGACTCCTTCCCCTGCTCGATGGCCTCCTCGCGCCGCTCCTTCGTGAACCAACCGCGGATCTTGTTTCGCGCACGGGTGCTCTTGACGAAGCTGAGCCAGTCCTGGCTGGGACCGGCATCCGGGTTCTTCGAGGTGAAGACCTCGACGACGTCGCCGCTCTTGACCGCTGTCTCCAGGGGCACGAGGCGACCGTTCACCTTGGCGCCCATGGTGCGGTGCCCGATCTCGGTGTGCACGGCATAGGCGAAGTCGACCGGCGTGGCGCCGGCAGGAAGCCCGATCACACGCCCCTTCGGCGTGAAGACGTAGACCTCCTTCGCTCCGATCTCGAAGCGGAGCGAGTCGAGGAACTCACTGGGATCGGCGGTTTCGGCCTGCCAATCGGAGATGTGGGCCAACCACGTCATGTCGGTGTCGGTCGGACCGCCGACCGGCCTGCCGCCGTTCATCCGCTCCTTGTACATCCAGTGCGCGGCGACGCCGAACTCCGCCTGCTGATGCATCTCGTGCGTGCGGATCTGAATCTCGACCGTGCGGCCGCTCGGCCCGATGACCGTGGTGTGCAACGACTGATACAGGTTGAACTTCGGTGTTGCGATGTAGTCCTTGAACCGGCCGGGAAGCGGTGTCCAACGCGCGTGGATAGCGCCGAGCACCGCATAGCAGTCCCGCACGGAGTTCACCAGGACGCGGATGCCGATGAGGTCGTAGATGTCGTCGAACTCGCGTCCGCGGATCACCATCTTCTGGTAGACCGAGTACAGCTGCTTGGGCCGGCCGCCGACCTTGCCACGGATCCTCAGGTCATGGAGGTCCTCATTGATGGACTCGATGACCTGGGCGAGATACTTCTCGCGCTGCGGGGTGCGCTGCGCGATCAGACTGTTGATCTCGGCGTAGATCTTCGGGTGCAGCACCGCGAACGAGAGATCCTCGAGTTCGGACTTGATGGCCTGGATGCCGAGGCGGTTGGCGAGCGGAGCGTAGATCTCCAGCGTCTCCCTGGCCTTCTTCTCCGCCTTCTCAGGCGGGACGAAGCCCCAGGTGCGCGCATTGTGCAGACGATCGGCGAGCTTGATGAGCAGTACCCGGATGTCCTTCGACATCGCGACGATCATCTTGCGGACGGTCTCGGCCTGCGCGCTCTCGCCGTATTTGACCTTGTCGAGCTTGGTGACGCCGTCGACGAGCATGGCGACCTCGTCGCCGAAGACCTCGGTCAGCTCCGAGAGCGCGTATCCGGTGTCCTCCACGGTGTCGTGCAACAGCGCAGCGGCGATCGCACGCGGTCCGAGCCCCATCTCTGCGAGGATCTGCGCGACGGCGAGCGGATGGGTGATGTAGGGCTCGCCGCTCTGGCGCTTCTGCCCTTCGTGCTTCTCATGGGCGACGCGGTAGGCGCGTTCGATGATCGCGAGGTCGCCCTTGGGATGGTTGACCCGCACCGTGCGAACGAGGTTGTCGAGATCGTTGATCCGAGGCGCGCGCGAGAAGATGCGGGGCACCAGCCTTCTCAGACTGGATCCCTGCGTCGACGTGTTCGCCTCCGCCATCACTACACCTCCGGGTCAGAACATCCTACGCGTGCAGAGCAGACACGGCCTCGCAGCCGAAGGTGCTACGCGTCTGCGCGTGCGCGCTCGCGCAGCTCGAGCACGCGGTTGTCCCGAGCGATGATCTGCGGCTCCTTCTCGCGGAAGAGCGAGTACAGCGGAGCGGCCACGAACAGCGTCGAGTACGTGGCGACGAGGATGCCGACGAAGATCGACAGCGAGATGTCGGTGAGCGTCTCAGCCCCGAGCCAGAACGAGCCGATGAACAGGATCGCTCCGACGGGAAGCGCAGCGACGACTGAGGTGTTGATCGATCGGATCAGCGTCTGGTTCACCGCCAGGTTGACGGACTCGCCGAACGTCCGAGACGAGTTCTCACCGTCTTCCGTGGTGTTCTCCCTGATCTTGTCGAACACCACCGTCGTGTCGTACAACGAATACGCGAGGATCGTGAGGAAGCCGATCACCGCCGCAGGTGAGATCTCGAAGCCGGCCAAGGCGTAGACGCCCACGGTGATCACGAGGACGTCGAGCAGGCCGATGATCGCCGCCGCAGACATCTTCCAGGTGCGGAAGTAGATCGCGAGGATCAGGAATGTCAGCGCGAGGAAGATCGCCAGTCCCCACAGCGACTGCCTCGTGACGCTCTCACCCCAGACCGGACCGATGAACGATGACGCGACCTCTTCGGCCGGCACCTCATATGCCTCTGCCAGGGCCCCCGCGACGCTCTGCGTCTCCTCGGGGCTCATCTGAGAGGTCTGCACGCGCACGTCGGTGCCGTTGACGATCGCGACCTTGGCCGCGGCCTCGGGAACGACCGACTGAACAGCCTCCGTCGCAATCGACTGATCCGTGTCTTGCGGTGCGAGCACCGTGAACTGCGAACCGCCGGTGAACTCGATCGAGAACTGCACAGGGCGCAGCAGCGGGACGAGAGCGGATGCCACGACGAGGGCGATCGCGATCACGAACCACAGGCGACGTCTGCCGACGAACGGGAACGAGGTCTTCCCGCTGTAGAGGTTGTTGCCGAACTCATTCATGGAGGCCATCAGCGCTCTCCCTCGCTTCCGGCATCTGTGGGTCTGTCGCCGGCCAGCGCCTCAGCGCGTTTGCGTTCGGCTATGGTCTGCCGGCGTTCTGCTTCCGCGCGCGAGCGGCTGTTCTTGGCGGCGCGCCCTGCGGTCGCCGGAGTCACCTGGCGGTACTGCGTACGAGTGCGGTAGACCGCACCGAGAGCTTCCGGGTCGAGACCCGACAGCTTGTGCCCGCCTCCGAAGAACCGGGTTCGCGCGAGCAGCTGCATCACGGGATGCGTGAAGATCACGAAGATGAAGACGTCGATCAGCGTCGTGAGCCCCAGTGTGAAGGCGAAGCCCTTCACCGTGGAGTCGGCCAGGATGTACAGCACGACGGCCGCGAGGATGTTGATGGACTTCGAGATGTAGATCGTGCGCTTCGCCCGACCCCATCCGTCCTCCACCGCACTGGTGATCGATTTCCCGTCACGCAGTTCATCTCGGATGCGCTCGAAATACACGATGAACGAGTCGGCCGTGAAGCCGATCGACACGATCAGACCAGCGACGCCGGCGAGCGACAGGCGGAAGCCGAGGCGCCAGGCCAGGATGCACACGATGATGTAGGTCAGCACGCCCATCACCGCGATCGATGCGATGATCACCGAGCCGAGTGCGCGGTAGCTCAACAGCGAATAGACCGCGACGAGCGCGAGGCCGATGAGGCCGGCGATCAGACCGATCTGCAGTTGCTGCGTGCCGAGCGTCGCGGAGACGGTGTCGGAGCTCTCGGTCGTGAAGCTCAGCGGCAGTGCGCCGTACTTGAGCTGGTCGGCGAGGCTCTCCGCGGTCTCCTGGCTGAACGAGCCGGAGATGCTCGGCTTGCCGTTGAGGATCTGGGCGTTCATCTGCGGAGCGGAGATCACCTTGCCGTCGAGCACGAAGGCGAACTGATCGCGAGGGCTGAGGCCGTCGATCTGGTTCTGGTACAGCCGCTGGCTGATCTTGCCGAAGACCTCGGTGCCGTTGCCGTCGAGCACGAGGTTCACCGTCCACGCACCGGAGTCGGGTGCGCGACCGCTGGTCGCGTCGTCGATGGCGTCTCCGGAGAGCTCCATCGGGCCGAGGATGTACTTCACCGTGCCTGTCTCATCACAGGTGATCAGCGGTTCGTCCTCCGGGGCGTTCGCCGCCGTGTTATCCGGGTCTGCGCAGTCGAACGCGAGGAACTCGGACTGCAGCTTCTCCGTGATCCACGACATGTCGCTGCCATCGGTCGGCTCGGCGGTCGGAACCGCGTTGGCACTCGGGTCCGGTGTCGGATACGGCGTGGCATTGCCGTCTTCGCCGACGAACTCGGTCGCGGGGTCTCCCACGTAGAGCACCGAGCGGAACTCGAGCTGCGCGCTCGCCTGGATCCGCTCGCGGGTCTCCTCATCGGCAGTACCAGGGATCTGGACGACGATGTTGCGGCCGCCCTCTGTCGTGACATCAGCCTCGGCGACGCCGGCGGCATCGACGCGCTGGCGGATGATCGCAGCGGCCTGGTCGAGCTGCTCTTGCGTCGGGTCGGCACCGTCTTCCGTGACGGCACCGAGGACGATCTGCGTACCACCCTGCAGGTCGAGGGCGAGCTCGGGTGTCCACGAGCTCTGCCCGAGTCCCACGCCGACAGCATTGATGCCGAACAATGCGCCCGTCACGATGAGAAGGCTGAGAAGAACCTTCCAGGCGTGACGGACTGGAGAAGAAGATGCCACGTACGTTCAGCTTTCTACGATGCCGGGCGGTCGAGGCGGATGACTACTTGTCGTCGGAGTCGCGATCCAGGCGAGCGCGAGTCTCCTCAGGGGTCTCGAGCGCGGGGTCGACCGGCGGCTCGAGCGGTGTGTTCGACTCTTCGACGACCTCGTCAGCGTCTGCGACGACGACGTCCGCGTCGGTGGTCTCCGGCGCAGCATCCTTGGGCTCGACGATGCGGAGGATGGCCTGGCTGTGCACCTCGATGATGGTGCCGGGTGCGATCTCCACGAGTGCGGGCGAGTCGAGGTCGTCGGCGTCGTACGCGACGATCGTGCCGTACAGCCCGCCCTGCATCAGCACCTTGACACCGGGGACCGTCTTGGTGGCCTTCTCCTCCTGCTCGGCCTTCATCTGCTTCTGACGCTTGCGCGTGTTGACGAACATGAAGACGAGGAGAACTGCGAGGAGTCCGAAGAGGACGATTTCCATCAGGCGAAGCCTTTCAAAGTGCGCGCGCCATCGATGGACGCGCAGAGGGGTGGGGGGAAGCCTTCAGCGATTATAGGTCATCGAACAATGCGGCGGTTTCCGGATGCTGGAGTCCGAGGTGTTCGTAGGCCTCCGGCATCGCGACGCGTCCCCGCGGTGTGCGGCCGAGGAAGCCGATCCGCACGAGGAAGGGCTCGACGACGCTCTCCACCGTCTCGGCTTCCTCGCCGACGGCGACGGCGAGTGTGCTGAGGCCGACCGGCCCGCCACGGAATCGTCGCACGAGCGTGTCGAGCACGGCACGATCGAGGCGGTCCAAGCCGATCGGATCGACGTCGTAGAGCTCGAGCGCCGCGCGAACCTCTGCGATCGAGGCCGTTCCGTGAACGCCGTGGACGAGCGCGTAGTCGCGCACCCGTCGCAGCAGCCGGTTGGCGATGCGAGGTGTCCCCCGCGACCTGCGGGCGATCTCCGAACGCGCATCGGATGGCATCGACACGCCCAGCACACTCGACGATCGGGCGATGACCTTCTCGAGGTCGCTGTCGTCGTAGAACTCGAGGTGACCGGTGAAGCCGAATCTGTCGCGCAGCGGATTGGGAAGCAGCCCGGAGCGTGTCGTCGCGCCGACGAGCGTGAAAGGCGCCAGATCGAGAGGGATGCTGGTTGCGCCGGCGCCCTTTCCGACCATGATGTCGATGCGGAAGTCCTCCATCGCGAGATAGAGCATCTCCTCTGCGGAGCGGGCCATCCGATGGATCTCGTCGATGAACAGCACCTCGCCGGGCACCAGGCTGGACAGCAGCGCCGCGAGATCGCCCGCGTGCTGGATCGCGGGGCCGCTCGAGAGGCGGAGCGGTCGTTCACTCTCATGCGCGACGATCATCGCGAGGGTCGTCTTGCCCAGTCCTGGAGGGCCGGCGAGAAGAATGTGGTCGGGTGAGCGGTTCTGGATCCGCGCGGCATCGAGCAGCAACTGCAGCTGGCCGCGCACCTTCGGCTGACCGACGAACTCGCCGAGGCTACCCGGACGCAGCGCGCCTTCGATCGCGAGTTCTGCCTCGTCGATGGGCTCGGCACTCCTGCCCTCGAAGGCGTCTTCGTCACCCACGCGATGCCCCTGCCTTGGCGGGACCGAGAGCGGCGAGGGCCTGGCGCAGCAGAGCCGACACGGATTGCCGATCGGCGTCGCTTGCCGCATCAGCCGTCTCCGTCGCTGCCTCGCTCGCCACCTTCTCGGACCAGCCGAGCCCGACCAGAGCCGCAGTCAACTGCGTGACGACGTCGGTCGTGCTGCCGGTGCGGCTGTCAGCCGCGCGCGGCGCCGGCGCTTTGAGTTTGCCGGCGAGCTGCACGACGATGAGCTTCGCCGTCTTCGGCCCGATCCCCGACACCCGCCGGAACGGGGCATCGTCGTCATCGGCGACGGCCGTGGCGATCTGGTCGACCGTGAGATGTCCGAGCACGCCGAGGGCCGACTTCGGTCCGACTCCGGTGACGCTCAGCAGGTGGCCGAACACCTCCAGCTCGAGAGGTTCCGCGAAGCCGAAGAGCGTCAGCGCGTCCTCGCGCACGATCAGACTCGTGTGCAGTCGCAACTGCTCGCCGACACGGCTCGTGTGCGCCACATCGCCGGGGACGAAGACGAAGAACCCTACGCCGCCGACCTCGATCACGACATGGTCGACACCTGTGGAGAGCACGGTCCCGTGCAGCGAGGAGATCATCTCCCCAGCCTACGAGCCGGATCGTATGTATGTTCGAGCGACACGCTCGGCATCCGCCCACGCTCGCTGTGCCGGGGTGAGCGATTCGGAAGCGCCTGGCGCCGCTCCGTCTCTGCGCCACGCATGGCAGAGCGCGATCGCGAGAGCGTCAGCGGCGTCAGCGGGCTGCGGGGGCGCGTCGAGGCGCAGGATTCGGGCGATCATCGCCTGCACCTGCTTCTTGTCAGCGGATCCGTAGCCGGTGACTGCAGCCTTCACCTCGCTCGGCGTGTGGGTCGCAGCGGGCAGACCTGCTTCAGCGGCGAGCAGAAGGGCCACCCCGCTCGCCTGTGCCGTGCCCATCACCGTGTGGCTGTTGTGCTGCGCGAAGACGCGCTCGACGGCGACGGCGTCAGGGCGGTGCTGCTCGAGGACAGTCCTGATGCCGGCAGCGACTGCGGCGAGGCGTTCGCCGATCGGCATCTCCGGTGGAGTCCGGATCACGCCGACGTGTACGAGAGTCCCGCGTCGCGAGCGATCGACGTCGACGATGCCGACACCGCACCGGGTGAGGCCGGGGTCGATGCCGAGCACTCGCAGAGAAGAAGCCGCCACTCCCCCAGGCTATGCGCAAGGAGAGCGACGGCTTCGAGGGCGCGCCTTACTCGTCGTTCTCGAGTTCGGCCTGCACCTCTGCGGTCAGGTCGAAGTTGCTGTAGACGTTCTGCACGTCCTCGCTGTCTTCGAGTGCGTCGATGAGCCGGAAGATCTTGCGGGCGGTGTCGGCGTCGATCTCCACCTTCAGGTTCGGCACGAACTCGACATCGGCGGACTCGTAGTCGATGCCGGCGTCCTGGAGTGCTGTGCGCACTGCGACCAGGTCGGATGCATCGGTGATGACCTCGAAGCCCTCGGCGTGCGGTTCGATCTCCTCGGCACCGGCCTCCAGCGCAGCCATCATGACGTCGTCCTCTGTCGTGCCCTCCGAGCCGACGACGATGACGCCCTTGCGGGTGAAGTTGTAGGCGACGCTGCCCGGGTCGGCGAGCGTGCCACCGTTGCGGCTGAGAGTCGTGCGAACCTCGGCGGCCGCGCGGTTCTTGTTGTCCGTGAGGCACTCGATCATCAGCGCCACGCCATTGGCGCCGTATCCCTCGTACATGATGGAGGTGTACTCGACGCTCTCGCCGCCGATGCCGGCGCCGCGCTTGACGGCACGGTCGATGTTGTCCTTCGGGACGGACATCTTCTTCGCCTTGAACACTGCGTCGAACAGGGTCGGATTACCCGCCATGTCTGCGCCGCCGAGCTTCGCTGCGACCTCGATGTTCTTGATGAGCTTGGCCCACGACTTCGCACGTCTGGAATCGATGACCGCCTTCTTGTGCTTGGTCGTCGCCCACTTGGAATGCCCGGACATATGTCTCCGCTCGTCGTATCCGCCCTGCTGACATCGCAGCGCGTCGTCCATTCTAACGAAATGCGCCGTCCGCATGACGTGCGAACATCTTGTTCGCGCGGCGTCGCGGTGCGAGACTTGCGCTCATGGACGCTCGCGAGAGTGCTCTCGACGCCGCACACCGCCGTGCGACCGAATTCCTGAAGACACTGGATGACCGACCGGTATGGCCGCGCGCCGACCTGGATGAGATGCTGACGGCTTTCGGAGGCCCGCTGGGCGAGCACGGCATCGATCCTGCGGCGGTGGTCGACGAGATCGCCTCGAAGGCCGAGCCAGGACTCGTCGCCATTCCCGGCGGGAGATTCTTCGGCTTCGTGATCGGAGGGACCCATCCTGCCGCCCTCGCTGCGGACTGGCTCGTCTCCACCTGGGATCAGAACTCGGGTTCGTCGACTCTGACCCCCGCGACAGTGGCGATGGAACGCGTCGCAGGACAGTGGATGCTGGATCTGTTCGGGCTCCCCGCATCCGCGAGTGTCGGCTTCGTCACCGGCGGGCAGCTCGCCAATTTCACGTGCCTCGCCACTGCCCGCAACGCCGTGCTGGGAAGAGTCGGGTGGGACTTGGCCGAGCGGGGCCTGCGTTCAGCCCCTCGCGTGCGCTTCGTCGTCGGAGCGGATCGTCATGGCTCCATCGACCGGGCGTCCCGCTTTCTCGGCATCGGTCGCGCTGAGGTCACGGTCGTGGAGTCGGACGATCAGGGCCGGATGAGCGCGGGAGCGCTGGAGCGAGCACTCACGGCAGAACAGGGTCCGTTGATCGTGTGCCTCCAGGCCGGGGAGGTGCACACCGGCGCGTTCGATGATTTCGAGGCGCTGATCCCGATCGCGCAGCGTCACGGCGCCTGGGTGCACGTCGACGGCGCGTTCGGACTGTGGGCTGCGGCGTCTGAATCCCTACGGTCTCTCACGAAGGGGATCGAACGCGCCGATTCGTGGGCGACGGATGCGCACAAGACCCTGAACGTTCCGTACGACTGCGGCATGGCGATCGTGAGGGACCCGGCTGACTCGATCGCCGCGTTCCGCACGGGTGGCGACTACCTGATCTACTCGGGTCTGGACCCGTGGGATGTGACGCCCGAGCTGTCCCGACGCGCACGCGGCGTCCCGGCGTGGGCAGCGATGCGCAGTCTGGGACGCCGCGGCATCACCAGGCTTCTCGACGGGTTGCATGCGAACGCCGTGGCGATGGCCGCGGGGCTTTCCGCAATCAGTGCCGTCGAGGTCGTCAATGACGTCGATTACACGCAGGTGATGTTCTGCCTCGATTCAGATGCTGCCACGCGGGCCCTGGGTGAGGCGATCCTCGCGGACGGGACCGCGGCCGTCACGGGCGCGGAGTGGAGGGGACGGGCGACGCTGCGCTGCTCGATGTCGTCCTGGGCCACCACACGCGACGACGTCGATCGCACGGTGGCGGCGATCCGCGGGCTCGTGGAGCACTAGCCGGTCGAGGCCCCGACCCTGGCCGGCGCAGCGACCCTGTCGAGGAAGCGCCGGTGAAAACGCGTCTCCCCTGTGATCTCCGGGTGGAAGCTGACGCCCATCAGCGCGCCCTGCTCGACAGCGACCACTCGACCATCGTCCAGCGCCGCCAGCGCTGTCGCCGCCGGTCCCATCCGCTCGATGACGGGACCTCGGATGAACGCTGCGCGCACCGGATCAGTCCCGAACGCCGGCACATCCAGCACGGCTTCGAACGACTCGACCTGCCGCCCGAACGCATTGCGACGCACGACGACATCGAGTCCGCCGAACGACTGCTGCCCCTCGATCGCATCCACCAGGCTGTCGGCGAGCATGATGAGACCGGCGCACGTACCGAGCATCGGCATCCCATCGCGGATCGCATCCCGGATCGGCTGCTGCAGTCCGAACATCCGCGACAGCTTGTCGATCACGGTCGACTCGCCGCCGGGGATCACGAGGCCCGCCACCTGGGAGAGTTCCTCGGGGCGGCGCACGCGCACCACATCCGCCCCGAGATCCTGCAGCACCCTCTCGTGCTCACGTACGTCGCCCTGCAGAGCCAGTACGCCTACGCGCGGCCGAGTCGTGTTACCAGCCACGCTCGGCGAGCCGGTGCGGAGCCGGCAGATCGGAGACGTTGATGCCGACCATCGCCTCACCCAGACCGCGAGAGACCTCGGCGACGACCTTGGCGTCATCGTAGAACGTCGTGGCCTTCACGATCGCGGCAGCGCGCTCTGCCGGATTGCCCGACTTGAAGATGCCGGAGCCGACGAACACGCCATCCGCACCGAGCTGCATCATCATCGCGGCATCCGCGGGAGTGGCGACGCCGCCCGCGACGAACAGCACGACCGGCAGCTTTCCAGTCTCGGCGATCTCGGCGACGAGCTCGTACGGGGCCTGCAGCTCCTTCGCAGCGACGAACAACTCGTCCTTGGGAAGCGCGGTGAGCGCGGCGATCTCACCACGGATCTTCCGGATGTGCTTCATCGCCTCCGAGATGTCACCGGTGCCCGCCTCGCCCTTGGAGCGGATCATGGCCGCACCTTCGTTGATGCGCCGCAGTGCCTCGCCCAGGTTGGTCGCGCCGCACACGAACGGCACGGTGAAGCCGAACTTGTCGATGTGGTTCACATAGTCGGCGGGCGAGAGCACTTCGGATTCGTCGATGTAGTCCACGCCGAGCTCCTGCAGCACCTGCGCCTCTACGAAGTGTCCGATACGCGCCTTCGCCATGACCGGAATCGAGACGGTGTCGATGATGCTGTCGATCATGTCCGGATCGCTCATGCGCGAGACGCCGCCCTGGGCACGGATGTCGGCGGGGACGCGCTCGAGCGCCATGACTGCGACGGCTCCGGCATCTTCGGCGATCTTCGCCTGCTCGGCTGTGACCACGTCCATGATGACGCCGCCCTTGAGCATCTCGGCGAGACCGCGCTTGACGCGCGAAGATCCCGTGGTGGGATTCTGGCCGGTGGTGGGATTCTGGTCTGCAGCCATGAGCTGGTTCCTTCCGGGTATCCAAACAAGCACATTGATCTATGCCAAAAGATACCACTGTCGGCATGCCCCGTAGACTCACATGTCGAGGGGTGACATGAGCGACCAGATCACAGGAACCACAGCGGCAGACATCGCGACGAGCGTGCGCGAACTGCGCGACCGCGGCGTACTACGACCCGGCGCCGCACTCCCCCCGGTGCGTGAGCTCGCAGCCCGCCTGGGAGTGAACCGCAACACCACTGTCGCCGCCTACCGACAGCTCGCGCAGGCCGGGCTCGTCGTCAGCCGTGGTCGCGCAGGGACGATGATGGTCGAGCACGACGCGGTCGCGCAGGAGGGCTACGCCGCAGACACGGTCCTGCGCGATGTCGGCACGGGCAATCCGGATCCGCGACTCATTCCCGATCCCTCGCCCGTGCTCGCGACGGTCACCGGTCGACCAGTGCTCTATGGCGAGCCGGTGATCGACACCGGTCTGGAGGCGTGGGCACGAGAGTGGATCTCCCCCGACCTGCCCGCGGCCGAGTTCCGCATAACAGTGACCAGCGGGGCCGTGGATGCCGTCGAGCGCCTGCTCGCCCAGGCGTTGATGCGCGATGACGCCGTGGCCCTGGAGGATCCGTGCTTCCTCGCCAGCATCCACACCGTCCGTCTCGGCGGCTATCGCGCGGTGCCAGTCCCTGTCGACGACGAGGGAATGACGGTCGACGGCTTGCGTGCTGCGCTGGATGCGGGAGTGCGAGCGATCATCTGCACTCCACGCGCGCAGAATCCGACCGGGGTCAGTCTCTCCCCCGGACGTGCTGCCGCGCTGCGGGCTCTGCTGGCAGAGCATCCGTATGTCCTGATCGTCGAGGACGACCACTTCTCGATGCTCTCGTCACGCGGGTACGAGAGTCTGATCGGTCCCGATCACAAGCGCTTCGCACTGTTGCGGTCCGTCTCGAAGTTCCTCGGTCCTGACATGTGCCTCGCTGTAGCTGCGACTGACCCGGAGACCGCGGAACGCCTCGCCATGCGTCTGAGTCCTGGCACGACGTGGGTGAGTCATCTGCTGCAGCGTCTCGCGTTGGGGCTGCTCGATGACGGCGAAGTGCGTGCCGCGATCGGCGCCGCCGGCGCTCACTACGCCGAACGCAACGCGGCGTTCGCGGAGCAGCTTCGCGCGCACGGCATCGAGACGCACTACGTGGACGGCATGAACCTCTGGGTGCAGCTGCCGATCCCCGCTGAGACGGTGTCGGAGCGCCTGATGCGCCGCGGCTGGCTCGTGCGCACCGGCGATGGCTTCTCGCTCACGAACGCAGAATCTCCGTCGCGTCACCTGCGGCTCACTGTGCATGACCTGACGCCCGTCGACGCGGAGCAGCTCGTGGCTGACATCGCCGGTGCGGTGCGGTGACGTGCGCTGCGCGAGCCTGAGCAGTGAGAAGATCGAAGGATGAAGATCCTCTCGATCCAGTCAGCTGTCGCCTACGGTCACGTCGGCAATTCCGCGGCGGTGTTCCCGCTGCAGCGCATCGGCGTCGACGTGCTTCCGGTGAACACGGTCAACTTCTCGAACCACACCGGCTACGGCGCCTGGCGCGGACCGCTGATCGACCCGAGCGACGTCGCAGACGTCATCACAGGGATCGAAGAGCGAGGTGCATTCGGCCAGGTCGATGCGATCCTGTCGGGATATCAGGGCGGTGAGGGCATCGGCGATGTCATCATCGACGCTGTGGCCCGCGTCAAGGCGGCGAATCCGAAGGCGCTGTATGCGTGCGATCCGGTCATGGGCAACGCGAAGTCGGGATGCTTCGTCGCGCCGGCGATCCCCGAGCTGCTGCGCGAGCGCGTGGTACCGGTCGCAGACATCATCACCCCGAATCAGTTCGAGCTGGGCTTCCTCACGGGCACTGACCCTGACACGTTGGAGTCGACGCTCGCGTCGGTCGACGCGGCTCGTGCGATGGGCCCGTCGACGGTGCTCGTCACGAGCGTCGAGCGCCCAGACCGCGAAGAGGGAACGATCGAGATGCTCGCGGCGGACGACGACGGCGCCTGGATCGTGCAGACACCGTATCTGCCGATGAAGGCCAACGGCTCCGGTGACGTCACTGCCGCGCTGTTCACCGCGCACTACGTGGAAACCGGTAGCGCGAAGACCGCGCTGGAGCGCACGGCGTCGAGTGTGTTCGACCTGCTGCAGCTGACGCTCGACTCCGGCGCGCGTGAACTGCAGCTCATCGAGGCGCAGGAGTCGTACGCGCATCCGAAGATGCAGTTCGCCGCGCGTCAGGTGCGCTGAACGCGCCGACTGTCAGCCCTGCGGCCAGGCGTGCGCCACAGCTTCTCGCACCTGACCGAGCAACTGCGGCAACGCCTTGGTCTTGGCGATGATGGGGAAGAAGTTCGCGTCTGATTTCCACCGCGGCACGATGTGCTGGTGCAGGTGCCCGTCGACGCCGGCTCCGGCGACGGCCCCCTGATTCATACCGAGGTTGAAGCCGTCGCAGTTCGACACGTCGCGGAGCACGCGCATGCCCGTCTGCGTCAGCGCACCGATCTCAGCGACCTCCTCGGCCGTCGCCTGGTCGTACGTCGCGATGTGGCGGTACGGGCACACGAGCAGGTGTCCCGAGTTGTACGGGAACAGGTTCAGCAGCACGTAGGCCGTCGTGCCGCGCGCGACGATCAGTCGCTCGGCATCGGGATGCTTGGGAGCCTCGCAGAACGGGCACTCGTCTCGCAGCGGCTCGGGGCCGGCCTGGATGTAGGCCATCCGGTGCGGAGTCCACAGCCGCTGGAACTCGTCGGGGATTCCGGCCAGGTGCCCGGCATCCTCCGCGCCGAGGCCGGAGGCATCGGTCCCCGACGCTTCGACAGGCTCAGCGGTCGAAGCATCCGGAACCGATGCGTCCGGCGTCGAGGTCACGCCAGATCCCCCACGGTGTGCACGAGCGCGTGCGTGTCGATCGCCGCGCGGATGCGAGCCACGGCATCCACGATCGGCACGCCGTTCTCCTGGGTACCGTCACGGAACCGGAACGAGACGGTGCCGGCATCGCGATCCTTCTCCCCCGCGATCAGCAGCAGCGGCACCTTGCCGGTGGTGTGGGTACGGATCTTCTTCTGCATCCGGTCATCCGAGACATCGAGTTCGGCGCGCACGCCGCTGTCACGAAGCGTCGTGATGACGCCACCGAGGTAGTCGGCGAAGTCCTCCGCCACCGGGATGCCGACGACCTGCACCGGCGAGAGCCACACCGGGAAATCTCCGGCATAGTGCTCGAGCAGGATGGCGAAGAAGCGCTCGATCGAGCCGAACAGCGCGCGATGGATCATGATCGGGCGCTTCTTCTGCCCGTCCTTGTCCATGAATTCGAGGTCGAAGCGCTCGGGCAGGTTCGGGTCGACCTGCACCGTGGACAACTGCCAGGTGCGGCCGATCGCATCACGCGTCTTCAGGTCGATCTTGGGACCGTAGAAGGCAGCCTCACCGGGAACCTCGGTGAGCTTGAGACCGGATGCCACGGCGACCCGACGCAGCGCGTCGGTCGAGGATTCCCAGAACTCATCCGAGCCGATCCACTTCGACTTCTCGTCGTCCTTCATCGAGAGCTCGAGTTCGAACTCCGTCAGCCCGAAATCGCGCAGCATCGAGAGGATGAACTCGAGGACCTTCGCGACTTCTTCTTCCAGCTGGTCCGGGGTGACGAAGAGGTGCGAGTCGTCCTGTGTGAAGCCACGCACGCGCGTGAGGCCGTGCAGTGCGCCGGAGAGCTCGTTGCGATACACCGTGCCGTTCTCCGCGAAGCGCAGGGGCAGGTCTCGGTAACTGCGTGCACGCTCCTTGTAGATCAGGATGTGCATCGGGCAGTTCATGGGCTTCAGGTAGTAGTCCTGACCCTGCTTGGTGATCTCGCCGTTCTCGTCGCGCTCCTCGTCCATGACGATCGGAGGGAACATTCCCTCCTTGTAGGTGACGAGGTGGTTCGAGGTGAGGAAGAGGTCTTCCTTCGAGATGTGCGGCGTGTACACGTAGGTGTAGCCGCCCTCGATGTGCCGCTTGCGCGCGTGCTGCTCCATCTCGCCGCGGATCATGCCACCGCGAGGATGCCATACCGACAGGCCGGATCCGATCTCCTCAGGGAAAGAGAAGAGGTCGAGCTCCTTGCCGAGGCGGCGGTGATCGCGCTTTGCTGCCTCTTCGAGGCGGTGCTGATAAGCACGCAGTTCGTCCTTGGTCGGCCATGCCGTGCCGTAGATGCGCTGCAGCTGCGGGTTCTTCTCGCTCCCGCGCCAGTAGGCGGCAGCGATGCGGGTGAGGTCCCAGCCGTTGCCGATCATTCGGGTGCTGGGCAGGTGCGGGCCACGGCAGAGGTCTTTCCAGACGACCTCGCCGTCCTTCGTGGTGTTGTCGTAGATGGTCAGCTCACCGGCGCCCACCTCGACGGATGCGCCTTCGGCTGCTTCCTTGTTGCCGCCCTTGAGGCCGATGAGCTCGAGCTTGAACGGCTCGTTCGCGAGTTCAGCACGAGCCTCGTCATCCGTGACGACGCGGCGCACGAAGCGCTGCCCCTCGCGGACGATGCGCTGCATCTCCTTCGAGATCGCCTTGATGTCCTCGGGAGTGAACGGCGTCTCCACATCGAAGTCGTAGTAGAAGCCGTCGGTGATCGGCGGACCGATGCCGAGGTTCGCCTGGGGGTTGATGCGCTGCACCGCCTGGGCGAGGACGTGGGCCGTCGAGTGCCGCAGGATGGCGAGGCCGTCTTCGCTGTCGATCGTGACGGGCTCGACCTCGTCGGTCGTCGTCACGGTGGTCGCCAGATCCTTCAGGTCGCCGTTGACGCGCATCGCGACGACGGATCGGTCAGAGAACAAGGCGAAGCCGTCTGTCGGCTGGGCGTTTTCAGGCACTGATCACTCCATTTGGGTCGCCTCTAGGCTACTCGCCTCGCGGGCGTCGTCTGCGCGCTCCAGACGCCCGGGGAAATCGCGAGTCCCCGTTAACGAAAAGTGCTCCCGTGGAGTGGAAGTCCACGGGAGCGGCGATCACGTTCGTCTAGAAGGGACGAGGCGTGAACTCATCCATTATCTCACAGCGAGGAGCGTACTCATGCCGAGCACGCCGTCATGACCCGAGCACCCCGAAAACACAAAAACCCCCGGAAATCCGGGGGTTCGTCTGTGCGCGATACTGGGATCGAACCAGTGACCTCTTCCGTGTCAGGGAAGCGCGCTACCGCTGCGCCAATCGCGCCTGTTCAGGCTATTAAGTTGAAGCGACGAGGTGGCGACGGGATTCGAACCCGTGTAAACGGCTTTGCAGGCCGGTGCCTAGCCGCTCGGCCACGCCACCGTGTGGATTGACCCCACGTGCCGTGAGCCCCTCAGAAAGAGACTCCTGCACTCGAGCGGATGACGAGATTCGAACTCGCGACCCTCACCTTGGCAAGGTGATGCGCTACCACTGCGCTACATCCGCGTTGTGTTCCGGCTGACCGGGCACTTGTAAAACATTAGCCGATCATTTCGATCCCGCAAAACCGAAACGCGATCTCGCGCGTGTCATGCGGTTTGGTCTTTAGCGTGCCGAACGTTCGGGTAATATCGTTTTTCGACCCCCTGGGTCATGGGCGATTGGCGCAGTTGGTAGCGCGCTTCCTTCACACGGAAGAGGTCATCGGTTCGAGTCCGGTATCGCCCACCACACTGTCAGATCTATACTCCCCGCATGGGACTTCTGACGTTCAGCATCAACGTCACCCTGGATGGGTGCGTCGACCATCAGGTGGGTGTCGCCAACGACGAGACTCACGCCTACTTCACTCGCCTCATGGACGACGCCGGGGCGATGTTGTGGGGCCGCGTCACCTACGAGATGATGGAGAGCGCGTGGCCCGCCGTCGCTCGCGGCGACGAGGATGCACCCCCGGCGCTACGCGAGTGGGCGGTCAAGCTGGACGCCAAGCCGAAGTACGTGGTGTCGTCCACGCGCAGCGACTTCCCGTGGGCCAACAGTCACCACATCACGGGCAACGTGAGAGCTGGTGTGCAGAAGCTCAAGGACGCGACTGCGACCGGCGTGCTGCTCGGCAGCGGCGCGCTCGCGGCTGAGCTGGACCGGTTGGATTTGATCGACGAGTACAGGTTTCTCGTGCACCCCAGGATCGCCGGGCACGGCCCGACGCTGTACCAGAGCGGACTGCACAGCACGCGACGGCTCGAGTTGGTCTCGACGAGGCCCCTCCGCGAAGGTGTGGTCGCCATGCACTATCGGCGCGGAGACTGACAGAGAAGTCCTGATCACCGAGGCGGACTGGTGCTCCCGGCAGAAGGTCCCGCTGGACGCGCACGCAGGTGGATGCGCTTACCCTCCTTGCTGAAGATCGACAACAGTTCGGTCGGACGGCTGCCGACGCCCGACAACCAGTGCGGGATGCGCGTGTCGAACTCGGCCGCCTCGCCTGGTCCGAGGATCACGTCCTGCTCACCGAGCACCAGACGCAGGCGACCCGAAAGCACGTACAGCCATTCCTGCCCGTCATGCACCTTCGGCTCCGGCACTGCGGAGATGCCTGCCGGATCTGCCGGAAATGTGACCTTGTAGGTCTGGACCGGACTCGCTTCCGGCGAGAGCGACTCGTACCAGGTGTCACCCATGCGCTTCTTGGTGCGTGCCACACGCGGGTCCGGCGCCCTGCGCGGAACGATGTCATCGAGCTCCAGCCGCAGCGCTCTCGCGATCGGCACGACGAGTTCGAGGTTCGGCGCACGCTTGCCCGCTTCAAGACGAGAAAGCGTGCTCGGCGAGATCCCGGTCACCTCCGACAGGTCGACGAGGGTCATGCTGCGCTTCTCGCGCCAGCTCTTGAGCCGTGGCCCGATGAGTGCGAGCGAGTCGTCCGGCATCCTGATCTTCCTTGCTATTTCGGCATGAATACTTGCCAACACCGTACCAGGCGCTCAGGCTGAGAACATGACACGCGACGATCGAATCTCCACAACGTCCACGCGCGCATCCGTCATGCAGCACCTCGATGGTGAGCATTGGGATGTCGTGATCATAGGAGGCGGCGCCGCAGGCCTGAGCGCCGCGCTCATCCTCTCCAGGGCCAGACGACGCGTGTTGGTGCTCGATGCGCAGGCTCCCCGCAACCGGTTCGCTCCCCACATGCACGGCGTGCTGAGCCGCGACGGCTACTCGCCCCTCGACCTCGTCGCCGACGGCCGCCGCGAGGTACTTGCCGCGGACGGAGTCATCGAGACCGCACGCGTGAACGAGACTCGCGCGGTGTCCGGCGGCTTCGAAGTCACCACGGACACGGGTGCCCGTATCACCGCGCGTCGTCTCATCGTCGCGACGGGAACACTCGATGTCCTGCCGGCGATCGAGGGGCTGGCAGAGCAGTGGGGCCGCGGCGTCGTGGCGTGCCCGTACTGCGACGGCTACGAAGCTGCAGGACGCCGCATCGGGGTACTGCTCGGCTCCGTCGCCGGCATCCACAAGGCGCATATGCTGCGCTCATACTCCAGCGACATCACCGTGTTCACGGCGCTCGCGGACCCCATCCCCGAGACCGATCGACGCGTCCTTGAGCAACGCGGCATCCGTCTGGAAGACCAGAGCATCACAAACATCGTCTCCGACGCAGGCCGACTGACCGGCGTCACCCTCGCCGACGGCACGGTCGCGCGGGTCGATGCGCTCTTCGCCGAACCACGACCCGTCTCGCTCGATGAACCGCTGCAACAGCTCGGCGCCGCGCGTACGGAAACGCCGTTCGGTTCATGGTCGGCCGTGGACGAGTTCGGGCGGACGAGCGTCCCTGGCGTCTGGGCGGTGGGCAACACGGCGAATCCGGCCGCACTGGTCCCGATCGCGATGGGATCGGGCGCGACTGCCGCTCTCGCGCTGAACGGAGAGTTCGTCGCTGAAGAGGTCGCGAACGCCACGCACGCGGTGAACGCCGAGCAGGAAGCAGCCGTGCGATGACACATGAACCCGATGCCGCCACCGCCGACGCGACTCGGTTCTGGGATGAGCGGTACGTCAGTCGGCGCACCGAGCACGGCCGGATGTGGAGCGGGCGCGTGAACGCGGCCGTGGCGCAGCAGGTGTCGGAGCTCGTTCCGGGCACGGCGCTGGAGCTCGGGTCGGGAGAGGGCGCGGATGCGCTC
>Ga0247738_10000157_pt1 | contig 29803 bp, 29 predicted proteins | sample UWRJL013104B2_FD_180936 | JGI IMG/M metagenome (GOLD analysis project Ga0247738, IMG submission 180936) | Plant litter microbial communities from Arlington Agricultural Research Station in Wisconsin, United States - UWRJ-L013-104B-2 | ecosystem: Environmental > Terrestrial > Plant litter >...
CGCCGAAAGCGCCCAGAGGCCCCAGACGAGAACGGCACCGAGGATCGCGCCGCGATTGTTGCCGGAACCGCCGACGATCAGCATCGCCCAGACCTGGAAGGTCAGCACCGGCAGGTAATTGTCGGGCGCGATGAAGCCGATGAAATGGCCCTGGGCCGCCCCTGCAAGCCCCATGATCGCGCCGCCGATGGTAAAGGCCTGCAGGCGAAAACGGATCGGCCGTTTGCCGAGCGCCTGGGCCGCCGTCTCGTCTTCACGGATGGCCCGAAGCACCCGGCCCCACGGGCTTTTCGCAAGGTGTTCGAGCGCCAGGTACAGCGCCAGCACGACGCCGGCCATCAGCGCCAGATTGGCAAGGCCGAAGGAAAGCGGATCGCCGGCCAGCGACGCGAACGGCCGCGGGATGAAGCCGATGCCGAACGGCCCGCCGGTCAGCGGCTGCAGGTTGAGGACGCTGAGCTGGACGGAGACGGCGACGCCGAACGTGGCGATCGCCAGATAATCGGAGCGCAGCCGGATCGTCAGCGCCCCCACCAGCCAGGCGGCAAGGCCCGCTGCAAATGCCGCGCCGAGCCAGCCGACGGCGATCGGCAGTCCGAAACCGCCGAGCCGGTCGGCGGCATCCGGCGTCGTCAGCAGCGCCGAGACATAGGCGCCGATCGCCACGAAGGCGGCGATCCCGACATTGAACAGCCCCGTCTGGCCCCACTGGATATTGAGGCCCAGGCACATGATGGCGAAGGTCAGCGCCATGGTCAGGAAGAAAGCGCCGTAGGCGATCAGGTCTAGGCTCATGCCGCCCTCCCGAAAAGGCCACGCGGCCGCAGCAGCAGTACCGCCACCAGGATGACGAAGGACACCGCCGCCCGCCATTCGGCGCCGATCAGCTGCACGGCGGCGGCCTCCGACAGACCGACGATCAGCCCGGCGATCATCGCACCGGGCACGCTGCCGATGCCGCCGAGGATGGCGGCGGCAAACAGCGGCAGCAACAGGTCGTGGCCGAGATAGGGGCGGATCTGCACCAGCAGCCCGGTCATGATGCCGGCGACGCAGGCGAGCGCAGCCCCCACGAACCAGACGACACGGATGACCTTGCGCACATCGACGCCGGCGATACCGGCGAGCGCCGGGTTTTCGCTGACCGCCCGCATCGAGCGGCCTATGCCGGTGCGGGTCATCAGCAGATGGATGGCAACGACGGTGACGAGAGCGACACCCAGCGACAGCAGCTGGTCCGGTGTCGCCCGCAGCCCGCCGCCGATCTTGACGGCGATCTGCAGGGCCTTGGTGTAATAGGCGGGCTTGGAGGTGAACAGGAATTCGAGCAGGCTGCGCAGCGCCAGCGAGGCGCCGAAACTGGCCATCACCAGGATGATGACCGCACCGCCGCGCGCCCGCAGCCGCCCGAACAGCGCCGCGTCGACGGCCAGCGCCAGCAGGCCGGTGAGGCCGATGGCAAGCACCGCCGCCAGCGGCAGCGACCAGCCGAACGAGAAAGGACCGATCGGCTTGACCAGGGTGGTCGATAGCAGCCCGATACCGCCGCTCAGCGCCAGCGCGATATACGCGCCCCAGGACAGAAACTCGCCATGGGCGAAATTGGCAAAGCGGAGGATCGAATAGGTCAGCGTGACGCCGATGGCGCCGAGACCGATCATCGCGCCGGCAATCAGGCCGTCCATCAGGAATTGCGGGTTCATGGCTGCTCCGCCGTCTGCGTGTGGCCGGTACCGAGATAGAGTTTGGCTACCAGCGGATCGCCGAGCAGCGCGGCCGCCGCCCCCTCGTGGCGGATCCGGCCTTCGACCAGGATGACCGCCCGGCTGGCGATCGACAGCGCCGCCTTGACGTTCTGTTCGACCAGGATGACGGTGACGCCGCCGGCATTGATTTCCTTCAGCATGGCGAACACCTCGCCGACGATCTTTGGCGACAGCCCCGCCGAGGGCTCGTCGAGGATCAGCACCGGCGGATCGACGATCAGCGCCCTTGCCACCGCCAGCATCTGCCGCTGGCCGCCGGACAAGGCACCCGCCAGCCGCGACGGCTTTGCCCCGAGATCGGCGAAGCGCCGGTACATGGCGTCGATTTTTTCCGCCCGCAGCGCCTTCGGCAGGATCGCCGCCGCCAGCTGCAGGTTTTCGTGGATGGTCATCCTCGCAAAGATGTTTTCGGTCTGCGGCACGAAGGCCAGGCCCTCGCCGATCTTGCGATGGGCGGCCACCCTTGTGATGTCGCGACCGCCGAGATGGACACTGCCGGCATGCACCGGCACGACGCCGGCAATCGCCTTGACCAGCGTCGACTTGCCGGCACCATTGGGGCCGAGCAGCACCAGCAGTTCGCCGGGTGCGACGGTCAGATCGACGCCGCGCACGATCGGCAGGTCCGGCTCATAGCCGGCGACAAGGCCTCTGGTCTCGAGCGCCGCCGCCGTCATGCCATGGCTCCGAGATAGGCTTCGATGACGTCCGGATTGCCGGCAACCTCTGCCGGCGTGCCTTCGGCCAGCGGCCTGCCAAGCGCCATGGCAACGACCCGCGAGCAGAGCCGCGACACCATGTCCATGTTGTGTTCGATCAAGAGGATCGACTTGCCCTGGGCGTTGAGCGCCAGCACCCGCTCCATGATCGTCTCCAGCAGTGCCGGATTGACGCCGGCCGCCGGCTCGTCCAGCAGGATCGCCTGCGGATCGGCCATCAGGATGCGGGCGAGCTCCAGAAGCTTGCGCTGGCCGCCGGAAAGGACGCGGGCCGGCTGGTGTTCGAGGCCGGAGATCGTTACGAACTCCAGAAGCGTGCGTGCCTTGTCGATCGCCGCCTTCTCCTGGCTGCGCACATGGGCGGGGCGGAAGAAATTGGCAAACAGGTTTTCGCCATCCTGTGCCTGCGCTCCGGACAGCACGTTTTCCAGCACGGTCATTTCCAGGAATGGCCGCGGGATCTGAAACGTGCGGCCAACGCCGCGGCCGATGCGCTGCTCCGGGCTTTCCTGCGAGACGTCGCGGCCGGCGATGAAGATGGCACCTGAGGTCGGCGTAAGGCTGCCGGCGATCAGGTTGAACAGCGTCGTCTTGCCGGCGCCGTTCGGCCCGATCAGCCCGACCATCTCGCCTGCCCCAAGCCGCAGCGACATCTCTGAAACCGCCGTCATCCCTTCGAACCGCTTCACCAGATCGCGCGCATCGATCACCGCGCCGGTGGGCGCGGCCTCGGTGTCGACAGGTTTTTGCGGCAAGGATGGCATCGACGATAAAGGCTCTTGATTTGATGGGTGATGTTTGATCAAACTTCACTGCTGACAGAAAAGCAACCGAAAAAAGCGACGTTCGCAGGAGGCGGAATGGCAGTCCAGGCGCGCAAAACGGCCGACCCCGGTGCGGGCGGCACCGACCGTGACGAGGCGCTCGCCCCGGTCGGCCGCGAGACCCTGCACGACCGCGTCTATGCCCAGCTCCGCCGCTCGCTGATCAACGGCATGTTCGATGCCGGCGACGTTTTGCGGATCGTCGACCTGGCCGAGCGACTGCAGACAAGTACCATGCCGGTGCGCGAGGCCTTAGCCCGCCTGGTGTCCGAACAGGCGCTCGAAGCCCTGCCGAACCGTTCGGTGCGGGTGCCGCTGATCACCCGCGCGCGGCTCGACGATCTGGCGCGCGCCCGCATCCTGATCGAAGGCGAGATGGTCACGCTGGCGCTGCCCAACCTGACGCCCGAGGACTTTGCCGTCCTCAAGCAGATCAACATCGATTGCGACCTGGCTTTCGAGCAGCACGGCAAGGATGTCGGCCACGTCACGTCCGAGCTCAACCAGCGTTTTCACTTCCACATCTACCACGCCGCCCGTTCGCAGGTGCTGATCCCGATCGTCGAAAGCCTGTGGCTGCAATCCGGCGCCATCATCCGCAAGGCGGCCTTCATCCACGACGAACAGGGCGGTTTTGCCGCCACCAACCACCACTGGGCACTGATCGATGCGCTGGAGCACAACAATGCCGCTGATGCCGTGCAGTCGCTGTCGGACGACATCAACCGTTCCTTCGACCTGATCCGCAGCCGGCTTGATACGCCGCCGAACGACGCCGCAACGGATGTGCGCTATGGCTGATGCGAAAGACGACGGCTTCGACCTCTATGATCTGCGCGTCGACGTGATTTTTACCGACGGTGGCGCGGTTTATTGCGGCGCCAAGCCCGGTGATCATTTCGAACTGCGCGGCGAGATGCTTTTCCTGCCGCCCGGCCAGGGCATGTCGATCTATTCGCTGGCGACCGTCCTGCCGTTGCTCGCCGCCAAGCAGCGGCCGACCCACCGCAACGACTGGATGACCAGCGATGCCGACATCGCCTGCCCCGACCCGAATTGCTCGACCCGGCTGCGGATTACCCGTCTGGGGTTGCGCCGTTTCAGCCATGCCGAGACCACAGCGGTCCCCTTGAACGACGAACAGGCTTGAAGCATATGCAACGCATCACGATTGCGCCGAACTACGAGATATCGCGGATCATCCGCGGCGGCTGGCAGCTAGCCGGCGGCCACGGCGCCATCGATGCCGAAGGTGCCGTAGACGACATGGTAGCCTTTGCCGATGCCGGCATCACCACCTTCGACTGCGCCGATATCTATACCGGCGTCGAGGAGATGATCGGCCGCTTCCGCCTCGGCTACGGCAATCTGCGCGGCACGGAGGCGCTGTCGAAAATCCGCGTCCACACCAAGTTCGTGCCGGATCTTGCGATCCTGCCGACGATCAGCAAGGCCTATGTCGAAGGCGTCATCGACACTTCGCGCAAACGCCTGAACCTCGATTGCCTGGATCTCGTCCAGTTTCACTGGTGGGGCTACGATATCCCCGGCTGGCTGGAAACCGCCGTCTGGCTCAAGGAGCTGCAGGACGCCGGCAAGATCGGCAAGGTCAGCGGCACCAATTTCGACAGCGACCACATCGCCGCGATCATCGAAGCCGGCGTGCCCTTCACCTCGCTGCAGCTGCAGTATTCGCTGCTCGACCGCCGGCCGGAAACCCGCATGGTGCCGCTGGCCGCCGAAAAGGATTTCGCGCTGTTCTGCTACGGCACCGTGGCCGGCGGTTTCCTCAGCGATAAGTGGCTCGGCAGAGCCGAGCCGGAGCATCCGCTGGAAAACCGCTCGCTGACCAAATACAAGCTGATCATCGACGATTTCGGCGGCTGGGAGCTGTTTCAGGCGCTTCTTGCCACGCTGAGAGCCATTGCCGACCGCCACGGCGTCGATATCGCCACGGTCGCCAGTGCTGCCATGCTGACCCGGCCCGGCGTTGCCGCCGTCATCGTCGGCGCCCGCAATCGCGATCACCTGGCACCCAATCTGGCGATCGCCGACATCCGGCTGAGTGCCGCAGACCAATCCGAGATCGACGCTATCCTCGACCAGGCAAAGCCGCTCGAGGGCGACGTCTATACGCTGGAGCGGGACCGGGAGGGCCGCCACGGCAGCATCATGAAATACAATCTCAACAAAGGGGAATAAAAAATGAGAACATCACTTCTGCTTTCCGCCCTGGTCGCGACGCTTGCCGCCTCCACCGCACCCGTTTTTGCCGCCGACTGCGACATCACCGTCGGCCTGGTCATGGAACTGACCGGCCCTGCCGGTGAATACGGCCAGGCCGGCGCCAAGTCGGTCGAAATGGCCTTCCGCGATTTCAACGATGCCGGCGGCGTCGGCGGCTGCAAGCTCGTCGCCGACACCCGCGACAGCCAGAGCCAGGGCAATGTCGCCGTCGACCAGGCGACCCAGCTGGTCAACATCAAGAAGGTGCCGGTGATCATCGGCGGCATCATCTCCTCGGTGTCGATCCCGATCCTGACTTCGGTCACGGCACCTGCCGGCGTCGTCCAGGTGTCGCCCGCCTCCTCATCGCCGACGCTGACCCAGCTTGGCCGCGATGGCAAGACCAATGGCGTGTTCTTCCGCACCATCACCTCGGATGCGCTGCAGGGCACGGCGGCGGCCAAATACGCCATCGACCAGGGCCTGAAGAAGATCGCCATCGTCAATGTCAACAACGATTTCGGCGTCAACATGGTGCGCGAATTCAAGACGGCCTACGAAAAGCTCGGCGGCGTCATCACCTCGACCACGCCCTATAACGAAAAGCAGTCGAGCTACGCCTCGGAAGCCAGCGCCGCCATGGCCGGCGAACCGGATGCGCTCTACCTCGTCAGCACCCCGGTCGACGGCGCCACCATCGCCCGCGCCTGGATTTCCGGCGGCGGCAAGCAGACTTTTCTCTTGAATGACGGCATGAACTCCAAGGACTTCATCGAAAGCGTCGGCGCCCAGTATCTCGAAAACGCCTACGGCACCTCGTCCGGCACCAGCCCGACCGCGTCCACCGAATATTTCAACGCCAATTACGAAGCGTTTTCCGGCGGCATCTCGCCCTCGGCCCCGGCCGCCGACCGCTCCTATGATGCCGGCGCCATTGTGGCGCTCGCGATCGCCAAGGCAGGCAAATCGGATGCCGCCGCCATCAAGGCGGCGATGCCGGAAGTGGTTGCCGAAGGCGGCACGCCTGTGCATGCCGGCAAGGCCGAATTCGAAAAGGCCCTGCAGCTGATCAAGGACGGCAAGCCGGTCAAATACGAAGGCGTCATCGGCCCGGTTTCCTTCGACCAGTACGGCGATATCACCGGCCCGTTCCGTCTCTGGAAGATCACCAACGGCGAAGTCACGACGGTCGGGGAGCTGAGCGCCGAGGAGGTCGGCAAGATCAAGGCGGCGAAGTAAGGGGCAAAGTCTCTGCCGTAAGAACACCCGAGGCCGGAGCGATCCGGCCTCGGGCTTTTCGGAGATCTTAGAGCAGCGGCATCACCACCGGTCGCATCGGCGTACCGGTCGCGCCGCGCAGCTTGATGCAGGCGCCGAAGAAGGCGAATTCGTAGAGCCTCTCGGCGGCAATTTCCTCCAGATTGACCATTTCCAGGATCGGCACGCCGGCCTCCGCGAGCAGATAGGTATGGACCGGGAAGAAGTTCAGTTCGTGCGCCGACGGCGTCTGTTCCAGCGTCAGGTTGTCGGCACCGATCATGATGGCGCCGTGCTTGGCGATGTATTCCGCACCCTCGCGGTTGAGACCGGGCGTGTTCTTCGTGAAAGCCATGTCGGGCCAGACCAGCATCTGCCCGGTACGCAGCAGTACCACGTCGCCCGGCAAAATCTTCAGCCCCTGCTTCTTCAGGCACCCCTCGATATCAGCCTTGCCGATCGGATGGCTGGGCGGCAGCGTGTCAACGCCGTGCAGGCGCGCAACATCGAGCAGGATACCCCGGGCGAAAATCGGCGGATAGTTTTCCGGACCACATTTGTCCCATGCGCGGCTGCCGAGATGATCCTTGGCAGTGAAACCGTTGAAGATCTCGCCGTTGTAGCCGAAATGGTTGAACGTATCGATATGCGTGCCGCAATGGGTGTACATTGATATGCTGTCGCCGGAATAGGCGACCAATTCGTTCTGCGGGCGCGTTACTCCCATCGTGTTGGCGACGATTTCGCCCTGCGGCGTATGGGTCATCCAGATCTGGTAGGGCTGGTCGCCGGCCCCGAACCAGCCCGGCATGCCGACGAAGTGATCGACCGACAGGTCGAATACCTTTGACGCATCGGTGCGCGAAATGATCGCCGAGCGCGATTGCCCGTCGATCAGGTTGAGCATGCCGATCTCGTCCTTGCTGCCATAGGGGCTCTTGGTGACCTTATGGAATTCGGCGTTGTAGGCGATGATCCGGCTTTTGGTCGCCTCGTCGACATAGCATGCCATGCACATGGTGGTCTCCTTGATAGGTCTTCAGATGAAATCGCCGCGGATGGCGGGTTCTGCCGACAGGGCGACGGCCAGCAGCTTTTCGTCGGTGTGCGCCAGTCCGGAGAGCAGGAAGCCGACCGGCATCCCCGCCTCCCCGGTCCCGCACGGGATAGAGACGCCGCACCAGTCGAGGAAATTGCCGAGCAGCGTGTTGCGCAGCGTCTTGCCGTTGGTCTGGACGAACAGGGCGTCGTCGGTCGTGAGCGGCGCGATCGGCGGCGCCACATGCGGGATGGTCGGAAAGGCGATCAGCCGGTTGCCGATCTGCCGGTCCACCGCCGCGATCAGCCGGGCACGGGCGTCAAGGACTTCGACATAGGCGGAAAGGCTGATATTGGCGCCGAGAGACGTGCGGGAGACGACGCGCGCGTCCATAGCCAAAGCATCGTCGCTTTCAAGCCTTCGCTTGTGCAGGACATAGGCTTCCGCCGTCACCAGCGCGCCATGGCTTGCCATCAATTGGAGAATCTCGTCGAAAGCGGGAATGACCGTGCGGTTGACGATCACGCCGGCGGCAACCAGGCGGTCCACCGCCGCCTCAAAGGCTGCGACCACACCCGCTTCCGCCCCCTCGAACACGACGTTCTCCGGAATGACCACCTCGATCCCCGACAGCGGATGGCGGGCGATCGACGCCACTGTCAGCCCGCGCATGGCCGCATCGATCCAGACGGCATCCTGGACGCTGCGGCAGAGAGGTCCCAGCGAATCGAGGCTCTTGGCCAGCGGAAAGACGCCGTCCATCGGATAGCGGCCGCGGGTGGCCTTGTAGCCGACGATGCCGTTGAAGGCGGCGGGAATGCGGATCGAACCGCCGGTGTCGGTACCCATGGCCACCGGGACCAAGCCCGCTGCGACCGCCACCCCCGATCCGGACGAAGAGCCGCCCGGAATCCGCGGCACATCGGTGCTGCGGGGATTGGCGGGCGTTCCGTAATGCGGATTGATGCCGAGACCGGAAAAGGCAAATTCGCTCATGTTGAGCCGGCCGACCGCCACCATGCCGGCGGCCTTCAGGGCCTCGACGACGATGGCATCCTGCGCCGCGACCGGCTCTCGTGCCAAAACTTTCGACCCAGCCATGGTGGTCATGCCGGACATGTCGAACAGGTCCTTCCAGGCGATCGGAATGCCGTCAAGCGGCCCCAGCGATCGGCCGTCGCGGACGCGCCGCGAGGAGGCCGCGGCCTCCGCCAGCGCTCGCTCCTTCGACAGGGCGGTGAAGATCGCCGGATCGGCCGCCGAGATCGCCTCGAAAGTGGCTTGCGCCAGGGTTACGGGATCGAGAGCACCGCTCTGGATCAGCGTCGACAGCTGGGCAATCGACATGGCGGTCAAGGTCTGCGTCATCTTGAAATCCCGAATTAGCTAGGCCGCGGCAAACTGCATCCAGCGGCGCAGCAGGTAATTGTGCTCGTCCATCGTGGTGTTCCACACGGCGATCGAATTGGAGCGCTGCCAGTAGGAGCCGCCGCTTCGCACCGCCCCCGTCCTGATCCGCACCAGGCCGTCCGGGCCGCACAGATCGGTGGCAGCCGGCATTCCCTCGTACCAGTAGTCCCATTCGGCAACCGTCATATGCGGGCGGGAGCGTTGCGGCGTCGACATGTAGTAACCCTGGCGGGCGACCACCGCTCCAGGCCATCCGGAGATCCACCAGTTGAGATACTCGTAGGCCGCATCCAGCATGCGGCCGCTCAGCCGCTTCGACAGGCAAAGTCCGCCATGCCAGGCGCGATAGCCTTCGACCGGGTTGGCAAGTTCGACCGGAACGCCGCGCAGGTTGAGCGTGCTGATGCCGAGCGACCACATGCTCTGGATCTGGGTATCGGCCTTGGTCATCAGGTTCGCCGCTTCTTCAGCCGAACGCCAGAAGCCTTTGAAAAATCCGGACTTCTTTCGCTCCTCAAGGATGTCCAGCAGGCGGTCGATTTCCTCCACCGACATGTTGCCGAGGTTCTTGAAGGTCATCAGACCGGCCGCCTGCGCGGCCAGGGCCGCATCGAAGATTCCGATCGCCGGCTCGTTGACGAGCGCGGCATGCCCATGCCAGTGCGGATCGAGAAGGGCAGCCCAGGACGTCATCTGGTTGGAATTGGCGGCATCGGTCTTGTAGGCAAAACTGTCGAAATTATGCGTCGTCGGCAGCATCGAGATCCAGCGCGACGGCTTTTCGTCCAGAGCCAGGTTTGGTTGCACGAACAGCTTGGTCACCGGCGCATCCCCCTGCCCGATGCGGGCATTGGGGCCGATGCGGCCGGTCTTGGTGAGATCGGTGATTTCATCCCACAGGGGAATGCGATCGATGTCGATCGGCTGGACCGCACGCCAGTACCAGACGATGTCGAGATTGTGGAAACACTGATCGTAGATATCGTACGTCATCGGCTCCAGCGCCGCCTTGTGCTGGGCGGTGAGAAAGTCCTGGTTGTCGAACTCGATGTCCATGCCGAGATCCTTCTCCGCACCGATCCTAAGCTCTTCCAACAGCGAGATCGCCGTGCCGAGGACCCGGAGCTTGATGCGCCCCTGGGTATGGAGCGCGGGGGCCGCAAGCGAGTTGCGGGCTTGGCTCTTGCGGGTCATCAGGCTTCCTCGACTTGTCTGGCGGCAGGGCTTGACACCCCGAGCGCATTGAACGCCGCAAACGACCGCTCGATCAGGGCGATTTCGATGCCATCGACGATAAAGACGATGTGCGAGCGACGGTCCGCGGACGGCCAGGCGGTCATGTGAACAGGCACATGGACCAGATACTGGACGCCGTGGATTGCCACCGGAAGCGCTTCGCCCTCGACATTGAGAATCCCTTTTACCCGAAGAACTCGATCGCCATGGTGGTTCAGCAGCATGGTCATCCAGATGCCAAAGGCGGTCCAGTCGATGGTCGTATCGATCGTCATCACGAAGGCGCGAATGGATGATCCGTGCGACGATCCGGCATTGCCGGAGGCCGGCGGTTCGTCGCAGTAGAAGCCGCTCGCCTGTTCGCGGGCAATGCCGTTCAGGAGCTGGTCGGCGTCGAGCGCATCCGATGCAGCCATCATCGGCGCATCTGGATTGAAACGGCGCACCGCCTCGGTCAGCCGCAGCACGTCCGGCTCCTCGGCGATATCGGTCTTGGTCACCACGATCACATCGGCGATCGCCACTTGCCGGACGGATTCGCCATAGCTGTCCAGCTGCCGGAGACCGTTGACGGCATCCAGCGTGGCAATAACGTTGGCGGCGACAAAATGGTGGCGCAGCACGGGATCGGACTTGAGGGTCGACAGCACCGGAAACGGATCCGCCAGGCCGGTGCTTTCGATCACCACCCGGCGGAACGGCGGCACCAGCCCGCGCTCGCGCTTCGACAAAAGGTCGCGTAGCGCATCGGCCAGGTCGCCACGGATGGTGCAGCACAGGCAGCCGGATTGCAGCAGCACCATGGTCTCGTCCAGCCGTTCCAGCAGATGGTGGTCCAGGCCGATCTCGCCAAACTCGTTGATCAACACGGCGGTGTCATGCAGCGCGGGATCGGTCAGCAGCCGCTTCAGCAGGGTGGTCTTGCCGGAGCCCAGAAATCCGGTGATGAGGTTGACCGGCGTCATCGCCGGAATACCGCTCTCAGCCATGATGCGCCTCTATCCGATCGAGGAAGGGCAGGTCCAGCGGGTCCAGCGCCCGCCCGCAAAGCCGCTCGGCCGCCGGCCAGAGGTGGCCGAGATCCTCGATGATCTCGGTCTTGCCGGTGCGGGTCGACAAAAGGAAGGAACTGCCCTGCCAGTCGCTCAGCGAAAGCCCGAAAGCGGACAGGATCTGGTTGGCGATGCGCACCCGCCCTGCCCGCTCGCGCCGCCGGTCGATCCGCTCGACATTGCGCGTGTAGACGCCGGGCCGGGCGTGAGCGTCGGCCCAGTGCTCGTTGCCTCCCAGAATGCCGCACAGCGAACACATGGTCTCACCTTTCAAGGTCGGCGGCAGACCCAATGGCCTGCCACCCTGCACTTTACTTCTTGCGCGGGAATCGTGCGGCGAAATCGTCGGCGATTTCGTTCATCGTCACAAATTTCACCCCCGGGTGCTTGCTCATATGGGCAAACAGCCGCTCCAGCATCATCAGCACCTGCGGCCGTCCGGCAACATCCGGGTGGATGGTGATCGGAAACACCGCATAGTCCATCTCGCGATAGACCCAGTCGAACTGGTCGCGCCACATCTGCTCGATGTCGTGCGGATTGACGAAACCGTGGCTGTTCGGCGATTTCTTGATGAACATCATCGGCGGCAGGTCGTCGAGATACCAGGAGGCCGGGATTTCGATCAGGTCGGTTTCCTGGCCGCGCTTCAGCGGTACCATCCACTCAGACGGCTGCTTCGAATAGTCGATCTTGGTCCAGCTGTCGCCGACCCGCACGCGGTAGGGCGTAAAATCGTTGTGCATCAGCGAGTGGTCGTACTTGATGCCGCGTTCCAGGAGCAGCTCGTTGGTGACGTTGGAAAACTCCCACCACGGCGCCACATAGCCGGTCGGCCGCTTGCCGGACAGCTTGGTGACCAGATCGATGCAATGGTCGAGCACCGCGATTTCCTGTTCGCGGGTCATGGCGATCGGGTTTTCGTGGGTATAGCCATGAATACCGATTTCGTGGCCGGCATCGGCCACCGCCTGCATCTGCTCTGGAAAGGTCTCGATCGAATGGCCGGGGATGAACCATGTGGTCTTGATGCCGAAGCGGTGGAACAGTTTTAGCAGCCGCGGGCTGCCGACCTCGCCGGCAAACAGGCCGCGCGAAATATCGTCAGGCGAATCCTCGCCGCCATACGAGCCGAGCCAGCCGGCGACGGCATCGACGTCGATACCGAAACTGCAGAAAATTTCCTTGGCCATGATCTACTCCTTGTCTCTTCCCTTGTGTGTCATCTGGGATGTTCGGCCCGAATTCTTTCGGGCTCCTGTTCAGTGTGCCGGGATGACGGTGGCGCGTTCCGGCTTCCAGGCAAGCGTGATATCCGCGTCGACGGGAAAGGCCCCCGGCGGATATTTGTCGACATGCGCCTCAAGCGCAAGCATGCGGCCGTCTGGAAGCGCCACCGACAGATGCGAGATATGCCCGACAACGTCGAAGCGGCGGATCTTGGCATCGATGGCATTGCCGCCAGATAGACGGGCGATCTCCGCGCGTCCGCCAGCTGCAACCGCATGGACCTCGATGGCCTCGGCGGGAATGACCAGGGAGACGTTCGCGCCCTCGTCCATCTCGCCATTGGCATCGCCGGCAAGCAGGCCGAAGGGCGTATCGACCACGGTATGGCCGGCCGCCTTGCCCTTGACCGCGCCTTTGAAAATCGTATTGCGGCCGATGAACTGCGCCACGAAGGGCGTATTCGGTCGGGTGTACAATTGATGCGGCGGGCTGATCTGTTCGACCCTACCCTGGTTCATCACCACGATACGGTCGGACAGCGCCAGCGCCTCGGACTGCGCGTGGGTGACGAACACGAAGGTGACGCCCAGCGTCTTCTGCAAAAGCTTCAGCTCGTTCTGGATCGCTTTTCGCAGATTGGCATCGAGCGCACCGAGCGGCTCGTCGAGCAGCAGGATGTCGGGTTCGACCACCAGCCCGCGGGCCAGCGCAATGCGCTGCCGCTGGCCGCCCGACAGCTTGTCCGGCTTCTTGTCGGCGATGTCCTCAAGGCCGAGGGTCGAGAGTATCCGGTCGACCTTGGCATTGCGCTCGGTCCTGGCCATGCCCTTGACGTCGAGCCCGTAGCCGACATTGTTGCGCACCGTCATGTGCGGAAACAGCGCATAGTTCTGAAAAATCATCGAGGTCGGCCGCTGCGCCGGGCCGATATCGTTCATGCGCACGCCCTTGATCATCATATTGCCGGACGAAATGCTTTCGAAGCCGGCGATCATGCGCAGCGTCGTCGTCTTGCCGCAGCCGGAGGGGCCGAGGAATGCGATGAACTCGCCCTTGTTGACGGCAAGATTGAAGTCGATGACGGCCGGCGTGCCGTTCTCGTAGACCTTGCCGATCTGGTAGAGCTCGAGATCGTAAATCATGGACATTGCTCCGGTAGTAGAACGTCTGGTCGTCTACCCTCCCCTTGAGGGGGAGGGTCGGCACGCAGTGCCGGGGTGGGGTGACCTTTGCAACCTTCGCGGATCACCCCCACCCGCGCGTTCCGCGCGACCTCCCCCCTCAAGGGGGAGGTAAAAGAAAGCCGTTCCTATGCGCTCAGGAACTCGTCCCACTTCTGGATCAGGTGGTCGTATTCGTCGGGCCACTGGTGCCAGTAGGCGACGTTGGCGGCGCGGGTTTCGAGCGAGCCGCCGTCGCGCAGGTCGCCTTCCTTGATGCCGCGCTCGGCGGCACCCACCCACGGCTTTCCCTCATACCAGAAGGCGTATTTCTCCGGCGACATCACGTCCTTGATGTTGGTGGTCGGCGAATAATAGCCCTGCTCGGAGACGGTGATGCCCGGCTCGCCCGACAGCCAGTAGTCGGAATAGGCGATGACCGCTTCCTTGTTGGGCGTGCCCTTCAGCATGGTGTTGCCGATCGACCAGCCGCGATAGCCTTCCTTCGGAATGGCATATTTGCAGGCCTTGCCCTGGGCTTTGACGGCCATGACGGCCGGCTGCCAGGCATCGCAGACGACGATTTCGCCGGAGGCGAGAAAGTTGACGAGTTCGCCGAAATCGCCCCAGAGTGCGCGGAACTGGCCTTCCTTCTTCTTGGAAATCAGGAACTTCGCCGCTTCGTCGATTTCCGCCGCCGTGGCATTGCCGGGGTTCTTGACGTCCGACAGGCCGAGCGTGTTCATCGCCATGACGGCCTGGCCGAAGGCGGTCAGCGGGTCGGTGTTGAGGCCGGACTTGCCCTTGTATTTGCTGTCGAAGATCGCCGTCCAGCTATTGGCTTCCTCGTCGGAGAGGACTTCCGGATTGTAGCCGATGGAATCGAAGTTGAAGACGGTCGGAACCATCCACAGCGACGTCTGTCCTTCATCCGCCCAGATCTGCCCGACGATCTGCGCCTTCGGATCGAATTTCGGATCGGGCTTGGTGAAGATCTCGCGGATGTTCGACCAGTTCTTCAGCGCCGAAGTTGCGATCGGCTCGGCATTGTCGGTCATGACGACGGAGGGCAGGCGCTCGCCGATGGTTTCCCAGACGTCGTAGTCCTTCGAGCCCGACAGGATGCGGGTCTGCGCATCCGGGAAGGTGGCAGCGGTGCCCGAGGTGGAACCGACGCCGCTTGCCTTCTTGAAATCGGCCAGGATGCGTTCCTGCACGGTGACCGAAAGGCCGACGGTGCGCAGTTCCTGGCTGGCAAGCGAAGCCTGCGCATAAGCAGCGCTTGAAGAGAGGAAGTGGGTGCCTCCGCCCATCGCCAGCGCCATGGCGCCGGCCGATCGCTTCAGCAGCGAACGACGATTCATTTCCAGCGAAATTGTCATGGTCTTTCTCCGGTTTCTTGTGTTCCCCGGAACGTCCGTTATCGGCCGCCCCATTTCTTCAGTCCGGCATCGGATGTCGACGGCCGCACGGGCCCTCGATATCCGTGCCGTCAGTATCGGCCCACGAGGAGGCCGCCATCCACGACCAGAACCTGGCCGGTCATGTATCTTGCGCCGTGCGACGACAGGAAGGTGATGACATCGGCGATCTCTTCCGGTTCACCGATGCGCCCCATTGGGATGAATTCGCCGGCCTTCTCGGCACCGGCGGCACCCAGCGAATTTTCCTCCGAGAGGAGCTGCGCCGTGCGGATGTAACCGGGCGCCATGCCGTTGACGCGGATGCCGTCGCGGGCGAGCTCGACCGCCAGGCCGCGCACCAGGCCGACGACGCCGGCCTTCGCCGCCGAATAATGCACATGCTCGTCCCAGCCGTAGGACGTGCCCATGATCGACGACAGAGCAACGACGGCACCGCTTTTGCGCGCCTTCATGCCGGGGGCCGCTGCCCGCACGACGCGAAAGATCCCCTTCAGGTCGATGTCGAAGGTCAGTTCCCATTTCTCGTCGGTCAGGGTGTCGAGCGGCGCCTTGTGGGCGATGCCGGCATTGGCGATGATCACGTCGATACGGCCATGGCGGGCCTCGACATCGGCCACCAGCGCATCGACGGCAGCGGTCGAGCGGACGTCGAGAAAGGCGAATTCCGCCGATCCGCCGGCCGCCTCGATGGCCGCGACGGTTGCCTTACCTTCCGTCTCCAGCACGTCGGTGACGACGACATGGTCGCCGAGCGTCGCAAAGGCCTTGGCGGTCGCCTGGCCGATGCCGATGCCGGCGCCGGTGATCAGGATGATGCGGGAAGTGTCGGTCATGCTGGTTTTCCTGTCCTTAGAGCATCACGTCGCCGGAGTTCGGGCCAAGGGTCTGGCCGACGAACAGGCTGGCTGCCGGGGATGCGAGAAACGAAACAGTGGCCGCCACCTCTTCAGGCTCGCCAAAGCGGCCGAGCGGCAGTTCGGCGGCCTTGCGGGCCTGCCATTCCGGCGACAGCGCCCGCACCAACGGCGTATTGATCGGCCCGGGCGCCACCGCGTTGACGCGCACGCCGCGGCTGGAGACTTCGCGGGCGAGCGATTTCGTCAGCCCGATGATCGCCGATTTGGCCGCCGCGTAGTGCGACAGTTCGATGCCGCCGACCTGGCCGAGCTGCGAAGCGATGTTGATGATCACTCCCGATCGTGCGGCAAGCATCGCCGGCAGCACGCGCTTGGTCATCAGAAAGGTGCCGCGCACGTGGACGGCAAACATCCGGTCGAAATCGGCAACCTCGAGGTCCTCGAACAGCGACTGGTGTACGATGCCCGCGCAATTGATCAGCAGCGTCGTATCGCCGAAGGCATCGACAGCAGCCTGATGAATAGCGGCTGCATCCGCCTCCGACGACACGTCGCCGGCCGCCGCCTGGGCCTTGGCTCCAGATGTGGAAATCTCGCTGGCGACCGTTTCGGCCGCTTGCACTTTCAGGTCGTTGACCAGCACCGCATAGCCGTCTTCTGCCAGGCGAATGGCGATGGCGCGGCCGATGCCGGAACCGGCACCTGTGACGATGGCTGAGGGCATCATGCTTCCTCCTGGATGGCGATGCGTTTGGCGCGACGGATGGAAAGCGTCATCAGCGCCGCATAGACGCCCAGAAGCGCAAACGAGAAAATCGTCGTCAGCACGCCGAAGGCAAAGACGTTGGGATGCACCTCGACCGAGAACGTCCCGTAGATGGCCAGCGGCAGCGTCAGGTCGCGGCCGGAAGCAAACAGCGTGCGCGAGAATTCGTCATAGGACAGCGTGAAGGCAAACAGCATGGCCGACAGCACGCCGGGAAAGATCAGCGGAAAGGTGATCTTGCGAAAGGTCTTGATCGGCGACACGCCGAGCGACCAGGCCGCTTCCTCGACGCTCGGGTCAAAGCGGTTGAGGATTGCCAGCATCACCAGGAAGGCAAAGGGATAGGTATAGACGACGTGCAGCACGAAGGCTGTGCCCCACCAGTGACGGTCGATGCCGAGCACGTTGGCGACCAGCGCCATTCCCAGCCCGACGAGCACGCCGGGCACCATCATGCCGAGCACGATCAGATAGAAGGCGAAACCCGACCCCTTGAACTGGCGGCGGAACGCCTGGGCGGAGCTGACCCCGAGCACGGTCGAGACGATCATCGTCATTACCGACAGCGCCAGAGAGCGGAACAACGCCTCGTTGATCGGCAGCGGCGCGATGCGCGACGGCGGCGCATAGCCGAACAGGTGCTGGTACCAGTAGGTCGACCATTCGATGATCGGGAACTGCGGCCCGCCTTCCGGTCCGGTCTGGAACGACAGGATGCCAAGCACCACCATCGGGGCATAGAGGAACACCAGGAACAGGCCGGTGTAGACGCCAAGCGCGAATTTCGTGCCGCTGGAATTCATGGCTCAAAGCGCCTTTCTGAGATCGACGACGCGCAGCAGCGCCGCCACCACGATGCCCATCAGGATGGTCAGGACGACGCCAACGACGGCGGCGAAGGCCCATTTCAGCGATCCAACCTGGGTGACGATGATGTTGCCGAGCAGGTTGACCTTGCGGCCGGAAAGAGCGGCGGCGGTGGCGAACTCGCCGAGCACCATGACCGAGACAAAGATCGCCCCGACGACGACACCCGGCATGGTGAGCGGCAGGATAATGGTGCGGAAGATGCGCCAGAAGCCGGCCCCGAGATCCTGCGCCGCCTCGATGACGCTGGCGTCGATGCGGCCCATCATGAAGGCGATCGGCCCGACCATGAACACGCAATAGATCTGCGTCATGCCGATGATCACCGAAAGCTCGGAAAACAGCAGGACCTCGATCGGTGTATTGATGATACCAAGCCCCTGCAGGATGAGGTTGATGGCCCCCTCCTTGCCGAGCATAGGCCGCCAGGCGAGCACCCGGATCAGGAACGAGGTCCAGAACGGAATGACGCAGAACACCAGAAGCACGGTCTGCGTGGTCTTGTTGCGGACGAAAAGGCCGACATAAAGAGCCGCCGGATAGCCGACAACCAGGGTCGCGACCAGCACGATCAGCCAGATGCGCACCGTCGTCCAAAGGGCGCTGAGATAGGTGTCGGTGGTAAAGAACGTCACCCAGCTCTGCACCGTCAGAATGGGGCTGATCTTGAAGGTGGTCTGGGTCCAGAAGGAGACGTAGACCATCATCAGCATCGGCACGACGAGGAACAGCAGCATCCAGAGGATACCGGGCGCAAGCAGCCACAGCGTCTTGTCGGAGACCTTTTTGGCAGTCACCGCCGACGGCAGATCGGTCGTCGTCACAGCGTCTATCGTCATCGTATGATCTCCAATCCGTACGGCCGCCGGGAACGCAGCAGGCGGTTCATGCGTAAACCAGGGCATCGTGACGCTTCCACACGAGCGCATAGCGTCCATGCGGTTGCAGCGTTGCCGGAGCGGTCTGGCTGAGATGGGACTCCACCTCGAACACCCGGCCGTCATCGAGCGCGAAGAAGGAATTGATCGCGGCGCCCGAATATTCGTCGGCGACGAAGGTGGCTTCCAGCCGCACTTCGTCGTTGGCCATAGCCTCGCTCAGCGGCCGCACCGCGATACGATCGTAGCGGATCGCATAGCCGGGCTTTTCGCTATGTCGCGGCTGCGTCCCACCGAGGGGAAAGGTAGCCAGCGGGTTGACGAAGCCATCGCCTGCAATGGTGCCGTCGAACAGATTGTAGCAGTTGAGGAAGCGGGCAACCGACAGTGATTGCGGCCGGTTGTAGATTGTATCTGCGTCGCCCGCCTGGGCGATCCTGCCCTGATCCAGAACCAGCACCAGGTCACCCATTGCCAGCGCCTCGCTCTCGCTGCCGGTCACGTGCAGGAAAGTGACGCCGCAACGTTCGCGGATGGCGCGCAATTCGGAGCGCATGCGGGCCCGCAGATTGGCATCAAGCGCGCCGAGCGGCTCGTCGAGCAGCACCAGCGACGGCTCCGTGATCAGCGTGCGGGCAAGCGCCACGCGCTGCCGCTGACCGCCTGAAATCTGGGTGACGGCGCGATCCTCGAGACCGCCGAGCCCCACCAGCGCCACCATGTCCCGCACCCGCGCCTGCAAGATTTTGGGATCGGTGACCGGGTCGACATCGCGGTTCTCAAGCCCGAAGGCGATGTTCTTGGTGACGGAGAGATGGGGAAACAGGGCGAAATTCTGAAAGACGAAGCCGATATCGCGGCGGTGCGGCGCAATACCCTCGATCCGGTTGCCCTTGAATGTGATGCTGCCGGCATCCGGCGTCTCGAAACCGGCGATTACCCTAAGCAGCGTGGTCTTGCCAGAGCCGCTGGGACCCAGCAGTGCGACATAGGCATCCTGCGGAAGGGCGAGATCCAGTCCGTTCAGCGCATGGAGGTCGCCGTAGCTTTTCCGCACATTCGAAAGCGTGAGCACTGCCGACATGATTTTCCTGCCAGTTGCACGAGGAGCAGAGCCTGCATCACCCTGTCTGCCGCCTCGCGAAAATCCATCGCGCAACCGGACAAGCCAAGGGCGTCGGCGCCCCCCCGTTGATTGGCGGGCACCGCAGGCGTTCAGTCTCGACGTTTCTATTCATCCACCTCTGGGACGCTTCTTGCGGCATCCCCTTGGAAAAAGATTACACAAATGATTTTTGTATTCAATAGGCTTTTAAAACTTTTGCCGGAATTCTGTCGCGACGCAAAAACTGCTTAGAAAAACGGCACCCATCTTCCCCATACCGCGCAATATGCACACGGAAAAGCAGCATTTCAGCCGCTTCCGGACATATTCTGAACGCGGCCGCTAAGACGGCCGAAGCCACGACACCGAAATCCAACCTCGATGAATAGCTATTTTTTCGACATGCAATCAGAAGTCAGACATTTACTTGTATGCAAAAGCCATTTATTTTGGGATGTGCCGCAAAACGCAAATAGCATAAAGAGAGAAGCAACTTCAGTGCCCATCCGCGCGCTGGATGCAGGATCCCCGATCAGATGATTCCAATTGCTCCCGCCCAGAATACCCAGCGGCGATACGAGATCGCCGAGCAGATCTTGCGAGACAATATCGCCGGTGGACGCCTGCCGCTCGGCCTCGTTCTCCTTGAGGGTCCGATCGCCGATATCCTTCAGACTTCGCGTGCACCCGTCCAGCGTGCTCTGGCGCGGCTGGAGGCCGACGGCCTCATCCACCGTTTCAGCGGCCGCGGCTTCCTGGTCGGGCAGGCCCATCCGGACATCGCCCCCAATCGCACCGACATCAAATCCTTCGGCATCGTCATCCCCCAGCATGCCGACGAGGCCCTGCAGAGCCGCTCGTCCTGGGAGCGGATCTACAACACGGTGGAAGCCGATGTCGCCGGCTGCGTCGTGTTCGGCAAGTACCGGATCATCGAGATCGAGCTGGCCAACCACTTTAATGTCAGCCGCACGGTAGTGCGCGACGTGCTCGGCCGCCTTCAGGAACGCGGGCTGGTGCGCAAGAACCAGAGTTCCCACTGGATCGCCGGGCCGCTGACCGCCCAGACCATCAAGGATCATTTCGCCTTCCGACGGATGCTGGAGCCCTCGGCGCTGCTGGACGGCGCCGCCGACGTCGATCGCGACCGCTTGAACGACCTTTTCGTCCGCCTTCTCGACATCGAGGCCACGGGCAGCGGCGAGCACCTGGACGATCTCGACACGCTGCAGCAGCAGATGATCGACATCTGCATCCTGCCGAATGCCAATGAGAAGATGCGCGAACTGATCCGCAACAACCTCCTGCCGCTCAATGCCTCCGAGCGGCTGCTGCGCCATCTTGGCCTTCCCGGCGATCCGAGCGTCATCACCGAGATCCGCCTGATCGTAGAGCTCCTGGTGCGCGACGCCGTCAAGGCCGCCGCCGCCATGCTCGAGGCGCATCTGGATGCGGCGATGCGGCGGATGATCGCCCAGATGAAGATCGTCTCGATCATCCCCGGCCCGACGGTGACGGCCGACTATCTGACGCGGGTCGAATAGATCGGCCATATTATTCCCCTCACCCGAGCGACTGCCGGATGGCATCGAGAAGATCGGCGCGAACCTTGCGGGCGGCCAGCGCCTCCTCCATCGTTACCTTGACGAAACGTGCCGGAGTGTGCGGCTGCAGCTGGCCGATCAGGTCCATGTCGGCGGAAATCACCGTGCCCATCATGAAATAGCCGCCGCCGGACACGGCATCGCGGTGCAGGATGATCGGTTCCGTGCCGCCCGGCACCTGGATCGAGCCGTAGGGATAGCAGCTGTCGACGATGTTGGAGGGATCGGACCCTGCCCCGAAAGGCTGGTTCCGCTCGACGAAGGTGAGCGGCCGGCCGCCGCGGAATCGGTAGCCCATCCGATCGGCCTCAGGCGCCACCTTCCAGGGATCGGCAAAAAAGCTGTCCTTGGCGGCATCCGTCAGCCGGTCCCAGTAGAGGCCCGGAAGCACCCGCAGTTCGGCCGGGCTACCGGGCATGCGACGAAGTGCCAGCGGCACGCTACGGCCGGCGGCAACGGCCACCCCCTGACCGACCGGCAACGCGTCGCCGATGGCGATCGCCCGTCCGTTGAAGCCGCCCAGCGCGCCGATCGGATAGGTAGAGCGGCTGCCAAGCGCCAGCGGCACGTCGATGCCGCCGGAGACGGCGATGTAGATCCGCGCCCCGGATTTCAGGAAATCGAAGCTCAGCACCTGGCCGGCCTTGACGGCAAACGACGTCCATCCGGGCTGCACCACGCCATCGAGTTTTGCGGGCATGTCGGCACCGGTGACGGCGACGGTGGCATCCTGCGTGAACTGGAGCTTCGGCCCCATGAACACCGCCTCGAGACCCGCCGCCCCTTCGTCGTTGCCGACCAGAAGGTTGGCGGCACGCATCGCCAGGCGATCCATGGCGCCGCCTATCGGGATGCCGAGGTGGAAGTAGCCGGGCCGCCCGAGATCCTGGACGGTGGTCGAAAGGCCATGGTGCAAAACCTCAATGACCATGGATCATGCCCTCCAGATTGGCGTTGTAGCCGGCGATATCCTTCTGGAATTCGCGCAGATCGAAGCTGACCTCGCGGATCGGCGGCGAAAACACACCCCGATCGACATCCTCGACCGCCTGATCATAGCCATCCCGGTCGATCGGCCTGAACTTGACGATATCGCCCGGCTTGAAGAACACCATGAACTCGCGCAGATAGCTGGTCGTCTGGGTCGGATCGAAGATCGGCATCGGCGTGATGCCGAACATCTGGTAGCCGCCGGCACCGCGCACGGAGTAGATGCAGCCGAAGCAGCCGCCATGACCGACGGTGAGCCGCGGCGTGTCGGTGCGCGGCCGCAGATATTTCGGCACCTGGATCTGCCGCTGGCGCTCCACCATCTGGTACATGAACGGCAGGCCGGCGACGAAGCCGACCATGGAGACGAACCACGGCGAGCCGGAATGGGCGGCAACGAAATCGGTGACGGACGAGAAATCGTTGATGCGGGCGGCGTAGTCCAGATCGCTGCCACCCGGCTCCTGGTGGCGTTCGCGAAAGCGCATCAAGGTCTCGTGGGTCCAGGGATCGTTGTAGAATACCGGGATCTCGACGATCCGGGTCTTGATCACCGGCTCGGCCTTTTCCGCCACCCCTTCGATCGCCTTGACCTCCTTGAGGATATCGTCGGGATGGATGATGTCGGGGTTGAACTTGATCTGGAACGACGCATTGGCCGGGCAGATTTCCGTTACGCCCCTGATCGCGCTGTCGCGCACCCCCCTGGCCATCGACAGGCTCTTGAAGAAGGCTTCGAGCGACATCTCGTCGCTGCATTCGACAAACAGATGTTCGTCACCCCCGAAGGAATAGCGGGTCTGCATCAGGCAACCTCCACGGTCTTTTGTGCGGGCGGGGCAAATGTGGTGTCGAGCCAGGTTTCGAGAAAGCGGGTGTGATACTCGGCGCTGCGGACATCGGTGGCGTCGCAGAGCGCCAGGTGCAGCGGGATCGTCGTCGGCACGCCCTTCACCGTCAGCCCCGCGAGTGCCGCCTTCAGCCGGTCGACGCAGAGGTCGCGGGTCTCGGCCCAGACGATCAGCTTGCCGAGCAGGCTGTCGTAGAAGGGCGGCACGGTATAGCCCTCGTAGAGCATGGTATCGAAACGGACGCCCTCGCCGTCCGGGACGATCAGCGTCTCGATCAACCCTGGCGCCGGCATGAAGCCGCGGGCCGGATCCTCGGCGTTGATGCGGCACTCGATGGCGTGGCCGCGCACCTTGATATCGCCCTGCGATACCGACAGCGGTGCGCCGCCGGCAACGCGAAACATCTCCTGCACGAGATCGATGCCGGTGATCATTTCGGTAACCGGGTGCTCGACCTGGATACGGGTATTGACCTCGATGAAGTAGAATTCACGCGCGTCCTCGTCGTAGAGATATTCGACCGTGCCGGCGCCGCGATATTGCACCGCGCGGGCCAATGCCACGGCGCTGGCGCAGAGTTTTTCGCGGATGTCGGCTGGCAGCCGGAAGGCCGGCGCCTCCTCCCAGACTTTCTGACGCCGCCGCTGCAGCGAGCATTCGCGCTCATGGCAATGGACCACGTTGATGCCGTCACCGAGGATCTGCACCTCGACATGGCGGGCGCGGCCAATCACCTTTTCCAGATACAGACCGCCATCGCCGAAGGCCGCGGCTGCCTCGGCCGAGGCCTGCGGGAACTGCTGCTCCAGCTCCAACGGCGTCTGCACGATGCGAATGCCGCGCCCGCCGCCGCCGGCCGCAGCCTTTATCATGATCGGAAAGCCCGTCCTTTCGACGACCGCAAGAGCGTCGTCGAGGCTGTCGATCCGTCCGGCGCTGCCGGGAACCGTCGGCACGCCGGCTTTGGCCGCCACCGCACGGGCCGCCACCTTGTCGCCCAGCAGCCGGATCGCATCGCCGCTCGGGCCAATGAAGATCATTCCAGCCGCCTCGACCGCATCGGCGAAATCGCCGTTCTCCGACAGGAAACCGTAGCCCGGATGGACGGCATCGACGCCGGCAGACTTGGCGGCTGTAATCAGCGCCTCGATGCTAAGATAGGATTTTTTCGCCGCCGGCGGGCCGATATTGACGGCTTCGTCGGCAAGCCTTACCGCCAGCATGTCGGCGTCGGCGGCGCTGTAGGCCTGGACCGTGCGGATGCCCAGCGCCTTGGCCGCCTTGATGATGCGCACCGCGATCTCGCCGCGATTGGCTACGAGAACGGAGCGGATGGTCATGGCTCGACCTCGGCGATCACCTGGCCGGCCATCACCGGTTCCTCGTTTTCCACCAGGAACACGATGTTCTGCCCGACGATCTCGCAGGGTATTTCCTGGAACGTCTTCATCACCTCGATCAGGCCTATGACGTCACCGGATGCGACCGGGGCACCATCCGCTTTGAAAGGCGGGGTATCCGGTGAGGAGGCGCGGTAGAAGGTGCCGGGCAAGGGCGACCGGATTTCGAGCTTGCTCATCAATGTCCTCCGCGAACGAGTTTAGGGCTGAGAATTTCCGAGACCGGCGCAATCCGGATGCCGGCGGCGATCAACGCCTCGCGCATGGCGTGGACGATGTCCAGCGCCCCCAGCGTATCGGAATGGAAGCAGATAGATTCGAACGCGATGCCGATATCGCTGCCGGAGACCGTCTGCACCTTGCCTTCCTGACAGGCGCGCAGCACCTTGCGGGCGATCTTGGCCGGGTCCGGCCGGCCGGCATCGCGGGTAAAGACGATCGAACCGCTGTCGTCGTAGTCGCGGTCGGCATAGAATTCGCGGATCACCGGCTGGCCCGCCTGCAGGGCCGCGACATGGGTGGCCGAGCCGCCCATGCAAAACACGAAGGTTTCGGGCGCTGCCGTGCGCATGTAGGCGACGAAGGTTTGCGCCAGCGCCGGGTTGACCGCCATCTCCATATAGAGAGCACCGTGCGGCTTGACGTGCTGCAGCCGGCCGCCGTGGCGGCGGGCGAATTCGCGAAGCGCTCCGACCTGGTATACGATATCGTTAACCAGTTCCTTTGGCGTTCCGTCGATCCGGCGACGTCCAAAGCCCTGGAGATCGTTGTAGCCTGGGTGGGCGCCCACCCCGACGCCGTGCTGCACCGCCATGGCCACCGTCTGGTCCATCAGGTTCGGATCGCCGGCATGAAAGCCGGTGGCGATATTGGCGGAGCTGATCAGCCCCATCAGCGAGGCGTCATCGGTATCGCCGATATGCCATCGACCGAATGACTCCCCCAGATCGCAGTTAATGTCGACAACCTCAAGCAAATCACGCGTCCTTCTGCCGCTCTTCCAAGTTATCCGGCAGACCGGATGCTTGATCGGCATGCCAACGGTAGGAGAACGATTGCCTTTTGAAAAATTCTTTTTTAGCATAGTGATTATCGGAAAATCAGAGATTGCCGCCTATGAAACAGGACGTCGATTTAGGAATAATTCCATATCATTAGTGCAAGCGGGCGCTATTTTAGGCAGCCGCGTGCTCACGCTTTCACCTCGCCTTCTGTTTTTCCGAACAGACTGCCGCGGATAACGAGGGACAATTCATGGCCGTGAGCCTCAGGCAATTGCGGTATTTCGTCGCCACTGCAGAGCTTGGCCAAATCTCGCTGGCCGCCGTCAACCTCTCTATCTCGCAGTCGGCGATTACCACCGCGATCAAGGAACTGGAACAGATTGTCGGGGTCAGCCTTTTCCTGCGAACGCCGCAGGGGATGGACCTGACGGAGCCCGGGCGGCAATTCCTCTCCCATGCCTACGAGATTCTGCAAAAGGTGGACGAAGCCACCCACCTCAATTTCGTCTCGAGCGCCATCGAAGGCACCCTGACGGTGGCGGCGACCTACACCGTCATCGGCTATTTCCTGCCGCTGCACATCGAGCGGCTGAATCGGCTGTTTCCCAAACTCACCATCCAGCTGGTCGAGCAGAACCGCGAATCCATTGAGGAAGGCCTGCTTACCAACCGCTACGATATCTCGGTGCTGCTGACCTCGAATATCCTCAACCCCGCCCTGATGACCGAGACGCTGCTAAGCTCGCCGCGTCGGCTTTGGGTCCCCGCCCGGCACGCGCTGCTCCGCCGAAACGCCGTCGGCCTCATGGAGATCGCCGAAGAGCCTTATATTATGCTGACGGTCGACGAAGCCGCCCATTCGGCGCTGAAATACTGGAGCAATACGCCCCACCAGCCACGCGTCATCCTGCGCACCTCGTCGGTGGAAGCCGTACGCTCGATGGTCGCCAACGGCCAGGGCGTCGCCATCCTCTCCGATATGGTGCACCGCCCCTGGTCGCTCGAGGGCCGGCGCATCGAAACGATCCAGGTGAAGGATCCGGTCCCGGCCATGGATGTCGGTCTCGCCTGGCGCCGCAACATCGACCTTTCCCCGGCGATGATGGCCTTTCGCTCCTATTTCCAGCAGGCCTTCCATCTCCCCAACGCGCAACCCTAGGTCTGGCAGACCGATCGTTCGCATGAGGACGTCTCTGGCGGGACAGGAGGCGAAATGCACGGTTGTTCGGGTTTCCATTATCGGCAACCATGTCATGATACGGTGATCTTGTTCTTGAATCGGCGCTTCCTGGGTGCGTTGCGAAGACGCCACGAACAGCTAGCCGAAACGGTCGAAGTGCCGCTGCTTCGGCCCTGTTCCGCAATGGAGAATGCCGCGTTGAAATGCCTTATTGTCCAGCCGATCCATCCTGCCGGTATCGCTATCCTCGCCCAGGCCGGCATCGAGGTCGTGGCGGCCACGCAATTCGACATGCACACCATCGCCGATGAAATCGTCGATTGCGATGCCGCCATCACCCGCAATGCAGGCCTCGACCGAGCAGCCATGCAGGCCGCCGCCAAGCTCAGGGTTCTTGGAAACCACGGCATAGGCACCGATCCCGTCGACGTCGTGTACGCGACCGAAATCGGCCTGCCGGTGGTCTTCACCCCTTACGCCAATGTCCAGTCGGTCGCCGAACTGGTGATCGCCCATATGTTGGCGGTCGCCAGGCGCGTACGCGAGGCAGACGAGGCGGTGCGCACCGATCACTTCGGCTACCGCTACAGCCGTGATTTTCGCGAGGTCGGCGGCAAGACGATCGCCATCATCGGTTTCGGCCGCATCGGCCGACGCACGGCCGAAATCGCCAAGGCGGCTTTCGGCATGCGCGTCATCGTCCACAGCCCGAGGGTGCCCGAAGAGGTCATCCGCCAGGCCGGTATGGAAGTCTCCACCGATCTCGATGCCACGCTCGGCCAGTCGGATTACGTTTCACTGCATCAGGTTCTGACCGCCGAGACCCGCGGATCTTTCGATCGCGAGCGGCTTTTCGCCATGAAAAGCGGCGCGGTATTGATCAACACCGCCCGCGGCGCGCTGATCGACGCGGATGCACTGGTCGAAGCTGTCAACAGCAGGCATCTTCGCGGGGCGGCGATCGACGTTTTCGAGAAAGAGCCCCTACCCGCCGACCATCCCTTCGTCGGCACCAAGGGTATCCTGCTCTCGCCGCATATTGGCGGATCGACAGAAGAGGCGCTGGAGCGCACCGCGGTTCAGGTCGCGACGCAGGTGGTGCAGGTTCTTCGGGGGGAACGCCCGGAACACCTGGTCAACCCCGACGTCTGGGATCAGCGTCGCACGTTCATATGAATCCTTGCTTGCCGCCGGAGACAAGAAGCATGATCAAAAACAGCTCCGCCCCCGCCGCCATACGGGAATGGGCCCCGCTCGGCGGGCGCACATGAAGCCGCCACCCGTGAAGATCCGCAGCCTCGAACCCGCCGCGGCGCTCGCCCAAAACCTGTTTTCCCGGCTGGCGGAGGAAACCTCGGACTTTCCCGGCGTTACCCGCGTCGCCTACGGCCCCGGCGAGAGCCGCGCCAACGCACTGATGGCACAGGCGGCAAGCGCCTTTAATGCAGAGATCGTCTTCGATGCCGCCGGCAACCAGTTCATTACCCTTCCCGGCAGCGACCGCAGCCGACGCATCGTCATTGGCTCGCATCTCGATTCCGTGCCGCATGGCGGCAATTTCGATGGCGCCGCCGGTGTCATACTTGGCATCGCGGTACAGGCTGCGCTGGCCGAACACCGCATCGAGGTCCCGTACGACCTGACTGTCGCCTGCCTGCGCGCCGAGGAAAGTTGCTGGTTTCCACACAGCTATATCGGCAGCAAGACGGCACTCGGCCGCCTCGATCCGGCCGTTCTCGATGCCTGTCGGCGCAGCGATACCGGCAAAAGTCTCGCAGATCACATGACCGAGGCGGGGTTTGATCCCGCGGCGGTTCGGCGAGGCGACACTTTTCTCAGCCCGCAAACCACGGTCGCCTATATCGAGCCGCATATCGAACAGGCACCGTTGCTGCTGTCGCAGAGCCTTGCTGTCGGCGCCGTCACCGGCATCCGCGGCAGTTTCCGCTATCGCCAGATGCGCTGCTGCGGCGAATATTCCCATTCGGGCGCCATGCCCCGCACCTTGCGGCGGGACGCGGCGATCGCCACGGCAAGGCTGATGGTCAGCCTGCAGGATCTTTGGGAGAGGCTGGAAGCAGAGGGCGCCGACCTCACGGTCACCTTCGGCCAGATCTCTACCGATCCCCTGCAGCATTCCTTTTCCAAGGTCGCCGGTGAAACCCGTATCTGCCTCGATGTCCGCAGCCAAAGCGTGGACACCCTCGCACGGGTCGATGCCGAGCTTAAAACGCTGGCCGACGAAATCGGCAAGGCAACGGGCACACGGTTCGAACTGGGGCCTCGCTCGGGAAGTGAGCCGGCACGCATGTCGGATGAACTGGTCGCCCTGATGCTGGATTCCTGCGAAAGGCTGAAAATCCCCTCACGGCGTATGGCAAGCGGCGCCGGCCACGACGCCGCGACCTTTGCGCAGGCCGGCATACCGTCGGCAATGCTGTTTATCCGCAACGCGAACGGCAGCCATAATCCCGACGAGCACATGGATGCCGCCGACTTCGAAACGGCGCTCGCCGTGGTTTTCGATATGCTGCTTCAACCGGCGGATCGTTGGCCAGCAGGTGATAAAAACGAACAGGCCTGACCGGAGGAGAATCCGCTGCGTCCGGCCACGGCCATGGATCGAGACGAAGCATCCGCCGACTTCGACACGCGAGTTGACCGAGATCAAGAATTGGTACGCAGGATCGCGCTAAGCAATAGTCTGGATTTGCCGCGCACCACATGGCCGACATGAACGGCTGCTACTGGCTTAACCCGTCGATCAGATCGTTGAGGACTTCGAGCATGGCAGAATTTACAGCGACGACCCGGACCAACACGCTCGATCCCAGCCAGTTGAGTCTGATCGACCGTTACTGGCGTGCGGCCAACTATCTGTCGGTCGGCCAGATCTATCTGCTCGACAACCCGCTGCTGCGCGAACCGCTTAAAGCGGAGCACGTCAAGCCGCGGCTG
>Ga0247738_10000158_pt1 | contig 29776 bp, 27 predicted proteins | sample UWRJL013104B2_FD_180936 | JGI IMG/M metagenome (GOLD analysis project Ga0247738, IMG submission 180936) | Plant litter microbial communities from Arlington Agricultural Research Station in Wisconsin, United States - UWRJ-L013-104B-2 | ecosystem: Environmental > Terrestrial > Plant litter >...
GAGCGGCATCCTGATCCTCGCGACGCAGCAGGGATCGCCTCAGTAGCAATCGGCGCAGCGGGGTCTGCTCTCCTCCCCAGGTCGGGCACCTCGTCGGCCGTGCACCAGACCATCGGCCGGCCTCCGGGCGATCGTCCGATGCGTGACGGTGGACCATGGACACTGCCGAGTGGCTCAGCGCAACCGTGCGGGCGGCCTTCGCCGAGGCCCTCGCCCTCGTGCTGCCCGTGACGTGTGCGGGGTGCGATGAGCCGGATGTGCCGCTGTGCGAGACCTGCCGTGACCAGCTGAGACCGGGCGTCACGCGGAGCGGCCACGGCGTGAGGGTGTGGAGCGGGCTCGCGTTCGAAGGGGTTGCCGCGCGCGTGGTGCGCGCGCTCAAGGAGGAGGGGCGCACGGAACTCGCACGTGCCCTGGCCCCCGCCCTGAGAGCCGCCGTGGATGCGGCGGTGGGTACTGCATCCGGCGATCCGCCCGGAGTGGGCGCCATCGTCCTGGTGCCGATCCCGACTTCGCGAGCGGCTTTCCGTCGCCGCGGATACCGCGTCGTCGAGCTCGTCGCACGTCGCGCGGGACTGCGCACAGAACGACTGCTCAGCACCTCGCGCGTCGCGGCCGATCAACGAGGTCTCGACCGTGAAGCGCGTCGGCGCAACGTCGCGGATTCGCTGCGCGCGCAGCCCGCCGCGGGCTTGCGGATCCTGGTGATCGACGACGTCGTCACGACCGGCGCGACCATCGAAGAAGCCGCTCGAGCGCTGCGGGCGAGCGGTGCGGAGGTCATCGGAGCCGCCACGATCGCGGCCACCGCGCGGCGCCGCGCCCCGGGCTGACTCATTGCGAAGACATACGCGGCATCGCGTGACACCGGGTCGACACCGGACTAGCGTGGGGGGGACAAGGCGACTCAGGGTCCGCCCTTGGCCGGGTGGACCGGAACAAGGAGGTCAGGGATGGAAACCAGCATCGTCGGCGTGGGAGTGGGTATCACCGATCGCTTCCGCTCGGTCGTCGAAGACAAGGCCGCCCGCATAGAGCACCTTGCGCCACGCGCTCAACGCGTGGACGTGAAGGTGACTCACCGCGCGTATCACAACGGTCGCATGGAAGACGACACGGTCGAGCTCACGCTCACCGGCAAGGGCCCCATCGTCCGCGCTGAGGCGACGGATGCCGACAAGTTCGCCGCCCTCGACATGGCGGTCGACAAGCTGTGCGAGCAGCTGCGACGCGCGAAGGACAAGCGCGTGGATGCTCGTAATCACCCTCGCGGCGCCAAGTTCGAGAAGGAGAGCGGTGAGCTGTCGGGCATCGACCTGCAGCCCGCCTCGATCGATGTCATGCGCGCGGTCGCGACCGGCGAGATTCCGATCATCACCGGCAACGAGGACGAGGCGGACTACACGCCCGTCGTCATCCGCACGAAGGAGTTCGAGCCCGAGTGGATGGCGGTGGAAGAGGCCGTCGACCGGATGGAGCTGGTCGGCCACGACTTCTTCCTCTTCATCGACGTGCGCACCGATCACCCCAGCGTCGTATACCGCCGCAAGGGGTGGGACTACGGCGTGATCTCGCTGACGACCCAGACGGCACCTGTGGCGGTCGCGTAGAACCCCGTCTCAACGACGAACGGGATGCCTCCCTCGAGGCATCCCGTTCGTTCTGCCTGGTGCGGGCTCAGCCGTCGAAGAAGTCGCCGAGCAGGCTGCCGATCACGAGGCCTCCGAGGATGCCGCCCATGCCGTCGCTCATGCCGCCGCGTCGCCCGCCGCCCTGGCCGCCCCAGCCCGGATCCTGCGGACGTGACGAGTCGATGTCGCGCTGCGCGAGTTGCAGTGCCTCGCTCGCGAGCGCACCGGCGCGACGGGCGAGGCCCATCGCCTGCTCGCGGGTGTCCTCGTCGACGGCGAGCGGCTCGGCGTCGATTCGGGTGCGTTCGGCCTCGGCCAGGCGCGTGCGCGCGTCCGCTCCGATCCAGCCGCGATGGCCGGCGATCACGTTGCGGGCGACCGCGATCTGCCGGTCGGCGTCATCCAGTGCGTGCCGCACGTGGGCCACGGGTGGGATCGGTCGTGCCGCACGCTCCCGGGCGACGGCTATCGCCGCATCCAGTCCGCTGTTGGCCTCGCGCAGCTGAGACAGCTCGGCGAACGGATCGGCCTTGACGCGTGAGGCGGGCAGCGCCGCGAGCGCGTTCTCGAGTGCGGTGACCGCAGCGGTGACGGCGGGAACCTGCGGGGCCTGTCGCGCGGCGACGAGGTCGCCGCGGGAGTCCGCGATGACGTCGGCCAGCGTCGATTCGGCGCGGAGGGCCTCGATCTCGAAGTCCTCGACGCCGTCGATGATCGCCTCAGCGCGACGAACGGCCTCGGTCGCGGTCTCGAGTGCGAGATTGGCCTCCTCGCGGCGGCCGTCCTGCCGGCGGCGTGCCGAGACGTCCGCGCTGTGCGCCGCGAAGGTGAGCAGCTGCTCGGCTTCGTCGGCGCCTTCGGCGACCTGACGCAGCGCCGATTCGCTGTAGCGCAGGCTCAGACGCTGGAGCGTGTCTCGGGCATGCGGCAGCCTCTCGTTGAGCGAGCCCGTGTCGGCCCGCACCTGCGCGAGGATCTCGGGTGCGCGCCGCACGCGCTCGATGTCGTTCGCGAGCGCGGTGGTGCGGTCATCCAGCAGCTCGTCCGCCCACTCGCACAGCTGCGCGATGCGTGCATTGCGGGTCCGCAGCTCGTCGGGGGTGTCGGGGATCTCATCGTGGTTGAGCTGGTTGAGGTGGAATGCCTCGCCCAGATGCGTCCGAACGGCCGTCAGCGCGTCGCGTAGATCCTTCGTCGCGGCCTCGCCGAGTTCGGCGACCGCGAAATCCAGCTCGTCGGTCGTCGTCCGGATGCGCTCGTCCACCGCCACGAGCGCGCTTCTCGCGCGCCGGGCGAGCTCGGCGTCCTGCGCATCGAGCGCCGCCTGCTCCTCGCGTTTGCGTTTGCCCCACAATCCAGCCATAGCTCGATCCTAGGTTCGCGTGCCTGGGCGGATGCCCGGGTTCGCGGCTGGCGGAGAAAGATCGGGCGGATGCCGTGACCTCAGGAGTCGAACGAGCCCTTGTGTCGTGGCTTGCGGGGCGGACGGTCGTCGAAGGCGCGCTTGCCCGGACCGCCGGTGTCGAGTCGGATCTCGATGAGCTTGCCCGAGATGCGGGTGTCGGAGAGCCGGTCGAGCGTCTCGCGCGGCAGATCCGCCGGCAGCTCGACGAGCGAGAAATCGGGGCGGATCTGGATCGCGCCGAAGTCGCCGCGGCTGAGACCGCCCTCGTTCGCGAGCGCGCCGACGATCTGCCGGGGCTCGACGCGATGGCGCTTGCCGACGGCGATCCGGTACGTCGCCATGCGGCTGCTGCTCGGCCGCTGCCGCCGCTCGGGACGTTCGTCCCGGTCGAAGCGGCCCGGGCGGTCGCCGCGGTCGGCGCGGTCTTCGAAGCCGCGCCGCTGCTGCTCGGGCTCCGGTTCGAGCAGGAGCGGGGACTCACCCTGGGCGACGACCGCCAGCGCAGCGGCGACGTCGACCTCGGGCACGTCGTGGTTGCGCACGTAGTGGGCGATCACGTCGCGGAAGCCGTCGATGCGCTCGGTCTGCGCGAGGGCCGCGGTGATGCGGTCGTCGAAGCGGGCGAGGCGTGTGACGTTGACGTCGTCGGCGGTCGGCAGCTGCATCTGGGTGAGCGGCTGGCGCGTGGCGCGTTCGATCGCGGTCACGAGCCCGCGCTCACGCGGAGTGACGAAGCTGATCGCCTCACCCGAGCGTCCCGCGCGCCCGGTGCGGCCGATCCGGTGCACGTACGACTCGGTGTCGGTCGAGATGTCGAAGTTGACGACGTGCGAGATGCGCTCCACATCGAGGCCGCGAGCGGCGACATCGGTGGCGACGAGGATGTCGAGCTTGCCCGATTTGAGCTGGTTGACGGTCTTCTCGCGGACGGGCTGGGCCACGTCGCCGTTGATCGCCGCCGCGGAGTAGCCCCGTGCCCGCAGCTTCTCCGCGATCTCCTCCGTCGCACTCTTGGTACGCGCGAACACGATCATGCCCTCGAAGTTCTCGGTCTCGAGGATCCGCGTGAGGGCGTCGATCTTCTGCTGGTACGACACGATCAGGTAGCGCTGGGTGGTCGTGGCCGAGGTCGTGGTCTTCGTCTTGACCGTGATCTCTTCGGGGTCATGCAGGTACTGCTGCGACATACGACGGATCGCCGCCGGCATCGTCGCAGAGAACAGCGCGACCTGCTTGGTGTCGGGTGTGTCGGCGAGGATCGTCTCGACGTCTTCGGCGAACCCCATCTTCAGCATCTCGTCGGCCTCGTCGAGCACGAGGTATTTGAGTTCCGACAGGTCGAGTGTGCCCTTGTCGAGGTGATCCATGATGCGCCCGGGGGTTCCCACGATGATGTGCACGCCGCGCCGCAGGGCCGAGAGCTGCACGCCGTAGCCCTGGCCGCCGTAGACGGGCAGCACATGCACGCCCCTCACATGGGCCGCGTACTTCTCGAAGGCCTCGCACACCTGCAGCGCGAGCTCGCGCGTCGGGGCCAGAACGAGCGCCTGCGGGGTCTTCTGCGAGACGTCGAGGCGGTCCAGGATCGGCAGTGCGAAGGCGGCCGTCTTCCCGGTTCCGGTCTGGGCGAGCCCCACGACATCGCGCCCGGCGAGCAGCGAGGGAATCGTCGCGGCCTGGATCGCGGACGGGGTCTCGTACCCGACGTCGCTCAGTGCCTTGAGCACCGCGGCGCCCAATCCGAGGTCGGCGAACGTCATCGCGGGGGGCTCAGCGGGAGCCTCGGCCTCGACGGGGGCATCAGCGGAAGTCACGCTTCAGGTTAGTGCTCGCGCTTGTGAGGAGACAGGACGCCGCGCGTTCAGGCGGCAGGCGCCTTGGCCGGCCGACCCCGCCTCGGCCGTTCGGTGGCCAGCTCCAGGGCCATCGCGTGCTCGGGATGCGCGCCGAGCCGCCGCTCGGTGCGGTCCAGCCAGCGCAGCTCGGCCTCGGCGTGGGCGATCATCGCATCGGCGACCACCGCGCGAACCAGCGCCTCCGGCCCGGTCTCGGCGATCGAGCGAGGACGCCGCGTGAGCGCTTCGAGGTTCGCCCGCGACTCGGCGCGCTGCGCGCGGATCAGCGCCGTGACGTCGACACCGGGCAGCGTCGCGGCGACGGCGAGTTTTACGGCGAGCTCGTCCCGGGTGCCCTGCGCCCGCGACACGGGCGAACGCAGCCACGCGGCGACCTCGAGCGAGCCGGCATCCGTGATCTCGTAGTAGACGTGTCCCTGCTCGTCGGTCGCGCCCTTCGCGACGAGCCCGTCCCGCTCGAGGCGGTCAAGTGTGTTGTAGATCTGACCCACGTTGAGCGGCCAGGTGGACCCGGTGCGGCGGTCGAACTCGGCGCGCAGCTGGTACCCGTAGCAGGGCCCCTGGTCGAGGATCGCCAGCAGGCTCTGTCGCACCGTCATCTCGGGCTCCCGTCGTTCGGATGCATACCGGGTATGCAGTTGCCGAGTATAGGCACCTCGACGCACACGCCGGGGATGCCGCGTCCCGCGTGTCGGCCGGTCGCTCACCCAGCGCACTCCAAGGTCACGGGCGGATAACATGGCCGTGTATGCCTGTGCGCTCGGCGCCGGGCGGCATCGGCGCCGGATGGCGCCGCACCTGACAGATGGAGATGCTTCGTGGCCAACGCGCTCGAGAAACTGCTTCGCGCCGGTGAGGGACGAATCCTCCGACGGCTCCAGCAGGTCGTGAAGGCGGTCAACGCCCTCGAAGAGGACTACGCGCACCTGACCGACGAAGAGCTGCGCGGCGAGACCGCCGAGCTCCGCGCGCGCCTCGAGGCCGGCGAGACGCTCGACCAGCTCATGCCCGAGGCGTTCGCCGCGGTCCGCGAGGCCGCGGGCCGCACGCTCGGACAGCGCCCGTATGACGTTCAGATCATGGGCGGAGCCGCGCTGCACCTCGGCAACATCGCCGAGATGAAGACCGGTGAGGGCAAGACGCTGACCGCCGTGTTCTCGGCGTACCTGAACGCGATCGCGGGCAAGGGCGTGCACGTCATCACCGTGAACGACTACCTCGCGTCGTACCAGTCGGAGCTGATGGGCCGCATCTACCGGGCCCTCGGCATGACGACCGGCACGATCGTCGCGGGCCAGACCCCCGACATCCGCCGCCAGCAGTACGACGCCGACATCACGTACGGCACGAACAACGAGTTCGGATTCGACTACCTGCGCGACAACATGGCGTGGCGCAAGGAGGACCTCGTCCAGCGCGGTCACTTCTACGCGATCGTCGACGAGGTCGACTCGATCCTCATCGACGAGGCGCGCACGCCGCTCATCATCTCGGGTCCGTCCTCGGGCGAGGCGAACCGCTGGTTCGTCGAGTTCGCGAAGATCGCGAAGACCCTCGAGGCCGGCGTGGACTACGAGGTCGATGAGAAGAAGCGCACGATCGGCGTGCTGGAGCCCGGCATCGAGAAGGTGGAGGACTACCTCGGCATCGACAACCTGTACGAGTCGGCCAACACCCCGCTCATCTCGTTCCTGAACAACTCGATCAAGGCCCTCGCGCTGTTCAAGCGCGACGCGGACTACGTCGTCATGAACGACGAGGTCATGATCGTGGACGAGCACACCGGCCGCATCCTGGTCGGCCGGCGCTACAACGAGGGCATCCACCAGGCCATCGAGGCGAAAGAGGCCGTCCCGGTCAAGGCCGAGAACCAGACCCTGGCCACCGTGACGCTGCAGAACTACTTCCGCCTGTACGACAAGCTCTCGGGAATGACCGGAACCGCCGAGACCGAGGCGGCGGAGTTCATGTCGACCTACCAGCTCGGCGTGGTCCCGATCCCGACGAACAAGCCGATGATCCGCAAGGACCAGTCCGACCTCGTCTACAAGAACGAGCAGGCCAAGTTCGATCAGGTCGTCGAAGACATCGTCAAGCGCCACGCGACCGGTCAGCCGGTGCTGGTCGGCACGGTCAGCGTCGAGAAGAGCGAGTACCTGTCGCGTCTCCTGGCGAAGAAGGGCATCAAGCACGAGGTCCTCAACGCGAAGAACCACGCGCGAGAGGCCGAGATCGTCGCCCGCGCGGGTCGCTACGGCGCCGTCACCGTCGCCACGAACATGGCCGGCCGCGGCACCGACATCATGCTCGGCGGAAACGCCGAGTTCCTCGCCGTCCAGGAGATGAAGGGCCGCGGGCTCGACCCGGTCGAGACTCCCGACGAGTACGAGGCCGAGTGGGATGCCGTGTACCAGGGCACCCGCGACACCGTCGCGGTCGAGGCCACAAAGGTCGTCGAGGCGGGTGGCCTGTATGTCCTGGGCACCGAGCGTCACGAATCTCGTCGGATCGACAACCAGCTGCGCGGACGCTCCGGCCGTCAGGGAGACCCGGGCGAGAGCCGCTTCTACCTGTCGCTCACCGACGACCTCATGCGACTGTTCCAGTCCGGTGCGGCCGAAGCCATCCTGGCGCGCACGAACTTCCCCGACGACGTCGCGATCGAATCGACCATGGTCAGCCGCGCGATCAAGAGCGCGCAGTCGCAGGTCGAGGGGCGCAACGCCGAGATCCGCAAGAACGTCCTCAAGTACGACGACGTCCTGAACCGGCAGCGCGAGGCCATCTACTCCGACCGCCGTCACATGCTCCAGGGCGATGACATCGCCGATCGCGTTCAGCACTTCATCGAGGACGCGATCAACGCGGTCATCGACGACCACACCGGCTCCGGTCACACCGAGAGCTGGGACTTCGACGCACTGTGGACCGAGCTCAAGACCCTCTACCCGGTCGGCGTCACGATCGACGAGGTCGTCGCCGAAGCCGGAACCCGAGGTCGGATCACCTCCGAGGGCCTCAAGCGCGAGATCCTCTCCGACGCTGTCATCGCGTACAAGAACCGCGAGGAGACGCTCGGTGCGGCGGCAGCGCGCGAGCTCGAGCGCCGCGTCGTGCTGCAGGTGCTCGACCGCCGCTGGCGCGACCACCTCTACGAGATGGACTACCTCAAGGACGGCATCGGCCTGCGCGCGATGGCGCAGCGCGACCCGCTGATCGAGTATCAGCGCGAGGGCTACCAGATGTTCCAGTCGATGATGGGCCAGATCAAGGAGGAGTCGGTCGGCTACCTCTACAACCTCGAGGTCGAGGTCCGTCGTCCCGAGGGCGAGGGCGACCTGACCGCCGAGGTCGAGGCGAAGGGCCTGGGCGCGACGCCGGTCGAGGGTCAGCGGCTGCAGTACTCGGCCGCGAACGACGCCGGAGAAGTCGAGGTGCGCAACGATCGCGGTCAGGTGCAGCAGGCGGCGACCAGCCGGCTTCGCCAGGCTGCGGCATCCACCGCCCCGGCCGCCGCCCCGGTGGCCGAGGCTCCGCGCGGAGCGTTCGGCCAGCGGACCGAAGCCGCCGCGCCTGCCGCTGCGCCGCAGAACCGCGCACAGCGCCGGGCCGCCGACAAGAAGAAATAGCCCAGGCCAGCGCCTGTCGATTGGCCGCGTCGGGTGCGGACTATCCTGAACCGATGAGCCCCCTTCGCACCCTCGATCAGTCGAGCAAGCTCAAGGACGTCCTCTACGAGATCCGGGGCCAGGCGCTGGTCGAAGCCGACCGCCTCGAGAACGACGGCCACACGATCCTCAAGCTCAACACCGGCAACCCCGCGGTGTTCGGCTTCGACGCGCCGTTCCAGATCGTGCGCGACATGATCGAGGCCGTGCCCCACGCCCACGGGTACAGCGACAGTCGCGGCATCATCTCGGCGCGCCGCGCTGTCGTGTACCGCTACGAGCAGGATCCGACCTTCCCGCCGTTCGGACCCGACGACGTCTATTTGGGCAACGGCGTGTCCGAGCTCATCACGATGGTCATGCAGGCGCTGCTCGACGAGGGCGACGAGGTGCTGATCCCAGCGCCCGATTACCCCCTGTGGACGGCGATGACCAGCCTGGGCGGCGGCACACCCGTGCACTACCTCGCCGACGAGCAGAACGGTTGGCAGCCCGACCTCGAAGACATCCGCGCCAAAGTGACGCCGCGCACCAAGGCGATCGTGGTGATCAACCCGAACAATCCGACCGGAGCCGTCTACTCCCGCGAGCTCCTCGAAGGCATCGCCGACATCGCACGCGAGAACTCGCTGCTCGTGCTCTCGGACGAGATCTACGACCGCATCCTCTTCGACGACGCCGTGCACATTCCGATGGCATCGATCGCGCCCGACCTGCTGGTGCTCACCTTCAACGGGCTGTCGAAGACCTACCGCGTCGCAGGCTACCGGTCGGGCTGGCTCGTCATCACCGGACCGAAAGGCCATGCCCGGGGCTTCATCGAGGGCATCACCCTGCTGGCCTCGACCCGCCTGTGTCCCAACGTCCCGGCCCAGCACGCCGTGCAGGCGGCGCTGTCGGGCGTGCAGTCGATCGATGCGCTGATCGGGCCGTCGGGGCGCCTGCACGAGCAGCGGGATGCCGCGTGGGAGAGTCTCGAGGCGATTCCCGGGGTCAGCTGCGTCAAGCCCCAGGGCGCGCTGTACGCGTTCCCACGGTTCGACCCGGACGTGCACGAGATCCGCGACGATGCCAAGTTCGTCTACGACTTCCTGGTCGCCGAGCACGTCCTCCTGGTGCAGGGGACCGGCTTCAACTGGCCCACCCCCGACCACGTGCGCATCGTCACGCTGCCCGAAGCCCGCGTGCTCACCGAGGCGATCGAGCGGCTCGGCAACTTCCTGTCGTCGTACCGCCAATAGCTCCGTCGTCAAGCCCGTTCCGAGCGCGCGGACGCGGACGTATCGTGACGCCATGTCCATCGAATTGAATCAACCGGCTCTCCGTCATGCGCGTGCGCTTGTGCGCGAGGGAAAGGTCGTCAAAGACGAGCAAGGTGACTGGTCCGAGGCGCAGCCGACTCCTGACGAGGAGAACTCGTACATCGAGCGAGACGGCTGGACCGAGTACGCGCACTGGCATATGGGTATCGACAAGAGCGCGAACCGGGAGACGAAGGACGCCTACTCGTTTCCGTTCGGCGACTTCCGAAAGGTGCATCGTTCGGGCGTGATCGCGGGCGAGAGCCGTGCCGGCCAGTTCGGCCATGACGAGATCCGTGACGCGCTGAAGAAGCTGCTGCAGCTCATCGACGACGAGTGATCGCCCCCGGCCGGGAGGGGTGACGAGCGAACCGACCACGACGCTGGGGACGGTTCGCCGCCGGTCAGAGGATCGCGAGCGAGGTCGCCCGCCAGCGGCCGTCCAGGCCCTCGAGGCGGAGAGCGACCGAGCGCGCACGCGCGGCGCCCTGCACGACCACGACGGCTTCGACCACGCTGTCGGCGGGTGATGAGTGGTGCACCGACAGCAGCGAATACACCGGCCGTATCGCCGGCACGCCCCGCGCGCTGCGGGCGCGGGAAGCGAGGTTCGCACGTGTCACGAGCTTGCGGTACGCGTCCTCGGTGAGCCAGCGGGCGAGTTGATCGACCTCGCGGACCCCGGCGAAGACCTCGAGCACGCCGCGGGTGATGTTGCGCAGGAACGGCTCGGGATCGGGGAGGTCTGCGGACGGCGTGCGCTGCGGTGCGAAGAACTCCGACAGGGCGAGAGCGCCGGCCGGCGCGGCGGAGATGGGGGAGGTGCGCGAAGGCGTCGTTGCCATGGGAGCCAATCTCGACAGGGGGGATGTCCGGAGAAATTACAGCACACGGCAAGTTCACAGAAAAGATCGGATGCTGACCTGTGGAGAACTTCTCATCGTTCCGTGATCATCTGCCCTACGCTTCCTGAGTGCGCTGGGAGAACTTCTTCGACGACCTCGAGGGACAGCTCGCCGCGGAGTGGGAGGCCGAGCGCGCAGCGCTCGACACCGAGGCCGAGCGCCTGCGCCTGTCACGGGTCGCGCTGCGCGAGCGGCTGGCGATGCTCGTGGAACGGGAGCGCGACGGCGCTCCACCTTCGTTCGAGGTCTCCGACGGCACCGTCCTGTCGGCAGAAGTGACCGGGGTCGGCGCGGACTGGGTCGCGCTCGACGGCGGTCGCAGCGGCGGCCTGGTCGTGCCGTTCGCATCGATCGGGACCATCGGCATGCCCCACGCCGACATGCTGCGCAGCGCGCGCCCGGCGGCGGCGCGATCCGCGCTAGCTGAGCGCATGAATTTCGGCTTCGTCATGCGCGACCTGGTGCGCCGTCGGGTCGCGGTGGCGGTGCACCTGACTCGCGGACGAACGCTCTCGGGAACGATCGATCGCGCGGGCGCGGATCACCTCGACATCGCGCTGCACGAGCCGGGAACGCCGCGACGGGCCGGCGAAGTCACCGGACACCGCATCGTGCCGTTCGCGGCGGTCGCCTGGATCCGTCTCGATTCCGGCGCGACGCCGGCATAGCCGGCGACCAGTGGTTCAGTCTGCGTTGCGGACGATTCCGGTGCCCCACAGCTCGGGGAAGCTGGCCTCGTTGGATTGATTCCACAGCGCGATGCGTCGGGCTTCTTCGGCCTGCTCGTCCAGGTATTCCGCGACGCTGGCCTCTTCGACCCGCCAGCGTGCAGGGGACCCGACGCGCATACCGCGCAGACGAGCCTGCTCCACGAGCGCCATTACCTCGTCGACGGACACGCCCAGGATCTCCGCGACCTGTGCGGGAGCCAGCAGGCGCACGTCAGACGTCGGAATCTCGGGCATGCCCCCATTATGGAGGCTCCTCGATGGGGTGGCCCCAGCGCCGCACCCGCTGTGGATAACCGCCGCGGCAGTTCGGCGGTCTGAGTCACGATGGTGTCATGTCCGCACTCGACACCGTCCGGCACCGGCCCCGCGCCTTCTGGGGAGATGCACGGTTCTTCCTCGGCATCCTGCTCGTCATCGCGTCCGTCGCCGGTGTCTGGTTCGTCGTGTCGGCGTCGCGCCAGACGGCGCCGGCCTTCGCCGCGATCCGCACGATCGTGCCTGGTGAGGCGATCTCGGGTGACGACGTCCGCCTGGTCGACGTCGCACTCGGACAGGTGGGCGATGCGTACCTGCAGCCCCAGGCGCTCGCCGATGGTCTGGTGGCTACCCGCACGATCGAATCCGGCGAGCTGGTGCCGCAGAGCTCGGTCGGCGATGCGGCGGCCGTCCGCACCACGAGCGTCGTTCTGCGCAGTGCCGTCGACGTTCCCGGTTCGGTGCGCGCCGGCTCCGTCGTCGAGGTGTGGGCCGCCCCGCTCATCGAGCGAGGCGCCTATGACGCGCCGCGGATCCTGGTCGCGGACGCGACCGTGGTCTCGGTCACGCGGGACGATTCGATGATCGGCGGTGGCTCGGCGGCTCTCGAGGTCGTCATTCCGCGGGCGGATGTCGCGGCGACGCTCGCCGCGATGGCCGATCAGTCGGCCCTCTCCGTGGTCCCGACGTCCGGGGCGTCTCAATGAGGGTCATCGTCGCGGTCGACGAGCCGCACGGCAGCGATCTCGCCGACGGGCTCGAGAGCGAGGGCGTGGTCGCACTCGCGGTGGTCGCGGCATCCGCCCTCGCCGCCGCGGTCGACGGCGGCAGTCCGGGGTCGGACGACGACGGGCGGGTCCGCGGATCGGTCGACGTCGGCGGTGCACTCACGGACGCGGACGCCGTGGTGCTCGAGGTATCGCGCGCGACGGTGAACGCCGCCGTGGTGGCCGCCTGCGACCGGCGCGCGGTGCGCATCGTGCCGCTCGCGGCCGGACCGGGCGAAGAGCGCCTCGCCGCGATGTTCGGCCTCGAGCCGCCGCTGCCGCTCGGGGTGGAAGCCTGGCAGCTCGCCGAGCGACTCGGTGCACCTCCGGTGCGCTCCGCGACCGTATCCGAAGCGGCGAGCGCAGCGCCCTCAGGGCCGCGGGTGATCGCTGTCTGGGGACCGGCGGGCTCGCCCGGCCGCTCGATGATCGCGATGGAGCTCGCGGTAGAACTGGCCCGAGGGGGCAGGCACGTCGGTCTGGTGGATGCCGACTCCCACGCGCCGTCGATCGCCCTGGCGCTCGGTCTGGCCGACGAGGCTCCCGGCTTCGCGGCTGCGTGCCGCCAGTCCGAGTTGGGCGGAGTGGATGCGCGCGAGCTGACCCGGATCAGCGCGCCGATCGGAAGCACCGGCGTCGACGTGCTCACGGGTCTGAACCGTCCGTCGCGCTGGCCCGAGCTCAGCCGATCCCGCGTCACTGCCGCGCTGGCGGCATGCCGGGAGTGGGCGGACTACACCGTCGTCGACGTCGCCGCTCCGCTCGAGCGCGACGAGGAGATCGTCAGCGATCTGGACGGTCCGCGACGCAATGCCGCGACCCTGGCCGCCCTGCGCGCCGCCGACCTCGTCGTCGCGGTCGCCGCGGCCGACCCGCTCGGCATCTCCCGCTTCCTGCGGGCGTACCCCGAACTGCAGGCGACGATCGGCGCGACGCCGGTCGCCGTCATCGCGAACCGCCTGCGCCCCGGTGCGCTGGGAGTCGACGCCCGCGGCCAGGTCCGGCGGACGCTCGATCGGTTCGGAGGCATCACCGACGTCTGGTTCGTGCCGACCGACCCGCGGGCAGCGGATGCCGCCCTTCTCGCGGCCCGTCCGATCGCGGACGTCGCGCCGCGCTCGCCGATCACGCTCGCGCTGCGCCGGTTCGTGGGCGAAGCCGTCGCGCCCGCGGGCGAGGCGAGCCGCGGCATCCGTCGACCGTCGCGTCGCCGTGCGCAGGCGGTGCTCACGTAGCAGGCGGTCGTTGCCGCGACGTCTAGGCTTGAGGGGTGTCGACGCTCAGCGATCTCGTCTACGCCCAGGGTCGGTCGAGCGAAGCCGACGTCGAGTGGCTGCATCGTCTCGCCGGAGACGGCCAGCTTCTCGCGGACCTCGCGTTCGCCGACATCGTGATCTGGGTGCCCACCGAAGACGACTCGTTCGTGGCCGTGGCGCACACCCGCCCCGGCGGTGCAGCCACGCTGTTCTACCGCGACATCGTCGGCGACCGCGTGCGACCGCAATGGCGCACCCAGGTGCGGGAGGCGTTCCAGAGCGGGCGCATCGTGGACTCGGCCTCCCCGGACTGGTTCGAGGAGACCCCCACGCGCGTGCGCGCGGTCCCGATCGTGCGAGCCCGCAACGGCGAGCAACCGCTCACGATCGGCGTCCTGACCCGCCACACCAACCTCGGCGAGACCCGCACGCCCTCGCGGCAGCAGATCACGTTCAACGACTGCGCCGATGACCTGTTCGGAATGATCTCGTCGGGGGACTTCCCCGATCTGTCGGCCCCGACCGCGCCACGGCGCGGCGCACCGCGGGCATCGGACGGTCTCATCCGCCTCGACGTCGACGGCATCACGACCTTCGCGAGTCCCAACGCGCTCTCCGCGTTCAACCGCATGGGTTTCGACGACGAACTCGAGGGTGAGTCGCTGATCGAGGTGACCACCCGCATCCTCCCGGCGAAGCGGCAGTTCGACGAATCTCTGCCCCTGGTCGTGACCGGACGCGCGCCGTGGCGCACCGATATCGAGGCGCGGGGAGTCACCGTCTCGCTGCGCACGATTCCGCTCCGCGACCACGGCAACCGGATCGGTGCGATCGTGCTCTGCCGCGATGTGACCGAACTGCGCCATCAGGAGCAGGAGCTCATCACCAAGGACGCGACCATTCGCGAGATCCATCACCGGGTCAAGAACAACCTGCAGACGGTCGCATCCCTCCTGCGCATCCAGGCGCGCCGCTCGCACTCCGAAGAAGCGCGCGAAGCGCTCACGCAGGCGATGCGCCGTGTGGCGGCGATCGCCGTCGTGCACGACACTCTCTCGGAGGGCCTGTCGCAGACGGTCGACTTCGACAACGTGTTCGACCGCGTCCTCAAGCTCGTCGCCGAGGTCGCAGCAGCACCGAACACCCGCGCGCGCACGCGTTCGACCGGAAAGTTCGGCACGCTGCCGAGCGAGTACGCCACCCCGCTCGCGCTCGCCCTGACCGAACTCGTCACCAACGCGGTCGAGCACGGCCTCGCCGGCAAGGAGGGCGACGTCGAGATCATCGCGGAGCGCGGCGAAGAGAACCTCGCCGTCCGCGTGCGCGACACCGGTTCCGGCCTGCCCGAGGGTCAGGTCGGACGGGGTCTGGGCACCCAGATCGTGCGCACCCTGATCCAGGGCGAACTCGGGGGCACGATCGACTGGCACACGCTGATGGGCAGCGGCACCGAGGTCACGATCGACATCCCGATGCGCTACATCGAGCGCGACTGATCCCGCCGGCGTGTCGTCAGGAAGCCCGGCGTGCCCGCGCGGCCCGGCGCTTGAGCGCCCGCCGCTCGTCTTCGGACAGCCCACCCCACACGCCGGAGTCCTGCCCGGTCTCGAGGGCGTACTGCAGACAGATCTCCGTCACGGTGCAACGTGCGCAGACCGACTTGGCCTTCTCGATCTGATCGACGGCCGGTCCGGTGTTCCCCACGGGGAAGAACAGTTCGGGGTCGACGGTCAGGCAGGCGGCCTTATCGCGCCAGTCCATGGTGGTGCTCCTTGATGATGATCGGGTGTTCAGAGCCCGGATTCGGGTCCGATACCCTGTGGGAGATGCGAGTTCTGCTCGCCCCACCTCGCTGTGGGAGCACACGGCTTTTTCAATCGTCCCACAGCGGTGGGTGCGAATCAAGGGTCCGAGTCGACCGGTACGTGTGCAGTTGCTGAGCATTCGCTCTGCGCGAGCGAGGGCGGCACCCATCCTCGCTCACGGAAACGGGAGGTCTGGCGGATGCGCACACACGTGGCAGCCCGCATCGCGGCGGTCCTTCTGGCTCTGGAGGGGCTGGCGATCGTCGGCCTCGTCATCTGGCAGATCGGAGCGCTGGTCAGCGGCGACACCGACTCGATCGAGAGCGCGATAGCCCTCGTCGTGCTGACCGCCGTCGGCGCGGTTGCGGTCCTCGCGTTCGCGGTCGTGACGTGGCGCGGGGAATCCTGGGGTCGGTCGGGCGGGATCGTGGTCCAGCTGCTGATCCTGGCGGTCGCGCTCGGCGCCGTCACCGGCGCGTACGCGGATGCGGCGACCGGCGTGATCCTGGCGGTGCCGGCGATCGTGACGCTCGTGCTGCTCGTGATCGCGGTGCGCGCCGCCGGGCGGGAAGCCCGGGACGCGGCATCCGAATAGCCGCTACGCGTCGAGGCCGAGGAGCGTCCGCACGCGGGCCACGTGACCGGTCGCCTTGACGTTGTACAGAGCGTGCTGCACGCGACCCTCCGGGTCGATCACGAACGTCGAGCGGATCACGCCCTGGTAGGTCTTGCCGTAGTTGGTCTTCTCTCCCCACGTGCCGTACGCATCCAGCGCGACATGGTCGGGGTCGCTCAGCAGGTCGTAAGTGAGGCCGTCGCGCTCGCGGAACCGGCGGAGCTTCTCGGGCTGATCGGGCGAGATGCCCAGCACGGTGTAGCCGGCGGCCTGGAGCGGGGCGAGGCTGTCGCGGAAGTCGCAGGCCTCCGTGGTGCACCCGGGGGTCATCGCCTCGGGGTAGAAGAACAGCACGACGCCGCTGCCGTGCAGATCGCTGAGGGAGACCGACTTCTCATCCTGATCGAGCAGGGTGAAGTCGGGGGCGGGGGTACCGGGTTCGAGGACGACTGAGGTCATCGCTCCAGGATACGGACCTCGGATGCCGCTCAGTGCAGGCCGGCGAAAGTGAGCAGCAGCCGTTGCAGCGAGTCGAGGCGTGCCGCGCCGTTCGGGCCCAGGCGGCCCTCGGCGGCCGCCTCGATGATCGCGCAGTCCGGGGCGTCGGGAAGATGGGTGCAGCCCCGAGGACACTCTTGGGCGATCTGGGCGAGCTCGGTGAACGCGCCGAGGATGTTGGCGGGATCGACGTGCCCCAGGCCGAAGGAGCGCACACCGGGGGTGTCGATGACCCAGCCGTTGCCGCCGTCGCCGCGGTAGCGCAGCGAGACCGTCGACGAGGAGGTGTGCCGGCCGCGGCCGGTCACCTCGTTCACGTGCCCGGTCGCGCGCATCGCGCTCGGGACGAGGGCGTTGACGAGGGTCGACTTGCCGACGCCGGAGTGGCCGACGAAGACGGTGGAGTGCCCGACGAGCTGGGCGCCGATGCGCTCGAGCGGCATCTCTTCCTGGGCGCTGGTGAACACCTCGAGGTCCAGGCCTTCGAAATGGGCCAGGAAATCGGACGGGTCGGCGAGGTCGGTCTTGGTGACCACGAGCAGCGGTCGCACCCCCGCATCCAGCGCGGCGACGAGGTAACGGTCGACGAGTCTCTCCCGCGGCTCGGGGTCGGCCGCGGCGACCACGATGAGCATCTGGTCCGCGTTCGCGACGATCACGCGCTCCACCTGGTCGGTGTCGTCGGCAGATCTGCGCAGGAGCGACGTGCGCTCCTCGATGCCGATGATGCGTGCGAGGGTGCCCTCCGACCCGGTCTGGTCGCCGACGATCCGCGCGCGGTCGCCGGTCACGATCTGCATCCGTCGCAGCTCCCGCGCGCGGGTGGCCAGCACGCGACGTTCATCGGGTCCGTCCTCGTCGGCGAGGACCGTGTAGCGGCCGCGATCCACGCCCAGCACCCGCGCGATCACCGCATCGGCGTGCGCCGGACGGCGCTTGGTGCGAGGACGGTTCGCCTTCGGATTGGGCCTTGCCCGCAGAGTGGTCTCGTCGAACTCGTCTTCGTCGTCTGCGTCGTCCTCGAGCCAGCTCACCGTGTGCGGACCGCCCTAGGAAGCCAGGTTGTGAACGGGCTCCGCGTGCGCGTCGTCGGGTGAGCCGGCGAGCATGTCCTGCCACAGCTGCGGGAATTCGGGCATCGTCTTGGCGGTCGTGCCGATGTCGTCGATCTCGACGCCCTCGACGGCCAGACCGATCAACGCGCCCGTGGTGGCGAGCCTGTGGTCGTGGTGGGCGCGCCAGGTTCCGCCGTGCAGCGGGCGGGGGACGATGCGGATGCCGTCCGGCAGCTCGTGGGCCTCGCCCCCGAGGGCACGCAGTTCGCTGACGAGCGCCGCGATGCGATCGGTCTCGTGTCCGCGGATGTGTCCGATGCCGTAGAAGGTGCTCTCCGAGTCGGCGAAGGCCGCGAGCGCCACGAGGGTCGGAGTGAGTTCCCCGGCGGCCGACAGGTCGAGGTCGACGCCGGCGATCCCGCTTCCGGCGGTGACGGTGAGCGCTCCGCCGCGCCGGACGGCGCGGGCGCCCATGAGCGCCAGGATCTCGGTGAGCATCGCGCCGGGCTGCGTCGAGTGGGCCGGCCAGCCGGTGATCGAGACGCTGCCGCCGGCGACCATGGCCGCGGCCAGGAAGGGGGCGGCGTTGGAGAGGTCGGGCTCGATCGCGACGTCCTTCGCGCGGAGCGAGCCGGCGGGGACCACCCATTCCCCGGGCGCGGGTCGCTCGACGTGCACGCCGCGGTGCGCGAGGGCCTCGATCGTCATGTCGATATGCGGCATGCTCGGCAGGCGCTCGCCCCGGTGGATCAGGTGCAGGCCGACGTCGAAGCGGGGTGCGGCCAGCAGCAGACCCGACACGAACTGGCTGGACGCGCTCGCGTCGACGACGACCTCGCCGCCGCGGACGTGCCCGTGACCCCGCACGATGAAGGGCAGCGACCAGTGCCCGCCGTCGTCGATGTCGACGCCGACGTCGCGCAGGGCCTTGATCATGGTGCCCATCGGTCGATGCAGCGCGCTCTCGTGCGCGGTGAGGGTCACGTCGCCGCGCGCGAATCCGGCCAGTCCGGCCACGAACCGCATCACGGTGCCGGCCTGTCCGCAGTCGACGACGCTCGAGCCCTGCAGCGGCCACACCGGCGTCACGACCAGGTCGTCGCCGTACCGGCCGGTGCCTTCGATCGCCTCGATGCCGACGCCGAGCGTGCGCAGGGCATCGATCATCCGCGCGGAGTCGTCGGAGTACAGGGGGGCCGCGAGCTTGCTCGGACCGTCGGCCAGCGCGGCCAGGATGAGCTCGCGGTTGGTGAGGGATTTCGACCCCGGAACCGTGACCGTCGCGCGCAGCGGACCGCCCGCGGTGGGCGCGTGCCATCGCCCGCGCGCAGCCGGTGGGGATACCTGGGAATACCGGTCGCCTGTCATCGGGTTCTACCCTACTGAACCGCTGCAGACAACCGGCAGCGGCCATGCAGCAGAAGTGGAGCCGGATGATCGCCACACTCGATCGCCCCGACCTCGACGGCCTCGATCAGGTCGACGTGGCATGGGACCCCGCCGCCGTAGACTGGCGGGTGATGAATGACGAGGCAGACGCCGCCACCGACGCGCGCACGCAGTTCGAGGTGCAGGCGCTCCCTTTCATGGACCAGCTGTACGCCGCCGCGATGCGCATGACGCGCAATCCGGCGGATGCCGCCGATCTGGTGCAGGAGACGTTCGTCAAGGCGTTCGCGTCGTGGGCGACCTTCACGCAGGGGACGAACCTCAAGGCGTGGCTGTACCGCATCCTGACGAACACCTACATCAACATCTATCGCAAGAAGCAGCGCGAGCCCTACCAGGGCACGATCGACGAGCTCGAGGACTGGCAGCTCGGCGGTGCCGAGTCCACCACGGCGACCAGCAGCCGGTCGGCCGAGGCCGAGGCGATCGATCGGATGCCGGCATCCGTCGTCAAGGACGCGCTGCAGGCGATCCCCGAGGACTTCCGGTTGGCGGTGTACCTCGCCGACGTCGAGGGCTTCGCCTACCAGGAGATCGCCGACATCATGAAGACACCCATCGGCACGGTCATGAGCCGCCTGCATCGTGGCAGGCGCATGCTTCGTGAGCTGCTGGCGGACTACGCGGCCGAGCGAGGAATCAGCGCGGCCTCCACAGGGAGCACGAAATGACCGATTGCGGGTGTGAGAAGGCGCGACGCGACCTCGAGGAGTATCTGCGGCACGAAGTCTGCAAGACATCGCAGACCGACATCGCCGAGCATCTCGAGAACTGCGCGAGCTGCCAGGACGAGGCGCTGGTCGCGCGCACGCTGACCGACGTCGTGGCGCGAGCCTGTAAAGAGACGGCTCCCGAAGAGCTGCGCGACCAGGTGCTCGAGCGACTGCGCGCGGTGCAGGCCACCCACTGACCCCGTCGGGCGGCCCTACGGCGTGAAGACGCTGAGCGATGCCGGGGCGACATCGATCGTGAGCGGCAGCCGGCCGATCGGATCGCCGTCCGCATACGCGGTCACATCCGGCGAGGACAGCCGGACCGACCGCACCCGGTGGGTCGAGACCTCGCGGACCGTGGTGTGCGTGCCCTTGTACACCCGGGGGAGCAGCCGCAGCAGCCGCAGACGGCCCGCGGGTCGCACGAGGGTGACGTCGAGCAGGCCGTCGGCCGGATCGGCATCGGGGCAGATCGGGATGCCGCCGCCGTAGGTGCGGCCGTTGCCGACCGTTCCCATCACGAGGTCGCCGACGATGCGCTCGGGCGTGCCGTCCGCGAGGATCATGTCGACCTCGTACGGGATGCCTCGCAGCGTCAGGAACTCGATCAGGATGGCGATGTTGTAGCGCGACCCCCCGCGCGGCCAGCGCATCGCATTCGCACGGTCGTTGACGCGGGAGTCGAAACCGCTCGCCAGAACAGTGCCGAAGACCGCCGTGCTGCCGTCGACCCTGGTGACCCGGGCGAGATCGATCAGCCGGGTCTGTCCGTCGACGATCGCATCGGCAGCCGCTTCGACATCGAGCTCGCGCAACCCCAGCGCACTGGCCATGTCGTTGCCGGTCCCCACCGGAATGACGCCCAGAGGCACCCCGGTTCCGGCGAGTTCCTGAATGGCCAGGTGAACCGTGCCGTCGCCGCCGGCGACGACGACGGCGTCGGTTCCCAGCGCCACGGCGGTGCGCAGCAGTTCGCTGGATTCGGCCGCGCTGCCGCCGCTGATGATCGTGGTGCGCACGTCGCGCGCGCGCAGTCGCTCAGCGGCGCGCGTCGCCGAACCCGTGTGCGCGCCGCCGCGCGCGGCGGGGTTGACCAGCAGGGTGACGTTCATCCGACCTTCTGCGACGGGGGCTTCACAGCGGGCGGCACGAGCACACCCGGGTTCATGATGCCCCGCGGATCCACGGTCGCCTTCACGGCGCGCAGGATCGAGATGCCGAGATCGCCGATCTCCGCCTCCAGGTACGGCCGGTGGTCTCGCCCGACCGCGTGATGGTGGGTGATCGTTCCGCCCGCCGCGCCGATCGCGCGGGAGGCGGCATCCTTCGCCCGTCTCCATTGCGCGGCCGGGTCGGTCGTCAGTGCCGCGATGACCGTGAAGTACAGCGACGCCCCTGCCGGGTAGACGTGCGAGATGTGGCACATCACGATCGGCTTGGTGCCCTCGGCGGCGAGGCTGACCGTCAGCGCGCGGGTGACGGCCGTCTTGAGCGCTCCGAGGTTCGTCCACGTCGTCGCGGTCTCGAGGGTCTCTGCGAGCACGCCGATGTCCAGCAGCGTGTCGCGCAGGCCGGGGGAGGCGAACCGTCCGCGCTCCCACGAACGCGCAGGGTCCTCGCCTCGTGCGGACGCGCCGTGACGACGGAACAGCGTGTCGGTGACCGCCAGGGCCGCATCGGCCTCACTCGCGTCGACCCCCTCGAACGTCGCCACCGCGAGCGCGCCGCGGGTGCGCGTGAGGTGGCCGCCCATCAGCGCGTTCACGCGGGTCTCGCTCGCATCGCTCAGGCGCAGGACGGTCGGACGGATGCCGCGCTGCGTGAGCTCGCGAAACGCCTCCGCGCCGGCGGCGAAGTCCGCGAAGGTCCACGCGCCGTATGCGGTCGCGGCCGGAACGGGGCGGATCCGCACGGTGACCTCTGTGATCACCCCGAATGCGCCCTCGGAGCCCAGGAACAGCTCGCGCAGGTCCGGCCCGGCTGCGCTGGCCGGCGCCCGGCCCAGGTGCAGTTCGCCGACCGGGGTCGCGATGCGCAGCGCGTGCACCAGATCGTCGAATCGGCCGTAGCCGCGCGAGGCCTGACCGCTCGAGCGGGTCGCCGCGTACCCCCCGATCGAGGCGTACTCGAAGCTCTGCGGAAAATGCCCGAGCGTGAAGCCGCGGGCGCGCAGAAGCTCTTCGGCCTGCGGACCGGTGGTTCCGGCTCCGAGGGTGGCCAGCAGCGATGTCTCGTCGATGTCCCACAGGGCCGCCGTGCGGGCGAGATCGAGCGCGATCACGCGCGTCCGGTCGCCGGCATCCGGGTCCACGCCGCCGACGACGCTCGTGCCGCCGCCGAAGGGCACGACCGCGATGCCGCGCCGGTCGCAGACGCCCAGCACGGCGAGGACCTCGGCGTGCGAACCGGGGGAGACGACCGCGTCGGGTGCGGGCTGCGGGTCGTCGAGTCGGCGCGCGAGAAGGTCGGGAGTGCTCTTGCCGCCGAGGTGCAGGGTGCGAACGGCGGCGTCGTCCGTGACCTCGTCGTCGCCGACCACGGCGGCGAGTGCGTGGATGTCGGTGTCGTCGAGCCGCGACGGCGTCAGGCGCGGTGCGGGTCGTCGAGGCACGGGGTGGGCCTTGCCCGGAAGGACCGTGGCGATGAGTGCTTTGGCGCCTGGCGGAAGCCGGGTGCTCTCCGTGCCCCAGGCGTCCCAGGCGGAGCGCGGTCGGGGGGCGGGAACGGCGATCGGGGAGTCCGGCGAGGGCGCCGGGGAAACCGGCGAGGGCGTCGTCGCATCCATCGCGACAGTATGACACATTCTGTATGGTTGTCACATGGCAGATGCAGCGGCGGACACCCGGACCGCGATCCTCGACGCCGCGCTCGCGGAAGTCCTCGCCCACGGAATCCGCCGGACGACGGCATCCGACATCGCCCGGCGCGCGGAGGTGTCTCGCCAGACCCTCTATCGCTACTGGCCCGACGTGCAGGCGCTGCTGGCCGCGCTCGTCACCCGAGAGCTGTTCGCCGTCGTCCCACGCGGCGGGACGGCCGCCTCACTCGACGACTTCGCCGCCGGGCTCGTCGAGATCGCCGACCGGATCCGGGTGCTGCCGCTCTTGGACCGGCTGCGTGAAACGGACTCCGAGCTGTTCTCCCGCTACATCCTCGAGCGGCTGGGCACGAGCCAGCGCGGAATCCACGCCGAGATCGCCGCTCGCATGACCGCCGGGCAGGCCGACGGATTCATCCGCGCGGGCGACCCCGAAAGCCTCGCCGCGATGCTCCTGCTGATCGCGCAGTCCGCGATCCAGTCGGCGCCGCTGGTCGAAGAGTGGCTGCCCCCCGACCAGTGGCGGCGCGAGCTGCATGCGGCAGTCGCCGGATACCTGGCGCCGAGAGGTGCCTCGCGATGACCCGGGTCGTGGGTCGTTTTCCGCATCCGACGGCGCTCAACGCCGCCCGGCGCTCGCGGGAACTGTCCTCTCTCGGCGATGATCCGGTCGTCGACGTGCTCGTGATCGGCGGTGGAATCACCGGGGTGGGGCTCGCGCTGGATGCCGCCGGCAGCGGTCTTCGCACGGTGCTGGTCGAGCGCCACGACCTGGCTCACGGCACGAGCAGATGGAGTTCCAAGCTCGTCCACGGCGGGCTGCGCTACCTTGCCTCCGGGCAGTTCGGCATCGCCCACGAGAGCGCCGCCGAGCGGCATCTGCTGATGACGAGGGTCGCCCCGCACCTCACGCGTCCGCTCGCACAGGTGCTTCCGCTGTACGCGCCCGGTCATATGGCGCGCGGTGCATACGTCGGGCTCGGTTTCGGGCTCGGCGACGGGCTGCGCCGGTTCGTCGGCACCCCCGATGCCGTACTTCGGGGTCCGGGTCCGATCGGACGCGACCAGACCCTTCGCCTCGCACCCGCCGTGCGTCAGGACGGACTGCGCGGCGGCATGCGCGGCTGGGACGGGCAGCTCATCGACGACGCTCGGCTCGTCATCGCCGTCGCGCGCACGGCTGCCGGCTTCGGGGCGCGCATCCTCACGCGGGTCGAAGCGCTCCGCGTGCACGGCGACGAGGCGGTGCTGCGGGACGCGCTGACCGGACGGGAGCTGCACATCCGCGCCCGCACCGTGCTCAGCGCGACAGGGGTGTGGGCGGGAGAACTCGACCCCGCCGTGCGCCTTCGCCCCAGCAGGGGCACGCATCTCGTGGTCGAGACCGCGCGGATGGGCGGGTCGGATGCCGCCCTCACCGTTCCGGTACCGGGATCGAGCAGCCGTTTCGTGTTCACGGTGCCCGCGCCGCACGGGCGCACGTATGTCGGCATCACCGACGTCCCCGCGGACGGACCCCTGCCCGAGGTGCCGCGCGCGACCGACCCCGAGATCGACATGCTCCTCGAGACGGTGAACACCGTGATGGAGCGGCCGCTCGCGCGCTCCGACGTGGTCGCCACTTTCGCCGGTCTCCGGCCACTGCTCACCTCCTCGGATGAGCCCGGGAGCGAAGCCGAGACGAGCGACCTGTCCCGACGCCACGCGATCCTGGAGTCCGCCGACGGTGTGCTGACGGTCGTGGGCGGAAAGCTCACGACCTACCGGCGCATGGCACAGGACGGGGTCGATGCCGCCGTCGCCCGTCGCTTCGCGGCGGGCGAGGTGCCGGCATCCGTCACCCGGGCTCTGCCCCTCGTCGGAGCGTGGCCCCGCGCACGCTCGCACGAGATCGTCGCGGCGCCCCGGCTGCTGCGCCGGTACGGTGCCGAGGCGCCGTTCGTCGCGGGGCTGCCGGGCGGCCCGTCCGCTGCTCGCGGCGTCACGGCGCAGGAGCTTCGCTGGGGGGTGCGGGTCGAGGGAGCACTCGACACCGATGACCTGCTCGACCGCCGCACCCGGCTGGGGCTGGTCGATGCCGACCGCGCCGCGTCGATCGACGCGGCTCGGGCCGCGCTCGCGGACTGACGGAGCGCTGTCGCGGCCTCTCGATAGTGTGGACGCATGGCCGTCACCGACTGGAAGAACGCCCCCGCGGACCCCGGCGCGACCCGCGCCGTCGCTGCGAACGGGCTCGAGTACCGCGTGATCGACACCGGCGACGCCGCCGTGTTCGATCCGTACCTGCAGGCCGAGATGCGCGGCTTCCTCGCGGGCGAGCAGAGCGACGAGCAGCTGGGCGGCGCGCGCGACGGGCTCGCGTTCCGGCGTTTCGTCGGGGTGTACGACCCGGACTCCCTCGACGTCGCCCAACCGGTGGGCACCGTCAATTCCTGGGTGACCGACCTCACGATGCCCGGCGGCCGCGGCATCCCGATGTGGGCGATCAGCGGCGTGACCGTCGCGCCCACGCACCGCCGCAAAGGCATCGCCCGCGCGATGCTCGAGGGAGAGCTCCGCACGGCGGCCGACGCAGGACTCGCGATCGCCGGGCTGACCGTGTCGGAGGCCACGATCTACGGGCGCTTCGGATTCTCGCCGGCGACCTACGCGACGGACTGGTCGATCGAGACCAAGCGCGCGCTGTGGGTCGGGCCCCGCCCCGACGGGCGTCTCGACTTCATCGATCGGGAGCGGCTGCGCGACCAGCTCGCCGAGCTGCACGGCAGGGTCCGCACCACCCGACCCGGCGAGATCGAGGCGTGGCGGGGCCTCTGGCGCCGCATGTCGGGTCTGGCGCCCGGTCAGGAGGGCGGCGGCAAGCTGCGCGCCGTGCGGTATGCGGATGCCGGGGGCACCACGCGCGGCATCGCCGTGTACAAGCTCTCGGACGAGGGCAACGACTTCACGAAGCACGAGCTCGAGCTGCACTACCTGCTGAGCGAGACGGCAGACGCCTACGCGGCGCTCTGGCGATTCGCCCTGGAGCACGACCTCGTGGCCGTGGTGAAGGCGCCCCTGCGCTCGATCGACGAGCCGGTGCGGTGGATGATCGCCGATCAGCGCGGGGCGAAGGTCGAGACCGGTGAGCACGGGTGGCTCCGGATCATGGACGTGCCGGTCGTCCTCGCCGCCCGAACCTACGCGGCGGCCGGATCGTTCGTGGTGCGCGTCACCGACCCGCTCGGCTTCGCCGACGGCACGTGGATGCTCAGCGTTGACGAGTCCGGTCGCGCCGAGGTCACCGTCGCAGACAGCCCGGCCGACGTCACGCTCACCGTCAACGCGCTGTCGTCGATCGTGCTGGGCGGGGTCGCCGCGACCACCCTGCGCGCGGCGGGCGTCGTCGTCGGCGACGAATCGGTCACGGTCGCCCTGGACGCGGTGTTCGCCTCGCCGCAGACGCCGTACCTGAGCCTCTGGTATTAGCTGCCGGTGATCGGCACGCTGTTGGCAGGAGCGCGTCCACGAATGGCAGGCGCCCATAGCGGTGCGGCGGCGCCGTGACGCGAGACTGAAACGGTGACTCGCCCTCTCGCCACACCGACGCCTGTCGTGGCGGCGCACGGATCGCTCGGTCTGCCGCAGGGGATCGCGCTGTACATCGGCTCCGTGCTCGGCACCGGCCTGTTGGTGCTGCCGGGCATCGCCGCGCAGGTCGCCGGTCCGGCGAGCGTCGTGGCCGTGGTCGCGGTCATCGTGCTGTCCGTGCCGCTGGCCGGCACGTTCGCCGCTCTCGCGGCCCGGTTCCCCGACCCGGGCGGCGTCGCCAGCTATGCGCGCCGAGCGCTCGGGCCGACCGCGGCCCGCATGACCGGATACTGGTTCCTCTTCGGCGTCTGCGCCGGGGCACCGGTCGTCGCGATGCTGGGCGGCGAGTACGTCGCAGCCGTCGTGGGTGCCGATCGCGCGGTCGTTCCCGTGCTCGCGGTGTTCTTCCTCGCGCTGCCCTTCGTCGTCAACGTGTTCGGTGTGCGCGTGGCCGGATGGCTGCAGCTCGTGCTCACGGCGCTGCTGCTGGCCGTGGTGGTCGCGGTCGTGGCGCTGGCAGCACCCTCGGTGGAGCCGCAGAACTTCGAGCCCTTCCTGCCGCACGGCTGGGGGGGCGTCGGCACCGCGATCAGCCTCTTCGTGTGGGCGTTCGCCGGCTGGGAGGTCGGCACGCACGTCTCGGGGGAGTTCCGCGACGCGCGCCGCATCATCCCGATCGCCACCGCGGTCGCCCTCGTCGTGACGGGTGCCTGCTACCTGGTGCTGCAGATCGTCACGGTCGGCGCGCTCGGCGAGGCGGCCGGGGCGGGCAGGGTTCCCCTTTTGACGCTCGCCGGTCTGGGCTCGCCGGGGTTCGGCTCGATCGCCGTCGGAGTGATCGCGGCGATCGTCGCGCTCGGGGTGCTGAACGTCTACCTCGCCGCGTTCGCCAAACTCGGCGCATCGCTGGCCGACAACGGCGATCTTCCCCGCTGGTTCGCGCCGGGCGCCGAGTCGGGCGGCATCCCGCGGCGTGCGCTCGCGCTGACCGGCGTCGTCGTGGCCGTCTACGTGGGGCTCATGCTCTGGTCGGGCCTGGACCTCACGCCGTTCATCCTGGTGCACACGAGCAGCATGGTCGCGATCTACGTCGTCGGCATGATCGCCGCCGTCCGGCTGCTCGCCGCCCGCTCACTCGGCTGGTGGATGGCCTGCGTCGCGGTCGTGCTGTGCGTCGGCATGCTCGCCCTGGCGGTGCGCTCGCTGCTTCCGGCGCTGGTGCTGGCGGTCGCCGCCGTGGTCGTGACGCTCGTGCAGCGGCATCGCGGTCGAGCGTCCGTGGAATGACGAACACCGGATGCGGCGGCATCCGGTGTTCGAGGTCGATTGCTCTTGGACCCGAATCAGACGGTGAGCGCCTTCTTCAGGATCGCGGCCTGCTCGAGCGCGTGCACCTTCGGCGACCCCGTGGCCGTCGAGGCCGCTGACGTCCGCGAGATGCGGCGGATAGTGCGGCCGTGGAGGTGCTTGACGACCTCGAGAGCGATGAACGGCCATGCGCCCTGGTTCTCGGGCTCGTCCTGCACCCAGAACAGCTCCGCGTTCGGGTAGCTGTCGAGCACGGCGTTCAGCTCCTGGATCGGCGCCGGGTAGTACTGCTCGAGCCGGACGAGGGCGATCTCGGTGTTCGGGTTCTTGTCGAGCTCGGCCCTCAGATCCCAGTGGATCTTGCCGGCGTGCAGCAGCACGCGCTTGACGGCGGGGCGGTCGAGACCACGATCGTCGTCCAGCACCGGCTCGAACTTGCCTGTGAGGAAGTCATCGACCGGGCTGGTCGCGCCGCGCAGGCGGAGCATCGCCTTCGGCGTGAAGACGACGAGCGGACGCCGGGGGCGTGCGTACGCCTGACGGCGCAGCAGGTGGAAGTACGACGCAGGCGTGGACGGACGCGCCACGGTCATGTTGTCCTGCGCGCACATCTGCAGGTAGCGCTCGATGCGCGCCGACGAGTGATCGGGGCCCTGACCCTCGTAGCCGTGGGGCAGCAGCAGCACGACGCTCGAGAGCTGACCCCACTTCTGCTCCGCGGAGGAGATGAACTCGTCGAGCACGGACTGGGCGCCGTTGACGAAGTCGCCGAACTGCGCCTCCCACAGCACGAGCGCATCCGCGCGCTCGACCGAGTAGCCGTATTCGAATGCGAGCGCGGCGTACTCGCTCAGCAGCGAGTCGTAGACCCAGAACTTGCCCTGCTTGTCGCTGAGGTTCGTGAGCGGGATCCACTCCTGGCCGTTCACGCGATCGTGCAGCACGGAGTGGCGCTGGACGAACGTGCCGCGGCGCGAGTCCTGACCGGCCAGTCGCACCGGCGTGCCCTCGACCAGCAGCGATCCGAATGCCAGCAGCTCCGAGAAGCCCCAGTCGATCGCCCCGTTGCGGCTCATGTCGAGGCGCTTCTCGAGCAGCTGCTGCAGCTTGGCGTGCACCGTGAAGCCCTCGGGCTTGTTCACGAACGCGTCACCGATCATGTGCACGATCTCGCGGGACACACCTGTCGTCTCGGGCGATCCGACGGCCGGTTCGACCGGCGCATCCTTCACCACGGGAGAGGTGCCGGTCTCTGCGGCGTGCGTCTCGGCGAACGCGATCTCGAGGCCGTTCTGGAAGTCGCGCTTGGCCTGCTCGTACTCTTCCTCGGTGATGTCACCGCGTCCGACGAGGGCCTCGACGTACAGGCGGCGCACCGACCGCTTCGCCTCGATGAGGTTCGTCATGAGCGGCTGCGTCATCGAGGGGTCGTCTCCCTCGTTGTGGCCGCGTCGGCGGTAGCAGACGAGGTCGATCACGACGTCGCGGTGCCAGCGCTGACGGTAGGCGAACGCGATCTGCGAGACGCGCACGACCGCTTCGGGGTCGTCGCCGTTCACGTGGAAGATCGGCGCCTGGATCGTCTTGGCCACATCGGTCGCGTACACCGAGGTGCGCGCGTCCTGCGGCACGGTCGTGAAGCCGACCTGGTTGTTCACCACGACGTGGATCGTGCCGCCGGTGCGGTAACCGCGCAGCTGCGACATCTGCAGCGTCTCGACCACGACGCCCTGGCCGGCGAACGCGGCGTCGCCGTGCACGAGGATCGGCAGCCACGAGAACGTGCCGATGGGCTTGCGGTCCTGCTTGGCGCGCACGATGCCCTCGAGCACGCCGTCGACGGTCTCGAGGTGCGAGGGGTTCGCCGCGAGGTAGACCGGCAGCTCCTCGCCGCGGTCGTCCACGAACGTGCCCTCGGTGCCGAGGTGGTACTTGACGTCACCCGAGCCGCTCTTGCTGCCGACGGCGACGGAGCCCTCGAACTCGCGGAAGACCTGACCGTACGTCTTGCCGGCGATGTTGGTGAGCACGTTGAGGCGGCCACGGTGGGCCATGCCGATCGCGGTTCCGTCCAGGCCGGCTTCGGCGGCGCCCTGCAGGATCTCATCGAGCAGTGGGATGAGCGACTCGCCGCCCTCGAGGCTGAAGCGCTTCTGACCGACGTACTTG
>Ga0247738_10000159_pt1 | contig 29646 bp, 14 predicted proteins | sample UWRJL013104B2_FD_180936 | JGI IMG/M metagenome (GOLD analysis project Ga0247738, IMG submission 180936) | Plant litter microbial communities from Arlington Agricultural Research Station in Wisconsin, United States - UWRJ-L013-104B-2 | ecosystem: Environmental > Terrestrial > Plant litter >...
TTTCCTGCTGCGATGCGTGCTGTGGCTCAAAAAAATAATGTCGCACTTATTGACATTACAAAATTAACGACTGAACTTTACGAAACCTGGGGCGATGAAGTTTCCAGAAAAGCTTTTGTACAATATCCTGCCAATACTTTTCCGGGACAGGAAAAAGTGTTGGATGACAATACGCATTTTAATAGTTTTGGAGCAAATGAAATTGCGCTTTGCATTATTAAAGGAATTCGCGAACTTGATATTCCTTTAAAAAAATATATCAAAAAAGAAACTCCAAATTACAATCCAAAGAAACCAAATTATATTTCAAGCTGGACTTTACCTATGAGTAACCGCTTTGAAATTGTCAAACCAGATGGTAATTAATCATCACATAATCAATTCTTATGCTGCTAAAAACTACATTTCAAACTATTGCAACTGCTGCGTTTTCGCTTTTTATAACTCAAAATTTGATCGCACAGCAAACGGACAAAATTTACCTTTCGGGAAAAGATTTTGAGCATCCTGTACAATGGGATTTTTATTGTACGGGCGGAAACAACAGCCAGAAATGGTCTAAAATAAATGTGCCATCGCAATGGGAATTAGAAGGTTTTGGCGAATATACATACGGTCGCTGGTACAAAGAACTGAACCAAAAAGAGCCGAGTAAAGAAGAAGGTCTATATAAATATGAATTTGAAATTCCGGCAAATTATAAGGATAAAGATGTCGTGATTGCCTTTGGTGGCGCGATGACGGATACAGAAGTAAAAGTTAACGGAAAACTGGCCGGGGCGATTCATCAGGGCGGATTTTATGAATTTAAATATGATATTTCATCTTTATTGAAATTTGGCTCTAAAAATATTTTAGAAGTTCATGTTTGGAAACATTCTGCTAATAAATCAGTTAATGCGGCAGAACGTCGCGCAGATTGGTGGCTTTTTGGTGGAATTTATCGTCCGGTTTGGTTAGAAGTTTCTCCTAAAACTCATATTGAACATATTGCGGTTAATCCGAAAATGGACGGTTCAATTACGGTTGATCTGAATTTGAAAAACATTCCGAAAAACACAGTTTTGGTAGCGACGCTAAAAGGTTTCAATGGAGAAAACTTTGAGACGTTTACTTTTCCGCTTAAAGCGAAAACTAAGGCAGCATCAATATCGGCACAATGGAAAAACATTAAACCGTGGAATCCGGAAAATCCTAATTTATATGATTTACAGCTCGTTTTAAAACAAAATGGAACTGTACTTCATCAATATGACAAACGCATTGGTTTTAGAACTTTAGAATTCAAAAAACAGGACGGAATTTATGTAAACGGAACAAAAATTATCATGAAAGGAATTAACCGTCATTCATTTTGGCCGGAAGGCGGAAGAAGTACGAGCAAGCGAATCAGTGAATTAGACGGAAAATTATTGAAAGATATGAATATGAATGCGGTTCGCGGGCATTATCCTCCAGACGAGCATTTTCTGGAAGTTTGTGATTCTCTTGGTCTTTTTGTTTTGAATGAATTAGCGGGCTGGCAAAATTCTTATGATACGGAAACAGGAACAAAATTAGTGACGGAAATGGTGACAAGAGATGTCAATCATCCGTCGGTAATTATTTGGGATAATGGTAACGAAGGCGGCTGGAATTATGATGTAGATAAAGTTTTTGCAGAAAATGATCCGCAGAAAAGGATTGTGATTCATCCGTGGGCCGATTTTAACGGTTGGGACACGCACCACTACCCGACTTATTTAACCGGAATGCATCGTTTTAATGCTGGCGAAAATGTATTTTTTCCAACGGAATTTATGCACGGAACTTACGACAACGGTCACGGAGCGGCTCTGGAAGATTTCTGGAATCGATATAAAGAAAGTCCGCTTTTTGCCGGAGGATTTATGTGGGCGATGCTCGACGAAGCCGTAAAACGCTCTGACTGGACTGGAGATGTAAAATTTGATTCGAAAGGTTCGCTTGCCGCGGATGGAATTCTGGGACCTCATCGTGAAAGAGAAGGCAGTTATTATACGGTAAAAGAAGTCTGGGCGCCGATTCAGTTTCTGCCAAAACAGGTTACATCAGCTTTTGACGGTTCGTTTTTAATTTCTAATGATTATCTTTTTAGCAATTTGAATTCCTGTAAAATGGAGTTTAAGGTTCTAAAATCAGATAATAATATTCTTTATTCTGATGGAACTTCAAAAGAAATTGGTTCTGGAAAAATCGAAATTCCAAGTATTGATCCGGGGGAAACTCGTAAAATACAATTTACTGTTCCTAAAACTTTTGCTGATGGCGATGTTTTATCCATTTCTGCTTTTGATCAATTCAATAAAGAAATTTATACCTGGACATGGCCCATTCACAAAGCAAAATATTATGCTGCTAAATTTTTGGCGGTTCAAAATACCAAAACAAAAGCAACGGTTACAAAAACAGGAAATGAAATCATTATAAAAGGGAATAATGTAACAGTAACTTTAGATGCTTTGACGGGAGAAATCTCTTCTATAAAAAATAAAACTTCAATAATTCCGCTTACAAATGGCCCACGACCAATTGGAATGAAAGCTAAACTAAAAGACATTCAGGTTTCGCAAGAAGGTGAAAAAGCCATTTGTACCGTAAATTATTCCGGCGGTTTATCTTCCATAAAATGGATCATGGAACCTGACGGAAGGTTTAAAATGGAATTAATTGCCTTGAAAAATGCTTCTGGCGGCGAAGGTTTTGACGGTGCTTTTTTTGAAGATAAAATCAGCGCGTTTGGAATCACGTTTAGTTTTCCGGAAAAAGAAGTTACAGGCATTAAATGGTTTGGAAGAGGCCCTTATCACGTATGGAAAAACCGAATTAAAGGAACAACGTACGGCATTTGGGAGAAAGCCTACAACAATACCATAACGGGCGAAAGTTTCGAGAATTTGATTTATCCTGAATTTAAAGGGTATCACGCTAATGTTCTGGCCGCTAATTTAAAAGCGGGAACCTCATCGTTTAAAGTTTTCAGCGAATCTGATAATTTATTCCTGAGGTTATTTACACCTGATTTGCCTAAAAATGGTTTTCAGGGAAGTTATCCGCAGCCGTCATTTCCGGATGGTGATATTTCGTTTATGTATGAAATTCCTGCGATGCGGGATTTTAAACCTCTAGAACAACAAGGCCCACAAAGTCAGCCCACTAATATTCGTATTAAAAGTGGTGATGACGGGATTAAAATGAATTTGTGGTTTGATTTTAGAGAATGAGGCTCGAAGGTTTTTTGCCACGAAGGCACTAAGACACAAAGGTTTTTTCGCAATCTTTGTCATTTTCGACGGAGGAGAAATCTCCGCGAGAAGCTCGACAAAGATTGGATTCTCGTTGCGGAGTTACTTGTGGAGATTTCTCGTTCCTCGAAATGACAAGCTTTGCGTGTTTCGTTTTCCAGGGATTAAAAATCCCTGGCTATAAAATAAATCATTCCTACGGAATTTTCTTCAATAGCGTTCCGGAGGAACAAACCATATTGTAGGGATGGATTTTAATCCATTCTTCGCAAAGCAAAATGACGATATAATGTGTGAACTTTAGTTTATAGACAAAAGCTTAAACTTGAAACATGAAACAAAGAAAACATGAAACTTCTATCCTTTCACCTGTATAGAACTATCATTAATCTCAAACTGCGTATTTTTCAAAAGCAAAATCATTTCGGCTCCGGCCAATAAAACGGGACCGTAACCATGTGCCGCGTATAAATTTACGGGGCGATAGTAATAAAATGCAGGGTCAAAACCCATTCCGGTTCCTACGCAGGTTCCTTCGACCTGACCTTTTGCATTTACTTTTGAAGCAACTGCATTCCATGCTAAAATAACGGCAGGCGTGTATGCCAGTTTGTCGACATAACCACGATTAATGGCTCTGGCAATGGCGTAAGTGTATATGGCTGTCGCCGAAGTTTCTAAGTAGGTATCATTTCTATCTAATAATTGATGCCAAAAACCGGTTCCGTCCTGATATTGTAATAATCCTGCAATGTGTTTTTGAAGCTGTGCTAAAACCTGCGGATATCCGGGATGATTTTTCGGTAAAACTTCTAATAATTCTACCATTGTCATCACTGCCCATCCATTGGCTCTGGCCCAATGAAACTCAGGATGAACCTGCATAGATTCTACCCAGCCATGCATATAAATTCCTTTTTGAGAATTGAACATTCTTTGAGAAAACTGATTGACCTGCTTTACGGCATCGTCATAATATTTTACATCGCCTGTATAACTGCCCATTTGCGCAAGCGCGGGTACGCTCATAAACATATCATCTAACCAAAGTGTGTTGTCCTGCGGACGGTTTCTGGCGAGTGTTCCGTCTTTTAAGCGAAATTCCTTCTCGCTTATGTATTGAATAAAATTATTGATTACAGGATCGACATTGGTATTAATTCCCGCTTTTTTGGCTTTTATAAATGCGGCACACAAAGCGCCCGCATCGTCTAAAGCTCTTGGATTTAAAACGGTATGTACGGGAGAATCTTTTATATTTTCCGTTTTATAATTCTCCGCCACATCTGCAATGAGTTTTATGCGTTTATTTGTATAATCTGCATATTGTTTGTTTCCGGTTGCTTCGGCTGCTAAAAGCATTCCTGCGTAGGTTACGCCCCATTCGTAACTTGTTAACCTGAAAGCACCGGGAGAAAATTTGATTTTTCCTTTTACTTTTTTAAAATCTTTTATTTCTGAATTATCACTAACATTTATAACTTTTGAAGCTGTGTTTTCTTCGAGAAAAACATAAACTCTATTCAATACATTTTCGATATTGTTTTTTTCAGGAATTACATACGGCGTTACATAATCGGGCTGCATTAAATGTAATGGCGTTGTTACGTCGTTTGTTTGGGCATTTATAGAAAAACATATTCCGAAAGTGAAAAATGTTATTATTTTGGCTGATTTATACCTCATAATTGTAGTTGGTTAAAAACCTGAGTTCGATTATTAATAAATTGACTTCTAGTTTCATTTTTTTGATTATCCTGCAAGTTTTTTTTCAACCTTGTAGGTATGCTAATATATTTAAACCTACAAGGTTGAAAAAAACCTTGCAGGAATTATAACATTATATGTAAAAAACCTTTTTTAATGATTATTTAATCTAAATGAAAAACTTCTTTTAATGAAACGGTAACTGGCGAATTATCCGGATTGGTTTCCATAATATCAGCCATGTACGCCCACCATGTTTTTACTATTGGATGATTGGGCAAATACTTCTGCTCAAAGTCGGGACTAATTTTCTGGACTGCAAAAAGTATCAGGGTTTCTTCATCTAAAAAAATACTATAATCCTGAATTCCCGTTTCTGAAAGTAGTTTTGCCAATTCCGGCCAAATTTCGTCATGCCTTTTTTTATATTCTGCTTCAAAACCAGGCTTTAATTTCATTTTAAAAGCATTTCGAATTGTTGCGTTGTTTTGCATATTCTAATGTATTGTGAAGTTATTAAAGCAAACACGAATTTCACTAATTAGCACAAATCTGTTTGGTAACTTTGCTTGTGAAATTATTTCACGAACCATAATTCGTGAAAATTCGTGAAATTCGTGTTTGAAATTTGTGTTCGATAAATCTAGTATCCAGGGTTCTGCATGGCGTCTTTTTCTGAGGCTGTCAACGGTCTTCCGTTTGTGTAAACTCCATCAAGGAAAGTTTGCGGAATAGGACGCAGATGATGGAAATCCTGAATATTTGGATTCGCTTCAATATTGTAGGCTTTTGCTCTGGCTATCAAAGTTTTGGTTCTGCTTAAATCTTCCCAACGGTGAAATTCTCCGCAAAGTTCTCTCGTACGTTCGTTAAGTATCAAACACAACATTCGGTCATAATCACCTGCATATCCTAATTTTGAAATTACAGCCTGATCTTCTAAAGGCAAAGTTCCAATACTGGTAATTGCCAAACTTGTAGCAGCTGTTGAAACAGGAATGTTATTTGACTCATAATAGGAATTTTCAGGAACAAAAGAAATTGGAATTCCTGCCTGACCCGTCGTTGTATAGGCTGCAGAACCATCTGTGTAAGCAGCACGATTTTCTCCCGCTTTGTATTGGGCACGGGTTCTAACGGCGTTGATATAAGGTAATGCATCCGAAAATGTAGCACCGCCTATTTGTGCCAAACGTATTTTTGCTTCTGCTGCCTGCAAATAGGTTTCTGCAGAACGCGCTAAAATAATATCACGCGAACCTTTTGTATTACTCAAATCGATTCTGTTTCCATCTAAATGTTTGCTTAAAGACGGAAATCTTACATCGGCCATCAAACCAATATTGTCTGCGGCATAGGCTACATAAACACTCGGAATTGTTTTTCCGGTTTTTACATCCACTATGGCATCTGTATTTTTAGTTTTTGCGAAACGGGTATCACCTGCATTATTAACGATATACATGATTCCTAAATCACCGTTATTATAGTAAGTTCCGGATTTATTGTTGACAATACTTTTAGTTTGAAAACTTTTCCAGAAACGGGAATCGTTTACATGATCATAGACATCATAGACAAAATAAGTTGGCGCTAAACGACTAAAAGGTCTTCCTCCAGCAAGATTACGTCGCATTTGCGGAAGCTGATCATAAGTTGAAAGAAAATGCAAATGCTGCTGATTTCCTCCTGTCGTTAATGTACTGGCATTAAATTGGGCTGATAAAATTAACTCCGGAAGTTTTTCATTTGCTCCATCTGCAACAGTATAATTCCATAACTCCCCAAAATTTGAAGCCAATGGATGATGCGAAATTACTTCATCTGATAAAGTGACCACTTGCTGTAAATCTGTGAGTTTTGTGGCCGAATTCCACGTATCATTTATTTCACTAGCACGTGTTAAATAGGCTTTTGCCAAATAATGTGCTGCGGCATCTTTTGTGATTTTTGCCGGGGCGCCTGCATTACTCAATAAATTATACGCTTGTGTAAAATCTGCAATTACCTGTTCTAAAACTTGTTGTGGGGTTGCTCTGGTAAATTCTAATTCAACTGTAGAACTTGTGGTTAATTTTAAAGGAACACCTCCATATTGATTTACTAATTTTAAATAATTAAAAGCTCTTAAAAAATAACCTTCGCCTAAAGCTGTTTTTTTAATCGCATCGTTGGTTGATGCAATTGCTGTTGCTGATTCTATTAGTTGATTGGCATTCCCGATTCCTATATATAAATTATCCCAATTGGTATTGGCAGCAATTGTATTTGCATTTGATACAGTTACAAAAGCCTTAAATCCTGAAGAATACGAATTCCAGATCCAGTTGGATGGATCTCCTCCTGCGTGAAATTCATCTGTTCCAGATTCTGTTGCCGTAAGCGGAACTTCGCTTGCAAATTCTGCAGCAAATACCTGATAATAAGTTCCAATTGCCAAAGCCTGAATTCCGGCTTCGGTTTTATAATACTCCTGAGTATATGCTGTAGTCAGTTCTTCGTCAAGAAAATCTTTGTTGCATGAACTGCTTAAAAGCAAAACAGTAACAAGCATTAAACTGATATATTGTTTTTTATAATTTTTCATAATGATTTTTTTAGTTTAATTAGAATTCTACATTTAAACCTAAAGTCACACCTCTGTTTGAAGCTGTTGTCTGCGTATCCAGATCTGTCCATTTCACTTTGGAGAAAATCATTCCCGGATTTGTCGCCTGACAGTATAATTTCATTTTAGAAATTCCCAGTTTTTGTATTAAATCTTTATCAAAATGATAGCCCAAAGAAATGTTTCGTATTTTTAAGAATGCGCCATTTCGATAGCCTAAAACAGGAAAATAAGGGTCTCCTGTTCCCGCAGAATAAATTGGTTTTTGATACTCGGCATTTGTATTGTTATCTGTGTAATAATTAATGGCTCTCTGACTGCCTTTTGCACCTTCGTTTTCTCCTAAAGTATCATACAAATAGCCCATTCGACCGTAAACAAAGAAAGATAATTCGACACTTTTGTACACGAAAGTATTGGTTAAACCTACAATATATTTTGGATCTTTTGAACCGATAATAACGCGGTCATTATTAGCATCAATTTTATAATCGCCATTTTGATCAACAGGTCTGGCATTTCCAAATGAAAAAATATTCGAACCTGCTGTGGTATTAAATTTTGCCATTTCTACTGCATCTTCAGGTTTCCATATTCCGTTTGAAGCAAAACCGTAAATTACATTTTGCGATTCACCAATAAATAAATTGTTATTGATATCATCAAATTTTCCATTTTGAAGCGATACAATTTTACTTTGCTGATACGATCCGCTAAAATTAGAACTCCACTCAAAATCTTTTAAAGTTACGTTTACAGTATTCAACGTAAGTTCGACTCCGTTTCCTTCTGTTTCACCAACATTTTGATAAGTATCTTTTACACCAAGAGTAGTAGGAACGCTGCTTTTTAATAACAAATCTGTGGTTTTACTGGTGTAATAATCTAAAGCACCAGAAATTCTGTTATTAAACATGGAAAAATCAATTCCGTAATTAAACTGCGAAGTCTGCTCCCAGCCCAATTGCAAATTTCCAAAAGAAGTATTATTTGTAACACCGGAACCGTTTGGATAAACTATTCCTATTAGAGGCGGCTGAGTTGCATAAGCAGGAACTGCAGCATTACCGGTAACACCATAACCTACTCTCATTTTTAATTGGTTAAGCCAGGTCGCATTTTCCAGAAATTTTTCTTTGTTGATCACCCACGCTACAGAAGCACTCGGGAAAAAAGCCCATCTTTTGTCTGGAGCTAATTGTGAAGCTCCGTCAAAACGACCAGAAGCCGTTAGCAAATATTTGTCGTCATAACCATAATTTACTCTTCCCATATACGATAACAAACCTGTATCGGTTAAACCAGAAGAATAACCTGCAAGTGTAACATTAGCAGGATTTAAGGCATTCCATTTGTTGGCAGGATTTTTTATATCATTCGCAGACATTGAACTTTGCTCATTGTGATATTCTGTCTGGCTCATTAACAAAGTGGCTCCGAAATTATGATTGCCTACTGCTTTGTTGTAAAAAATCAGATTGTCGAGCGTGTACGAAATTGATCTTTCATTGTATAAAGAAGCAAAACTTGTTCCGGAACGAATAGCCGATTTTCCATCTAAATAAACGCCATCGCGATAAGACGTAATATCGGGACCAAAATTAATTCGGTATTTTAAACCATCCAGTTTAGAGGAAAAAGCACCTAAATCCAATTGTGCATATAAACTACCAAAAGCACGCAATGAAACACGCTGATCCTGCGAATATTTATCTTCATCAACAGGAGTTCTTATTGTAGAATCTCCTCCGGGATTATCAATTCTTACTCCGTTATTGTCATATGGAACTGCATATGGAAGATTGGTACGTGCAGTGGCATAAATTCCAGTAGTAGTTGTAACGGCAGTTCTACCCACGTTTGATTGCCCATATTCATTAACGCCATAACTTGTGTTAAGACTTACTCCCATCTGGAACCATTTTGTTGGCGTTATATCAACACTTGCTGTACCACTATAACGCACATAGCCTTGGCCTTTTAATGTTCCGGTATTATTGAGATATCCAAAAGAACCGTAGGCTTTCATTTTTTCTGTTCCGCCGCTTACGCCAATGGTATGCTGTTGTGTAATTCCGGTTCGGGTTACAAATTTTGTCCAGTCTGTAGTTCCTACTTTTGAGCCATCCCAGGTTGTGGATAAATTTCCGTCGGCACCTCTCCATCCTTTTTCAATATTGGCCCACGCCGAAGGATCGGCGGAAGCCAGAAAAATTAATTTGTCATTTTCAATTGTTGGTGCATCTCCTTTTGGAAAAGCACCAGGATTGGAATAATACCTTCCCCAACGGCGAAATTCGATATATTCTGCCGAATTCATCATGGAGGCATTTTCATGAATGGTTTCGAACATAATCGATGTATCATAATTTAAAGTAAATCTTCCGTTTTTACCTTTTTTTGTCGTTACAATAATAACTCCGTTTGCACCACGTGAACCATAAATAGCTGTGGCAGAAGCATCTTTTAAAACATCAATCGTTTCAATATCTGTAGGGTTCAAAAAATCGATTCCACCAGAATTCGGATCCACACTAATTTTGCCTGTACTTGAATCGGTAATTAATCTTGAATTTAACGGAATACCATCGACCACATAAAGCGGAGCATTGGATGCAGAAATAGAACGTGCGCCACGAATAGTAACCGTTCCAACAGTACCTGGGCGTTCATTTGTCGTAATATCTACTCCGGCTGCTTTTCCTTGCATTGCTTGTACCGCATTTACAACGGGCCTTGAAGCGATTTCCTCAGCTCCTACACTTACGATAGACCCAGTAAGATCCTTTTTCTTTTTTACACCATAACCAACGACAACAACTTCTTCGAGAGAATTATCCTCTTCTTTAAGGACAACATTGTAAACATTTGAATTTCCAACAGTGATTTCCTGTTTTTTAAAACCAATAAAACTGTAAACAAGAACAGCACCCGATGCAACACTTATAGAATAACTTCCGTCCATATCTGTACTTACGCCATTCGGGGTTCCTTTAATGAGGACATTAACTCCCGGAACGGGCAATCCTGTTCCGTCTGTAATTGTACCTTTAACTACTTTGTTCTGTGCAAAAGCTGATGCATGAAGGAGTGCAATCAAAGCTATCACCAGCAGAAAACTTAATTTGTTTTTCATAAAAGTTAATTTGGTTAATTAATAGTTAGCTACTCAAATTTATCCAGAAGTAATTTTCTTACCATCCTGTAGTATCCTGTTAGTTTTCAATGTATTACAACACGTAATTAAGATTTTTTTAACCAAAATAATCGTCAACTACTTGATTTTCAATAAACAAGAAAACAAACAAAACAAAATAGCAATATCAAAACAAAATGATATTTTAATTATAGATATGATATTTTTATCTTTAAAAAATTATCAAATAAAAATACGATCACCTAAATTGGTAGTTATTTTGTATTTGTAAAAATTTACACAACAAATACACGCTTATGAATTAAATTTTAAGCAAAAATGGTTTTGCAGGATAGCATTTTAATGCATTAATTATACTTTTACTAATGAAGAAAAACACCTTTGAAAATCATTTTTTATGAAGAAATCAAGCGCATTAAAAAATCTAAAAACCGTATTGTTTTTTATTTGTTTTTGGATGACAATTCCGGTGGAATCTCAGCATAAAACTCCCGACGGATATCTATTTACTTATTTTAAAGGAAATGGTGAAGACGGATTGCATTTGGCCTATAGCGAAGATGGTTACAAATGGATTGCTTTAAAAAACGACACGTCATTTTTGACTCCCGAAGTTGGTAAAGACAAATTGATGCGTGATCCCTGCGTGATTAAAGGTGGCGATGGTTTATATCATATGGTCTGGACGGTGAGCTGGACTGATAAAGGAATTGGTTATGCATCATCTAAAGATTTGATTCATTGGTCGAAACAAGAGTTTATTCCCGTAATGGCATATGAAGAAAAAACTCGAAATACCTGGGCGCCCGAAATTACTTATGACGAAAAATCAAAAACATACCTGATTTATTGGGCTTCGACAATTGATGGAAAATTTCCCGAAACAAAATCAGAAGAAGAAAAAGGATACAATCATCGTATTTATTATACAACAACCAAAGATTTTAAAAAATTTGCAAAAACAAAATTGCTTTACGAACCCGGATTTAATGTGATTGATGCCACAATTGTAAAAAAAGATCAGGAATTTGTGATGTTTTTAAAAGATGAAACCCGAAATCCCGTTCAGAAGAATATCAAAATTGCCCGAAGTAAAAACCTAACAGGACCTTACAGCAAAGCAAGTGAACCTATTACAGGAAATTATTGGGCAGAAGGTCCAACAGCAATTAAAATTGATAACAACTGGATTGTTTATTTTGACAAGTATACTTTGAAGAAATACGGCGCAGTAAAAGAAACCTCAAATGGCTGGGAAGATATTTCGGAACAAATTAGTTTTCCCGAAGGAACGCGTCACGGAACTGTTATTAAAGTTTCTGCCGATGTAGTTAATACTTTGAAAAAACAAAAGCCTGAAAATTAAACTTTCAGGCTTTTGTGTTAATGAAATTTTTAAAACTAATCTCTATTTTTTAATAAATTTTGTACTTGAATTTCCTTTATCAGAAAAGATTTTTATAAAATAATTACCTGAATTTAAATTTGAAACATCTATATTTTCTGTGTTTTTAGCATTTGAAATTACCCGAATTAATTGACCAAGAACATTATAAATTTGAATTGATGACAATTGAATATCTTCCTTTGCAGTAATATTTAAAACTTCGTTTACAGGGTTTGGATATACAACAAAGTATTTACCAAATGAAAAATCCTTAATTCCCAGTGCTTGTTCAATCTTTGTTGTTGGTATATTAGTTGTAATCGCACTATTATAATCAAAAAAGATATTTGCTGAACCTCCAAATGAATCCCCTTCAACTAAAGAAGATTTTGTTTTGATTTTAAAAGCTAAATAACCATCGTTATTTGCATCATCAAAAGGAAGATTGATATTTTCAAATTTAAAATCTACCTTATTATTATCTGTTATTTCAGTTGAAAACAAATGACTTCCACTTAAAGGATATAAAGTATTAATATCATATTTAGCAAGGTCTATCACGTCTTTCACAGTAATATTCTGTGCAGCATATGTTCCTGTATTTTCAAAACGAATGATGTAATGCACATAATCTCCAACCTTAGTTTTTGAAATTTTATCCCCTTCAATACACGTTTTATCATTTGGGTCGAAAGAATTAACGACAACCTGATCGAAAACAAATTTATTGTTATCAGGAGTTTCATCTGTTTGTGATGAAGCGATTGCTGCCTGAAATTTCAAGATCGTTCCGCCATTAACAGGTGGGTTTTCCGTTGGGGTATTTACATTTAATACAATCGAAATTTCTTTTGTTTCCGATGGATTTAAATTAGTAAAATCCCATTTTAAGCTATTTAGCGACTCGCCTGAAATGGTAGGGTAACTTTCAACTACATTTGTAACAGTATCATCAAAATTTAATGTTACTGTTCCTGAAAGCTGCTGGTTACCTTTATTTGAATAAACTATTTTATATTTTGCATCAAAACCTGGTCGCGCCACTGTTAATGGCAAAATACTAATTTCAAGATCAGGATGCACTCCGTTTGCAGTTATGCAAAAATCAGACTTATGAGGACTTGCATCTGCAGGAAAATCTACTGTATAACTTGCCGGACTGATATTAAAATACGAAGGGTTTTCTAATACCGGTGTTATCGTATGAGTTCCTTTAAGAAATGTCAGCGTATAATTTCCTGTTGTATTGGTGATGAGGCTGCTGGTGCTTGTTCCTGACTGGATGTTTAATTTTAAATTTTTAAATGGTGCATCATTCAAATCACAGCCATTATTATCTAAATCCAGCCTGTTCTGGCCCTGAACAAATTTAAAATCCTGTCCCAATAAACGTATAAATCCGCCGGCAGGTACACCATTGTAATTTTCAAAACCTCCAAAATATATTAGTTTCCCGTTTGATTGCGTTACAATCTTACCAAACGTATCTACTTGATTATTGTTAAATGAATTGTGAAAACTATCATCCAGACTTCCATCCAGATTTAATCTGGCAAAAAACCTGTTTTTATTATTATTTGTCTGATATCCTGACACAAAAACTTTATCATCTAATTGCATTCCTGACAAACCAATATTTATATTGGTTGTTGGCAATGTGTAATTAAAAGAGTTGTCTAAGTTACCATCAGAAAACAATCTTAAAACTTGAAAAGAAGATCCTTTAAAACCGGTAGTAATTATTTTACCATCTTTTTGAAGTAATATTCCTTCTCCAAAACGAGATATTTGAGGATCCAGAATAAAAGAGGTATCTCTTGATCCGTCACTATTCAGTCTTAATATACCACGATTAGTTTCAAAACCATAAGTTGATATTAAGATCTTACCGTCTGTAAGATTTATAAAGTCGAATACAAAAAGTTGCCCACCTGTTGTGCTTTTTAACCATTTAGCATTAAAAGAGCTGTCAAGAGAACCGTCAGCATTTAATCTTACTATATTTCCGCTGGCAATTTCTTTATACGTATCAAAGTCCCCCCCTACAAGTATTTTACCGTCTTCGAGTACAATTATCTTTTTTACTGTATTATTAAATCCGGTTCCCATGACAAAAGAATTATCCCTGGTACCATCATAATTTAATCTCGCTATTCTATTTGTAGTTGGATTAAAAAGTCCTGTAAACTCTCCGCCAACTAACATTTTTCCATCTTTCTGCACTGCAACACATGACGGCCAATAGTATGAAAATGGTGTTCCTCCTCCAAAAGTCAAAGTGTTGTCCTGGCTTCCGTCACTATTTAATCGAACGAAACCTTTATTTTGGACACCATTATATGCATTAAAACCACCAGCTAAAGACCTGACTACTATTAATTTATCATCTGGAAGAACAGCCAATACCTGAGCTGATGATGTGTCAAACCCAACACGAATATTATTAAAACCAGGATCTAGTGTACCATCATTACGCAAGACCGTAATATTATGCAGGTTTACTTTATTAAATGATTTAAAATCACCTCCAACTAAAATTCTTCCATCTGAAAACAATGATACTGTTTTCACTATAGTGCCACCGGTGTTTTTAAAAGTAGGATCTGGTGTACCATCCGGATTTAGCCTTAAAAAACCTCCATAAGTAACATTATTAAACCTATAGAAATAACCTGATAAAATTATTTTATCATTAAAATCGACCAGAATATCTGTTATCCCATCGCTTGAAGAAACATCTATTTTATTTACAGCAAAACTTGTATCTAAAGTACAATCTGAATTTAACCGGAATAATTCACCTGAAATATAACTATTAGCATCTTTATACTCTGCTGCAATTAGAATCTTACCATCCTTTAGTGGAGTGATTTTATAAATATCGTATGTTTTTTTAATTAAAGGCGTTATATTAGTCTCTAAACTTCCATTATCGTTTAATCTCACTATTTTTCCTTCAGCATATCCCGAAGTACCGGAAGCAATACCATAAACTATAATTTTGCCATTAGGCTGAATAGCAATATTGCTGATTGATCTTTCAAATGGTGTTCCCATAGAAAATGATGAATCCAGACTTCCGTTGCTGTTTAAGCGAATAACTGCTAATTTAGAATTGATATTTCCTGTAAGGAGAAGTTTACCATCAGACTGTAGTAGAATCTTGCTTTCAAAATCACCATATCCATTTACAGCAACTTGCGTGCTTACAATAAAACTTTTATCAAGACTTCCATCAGAATTTAGTCTTACAATTTTACCTACATTAGTCTGATTATAAGTTGTAAAATTTCCAACTACAATTATTTTACCATCAGGCTGAAGTATAAAATCATGAACATAATTATTAAAAGCAGTTCCGGTATTAAAAGTATAGTCTCTTAAATTGTTATTGATCCTCATTAATTCATATAGCCCTGTATTATCATTTCGCTCAAGAAGCAAAATTTTACCATCAGGCTGTACTGCGGTTTTTTTAACCGTTTGATTAATAAAACAACTTCCTATAGGAAGAGTGAAAGTATTAAATGTGGGATCCCTGTCTGCAGAGTTCTGTGCATTTATATTATAAATAAATAAAAAAGGAATAAGAAAGTAAAGTTTTTTCATATTAAAATATTTTTGTAAATATATGTTAAATTTTAACATATAAGCTTCTTGTTTATATAATTTGTAAAAAAATAAAGTGCTAAAAAAAACACACTTATAAACTAGATAATCCTTAGAAATAACCACTTCCAATTCTCTTTTTTAAAATATTTAAAACTTTTTTGATTGCAATTTAATTATATCATTAAACTTAGTTCTTAGTTACTAAAATAATATTAGGTTTTGGCGCAGGTTTCATGTCTTTTCCCATATAAAAACTCGCATGCGGCGGCTGATTATAACCCACGTTTTGCCAGGCAATACTTAATCTGTATTGCGGATCATGCATTAAAGTATATTGCCTAATTTCGGTTGGAATTGTGGTGGAGTAAATTCGTAATTCCTTATTGTCTTCCGATCTTAGAATCAGTTCTTCCCGCCAATCGCCCAAAATATCTGCAGAAAGCGCCGGAGTCGATTTTGTCCCGTTATTTGAAGCTGCGCCCGTTGCCGTAAACAATCTGCCAGCATTATACTTATCAATATAATTAGAATTTAAAAGTTCTCTTGAAGAATCCCCATCCCAATAAATTAAAAAATTCGTTGATGTTGGTGCTTTTCCAATCGGCTTGCCTTTTATATCATGCAAATCCGGAGATCCAGACCACCAGCATTGCGCTCCTTTTCGGGTTGGGTCAATATTATCAGCAACACCACGGCCCACATCTTCGTTTGGAGAATCTGTAAATAAAACTTTGCCATCTGCAGCAGCAAATAAAGTAACTCCCGGGCCTGTTGTTCCGTTTTCAATTTCATGAATCCCAAATGCTTCTAAACCCGGAATATCAGGATCAAGATCAGAAACATGCAACGCATCACCGTGTCTAAAACCTGTTGTATACAAACCTTTTCCATTGTCATCAACGCACATTGCGCCGTAAATAATTTCATCTTTTCCGTCGTTATCGACATCAGCAACTGTAAGTCCGTGATTTCCCATTCCGGAATACGGATTCTCGGCATCTTTGCTATCAAAAACCCATCTCGAAGTAAGTTTGTTATTTTTAAAATCCCAGGCTGCCAGAACCGTTCTTCCGTAATAACCGCGACACATCACAACACTTGGATGAATCCCATCTAAATAGGCAACACAAGCCGTAAAACGATCTATTCTATTTCCTTTTGTATCATTTCCTCCGCTGCCACCTCTTCCGCCCCAGCCAGCGAGATCACCTCTTTCTGCAATGTAATCAACCGTTGTAATCAGTTTTCCGTTTCTTCCATTAAAAACCGAAAGATATTCAGGGCCTTTTAGAATTTTACCATAAGTTGGCGATTTTTCATCCCGATCCACCCAATCTTTGGCTGCATCTCCTACTACATTATTAGCACTGTCTGTTGTACCGTCAGCCGTTTTGCAAACCAATTCAGAAATCCCGTCGCCATCCAAATCGTACACCATAAACTGTATATAATGAGCGCCTTCTCGGATGTTCTTTCCAAGATTGATTTGCCATAAAAACTTCCCATCCAAAGTATAGGCCTGAAATATAGGCGGATCTGTAATTCCGGTATGCGAATTATCATGCGCTTTTCCCGTCATGTGTACAATCAAATCGTAACGTCCGTCGCCGTCTAAATCTCCCACTGAAAGATCATTTGGTATATAACCTTCAACAGGTTTTAGCACAATCGACAAATATTCTTTATCCGGACTTTCAGCAGAAATTGTAAAACTTCCTTTTGCATCCGTTTCTTTTCCTTTTAAAACCGTTTTTACAAACCATGTATTTTCTTCTTTAGGATTGGCCTTTTCATCAACAAAATTCGTAGCTCCAAAAATTGGTTTTTCATTCAATTTAATGGCTTTTTTTGTTCCGCTTTTTCGATATAAATTAAAAGCTAAATCATCAGGATCTGTTCCTAAAACGCGCCAGCCTATAAAAAACTGATTGTTGCTTTTTACTGCGATAACGCCGCGGTCAAGGTTTTCCATTTGTCTTTGCGCAAATAGTGAACCTGATAAAAACAAGAAGATTAGTAAAAGTTTATTTTTCATAATTCGTTTTTTATGTGGATTGTCATGGCACGCTGATGACACGGATTTAACGGATTGTCGCTGATTTTTTTTGTTTTTTTGTTTTTTTTTGCAGTATTGTCATTTCAAGGAACGAGAAATCACATAACGTAACCACACAGTTCGTTGCTCTCTGGATGTGATTTCTCGTTCCTCGAAATGACACAATAAAATAAAATCCGCGACAATCCGTTAAATCCGTGTCATCCGCGTGCCATCTTTTAAAACATTTTCTTAAATCCCTCACTCTTCACTTTCCAGGTTCCATCTTTCGGGAAACCTGGGTTTTCTTCAGTCGATCCGTCCCAACCAGCGCACATCATGGCGACAGCGGTTAATAATCCGCCGTTTCCGGGAAGGTATAATGTTAGTCTTTCTGCCTGATAATTGTGTCCGTTTTTTAAATACGTATTTGTTGTTACATTCATAAAAAGCGCATCAATCGCTTTTTCCGGCATTTGCAAACGAGCCGCAGACATTGCCGTCATTGGAAAATCCCAACCCCAGGTTTTGTCCCATGACCAGGTTTTCCAAACCAGATCAAAGGTGTTTTTCATGATTTTTTTATCTAAAAGAGATGTTTCAGGAAGCATTCCGAAAGTTCCCAATACCGATGGATGATCGGTTTTAAATTCCGGATTTGTGTATGAATCTGTCGCACTTTCTGTAGCCAGATAAACCTGATCTGAAACGGGTAATTTTGATAATTTAGCCAAAACAGTTTCCCATTTTTCAGGTACTTTCTGATTTAGTTTTTTCTTCCATGCGATTGCTGTTTTTAGGGCCCAATTCCAATATGCCAATTCATAAGTTGGGTTAAAAGTTTCCATCGCCTTAAAGCGTTCTTGTGCAGGAATTACACCTGGTCCCAAAACATAGCGATCGTTTTTAGCATCATAATTAGCAAACGAAGCCATAAAATCTGCTGTGGCAAAAACGCGTTCGCTATACAAATTCAAGGTTTTATTTGTTGGATTTGCTCTGTATATTAATTCAGCATAAGTAATAAAATGCGGTTGTTGCCAAATCAAAAATGAACCTACAGATGATGGACTTTCATTTCCATCAGGGTCGGTCATTTTTTGCCATCTTGCACCTTCAAAACCTTGTCTTTTGGCTATGTTTTTTGCTTTATCAAAAACCTTTTGATACCATGGCAGGCTTTTTTCTAATAATTCCGGTCTGTTCCAAAGTGCAAAATGGACGCCATGCCACCAATGCATTTCTAAATGCGGTTTTCCGTACCAACTGTTATATGTTAATCCTGTTTCCTGTGGTGGAACTTTTCCTGTACATTGCACTTTGGTAAGATATTGAGATAGAATAACCCGTCTTTCTAATTCAGATGCACGCTTATCTGTACTTCCTGAAAAATCTACTGCTGCTCCACTTTTCCAGAATTGCTCCCAGCCTTTTATACTGCTGTTTTCAATTTCTGCGAAAGAAGAATTTGCTGCTTTTTTTTCTGCTAAAGCAAAAAGACAACTCAATTCTAAAACATTCGTATTCGAAGCTTCCACTACAAAATAATGATCCGAAGTTTTTTTAATCTGCGCATTTCCTTTCCATATCAAATTAACGTCGTACGAAATACTGTCCATTATATGCGTTACAACGGCTTCATTTTTAGACTTTTCTACAAGATTACTTTTATAATCCTGTTTTCCTTCCCATTGTGTTCCCATATCAGCCCAATCTCCGGTTGGGAACGGAATTCTTAAACTAATTTTCAAACGTTTTTGCTGCAATAAATCTGATTTTACTTTTACGCCAATCGCATCTTTTTCCTGATGAGAAGCTGTTAAAACCGTTACCGGAATTCCTTCCACTTCGAAATAGCTTTCGATTTCTCCGGTCCATAAATTCAGTTTTTGAGCAATCGATTTTATATCTTCCGGTTTTGCTGTGCTTCCGTCTTTTTTGGTAATTTCAAAACCTAAATTTCCTAATTGCAGTAAATGCGGATTTTGACGAAACCAATTCACCGCTTCGACTTTTCTCGCTGGTTCTTTGATCTGAACGGTGTATGAAATGTCTCTCCCGTATTGTTTATAATCACGTAAAGTTTCTGAAAATTTATAATTATTGGTGTTTTTATAACTGTCCCAACCCCACTCTGACTGCGTTCCTAACGGAATTCCGTTTTGATATTTTTTTGGAAAAGTCTGCAAGCCTGTAGCATCGACAGTAAAAGCAAAAGCACCATTACCTACAGTTAACGAAGCCAAAGTATCGATAGCGGTAATTTGCACGTTATGTCTTGTTACCAATGCTTTTCTGTCTATTTTTTGGGCGGACAACGACAAGGAAAATAATGCCGTAATAATCAATTGATATTTTTTCATTTGGTTATATTTTGATAATTTCAAGTTTTATTTTTGGTTTCAGGTTTCAGGTTGAAATGAGAAAAAATTTAACCGCAAGGTGCGCAAAGGTCGACGCTATGTACGCAAAGCTTTGCGAACTTATTAAAGCCAACTGCAAACACAGCAAAATAAAAACTTCGCGTGCTTTGCGGTAAAAATTTTTTACTTCACCTATTTTTATCTTATTAACGTAACACTCATCAAACCAATCACAACATCATTGGCGATAGTTCTCAAAGTCAAGCTTTTTAATCTTTTATTTTTATCCAAAGGCAAATCCAAAATTGTTCCTGCACCTCCCTCAACTCCGTAATTTGAGAAACCTTTTATGGTTTTAAAAGCTGCAAAATCTCTCGTAATTTCTCCTGTTTTTAAATATACTCTTGGCGGTTTTGGCGCATCAGTTGTAAAGGCAAGTCCATCGATAAAATAATCCTGCTCTATTGGCCACCAATTTTCCGGATTTTTTAATTCTAAAACATCCGAAGTTCCATCGGTATAATTGACTTTTATTTCACCATTTACAATTCGGCTTTGCATTGGGTTTGTCGTTCCGGCCATAATAAAATAAGCATGAGAAGCTTTTCCGTCAAGCGGAATAGCAATACTTTCCGGAAAATTATCCCACATCGAAGTGAAGATTATATTTTTTTGATTTTCATCAGAAGGCGTTTGAAACGGAATCCCGTTTGGAGTTGTAATTTTTCCGTTTGCCTTTGCTTTTTCGCGCAATCCTTTGTCATCAATTTTTACTGATACATTTGGGTAGCACCAATTTCCGATTCCTTGTTTTGGTAATTGCAATGTTACCGTTTTTGGTCTTGGCGAAAGATATTCGTAATTAAAAACATCGGTTACTTTTGAATTAAAAAAGGATGAAAGAGAAATCGTTTCTGCACGTACCGATTTATCCAAAGGTTTATCCCAATCTGTGACTTTTTCATTTGATTGTTCTTTTGCTTTTATATTTAAATGTATCGGTTCCCACCAAAAGAATTCTCCCTGTTTCAATTTTACAAAAAACATCTTATTTCCTTCTCCGTTTACGGTGGCATGAAGCATTTTTTCTTTATTCGAAATTTCTCCCAAAACAGATTGCGGATCATAAACAGACAGGATTTGAGATTTAAAAACCAGCATGTCAAGGTTTTCTCCTGAAGTATAAAATGGTTTTGGATGCATTTTTTCGATAGTTCCTCCGCGCCAGCTAACAACCACATCATAAGTTTTTGCATACGGTGTTTCTATGATAATTTTGGGATTTTCTATTGTTTGAGGCGCAGCTCTGTAACTCGCTATTTTACCATTTACAGTAATACCCTGAATGTTTTCGAAAGGAGCGTTTACAACCAAACACAAATTCATTGGTGTTCCGAAACGATTCTCAATATGATACGTTTCTTTTTTATTTTCTCTTTTGAAAGAAAAAGTAATATCCGGAATTTCTAAAGAAGCTTCATTCCATTTTGAAGGAAACCCGGGTTTAATGGTTAAAACTCCTTTTAGAGCATCAGGCTGAATTCCGTAAAGGCCTTCGACTAAAGTTCTTGATGCCATACCAATTGGATCGGCAAAATCGCGGTATAATTCTCCACGGATTGCGTCCTGATACAACAATTGTTCAAAACCTCCGGGGGACGCACCCAAATACATACTTTCAATCAAAACACTTTCCCACATTTTGTAAGCTTCTTCACTTTTTCCGCCTTGCCAAAAAGCCAATGAGGTATGCAATTGTTCGGCCAGAGCCACATTATTAATAGACCATGTATAAGGCTGCCAATTGGTTGTACTTATTACATACAAATCTTTTTTATCCAATCCTTCTGCTGAAATTGGAATATGCGGAATCTGTTTATCGACATAATTCAGCATCTGATAACTTTCAAAAGGATTTGATAATTCTGAATCGATCGTATGATAAATACTCCAGATTCCGGGAACATCGTGTAATAATCTGTTACCGAGAGCGTCTTTATATTCGGCAAAAATCCCTTTTTTGGGAATCCAAAGCTGATCGTTTGTGGCTTTTAAAATTTTGTCAGCTTCATTAGAAAACGGCTTTGTATCTGCGTTTACAATTTTGGCAACCTCAGCAACAGTTTTATTCGCATAATAATTATATGCCGAAGAATGAATCACGCCCCCACCGCTGTATTGCAACGCATCGCTCGCCCAAATAGACGCGTATGCATCATAAAGCCCGTCATTATCCGGATCAAAATTTCGTTTTTCCCAGTTTAAATGTCTTTGTATTGTGGGCCACATTTCTTTCATAAAAGCAACGTCGCCCGTCCATTTAAAATGGCGTAACATCTGATCTATGAATACCAGATTCATATCGTAATGATGCGCCAAAGTATTTTTATTTGGGTTTCGGCTAATATAACCGCTGCTAAACATCGAAGTTCCGATTTCTTCTTTTTGGCGTGCTAAATTCTTTTCTGTATCAAAAACAACCGGACCACTTTCTGGCGATAAAACCTGCGAATTGCTGTAACTTGTAAAATGCGTTTTTGCCCTGTCATGCCATCCCAAAGGATCTGCAGTATAAGCACCACGCCAGGCATTTAGGTACATTCGCCATGCAATGGCACCATGAAGATATGCAGGACTTTCCCAAATTCCGTCGGCTGCAATTGAAAGCGCTGAGCCTAGTGTATTAATATATGGATCAGGAGTTTCGACTTTAACTCTATTTGCTAAAGTCTGTGTTTCCTTAACTGATTTTTCGTAAAGTTCTGCTATTGTTTTTTGGGTAAAATTATCTTTTGAATCTTCTGATAAAAATAAAAAATATTGTGCTTTTTCATCAATTGAGTTTCTTTTTCCTGTAATAACCGGCAACGATTCTGCAGTAGAATTAAATAATTCCAACGGAGAATTTTGATTATTTGCATTGGCTAAATGTATTGGAGATTCAGGAAAAAATCCGGTTATATTTTTATTATTTCCCGTTTTTTGTTTGTTGCTTTCTGAACCATATTCCAACAAAAATGAATCTTTTTTTAAAGTGTATTTATTGTTGGTACAATATTCCGGTTTTAAATAAAAAACAGATTCCGGATCTGCACCAATATCTCCATCCCGACTGAATTTTTTGCCTGTTGCACCGCCAAATACCCAGATTAAATTGGTGTTATTTGACACATTTTTACCGTACACTTTTACGATAAAACCTTCCTTTTCTTTTAAAGCAACGACATCAATAAACAATTTTCCGGATCCTAAAACCGGATCCTGAATTTGATATTGCATTATTCCTAAAACGTATCGTGTTTCAATTTTTAAAGCTTCGGTAATCCATTTATTCTCTTTTCCGTTTACTAAGCCAAACTTTAAATTCCCACCCATTCCGGGCATATACATTGCAAATTCCGGCAAATCTCCTGTTTCTACCCTAAATCCTGTATTTGAACCATAAAGTGCTCTATTGAATTTTCGTGTACCATTTTTAAGCACAAAACTATTTCCGTCCGGCACATAATGTATTTTCCGCGACGTTTGTTTTTCCTGACCAAAAGATAGCATTGAACATAACAAAAATGTGCAAATCAAAATTGGAGTGTAATGTATTTTAGTAATGGTAAGCTTCATGCACGATTGGGTATTACTTATAATAATCATCAACTAAATCCTAAAAGTTTGATAATTCAATTGCAATTTCTTTGTTTTTTTATGTTTTACCATCCTGTACCTACCTGATTTTTACAATTTAATAATTTGTAATTCGATAATATTTTAACATCATAGCACAGGATAGTATATAAAAATGGAATAGTTAGTTTTGAAATAGTTTCAGGTTTCAGGTTTCAGGTTTCAGGTTTCAGGTTTCAGGTTTCAGGTTTCAGGTTTCAGGTTTCAGGTTTCAGGTTTCAGGTTTACTTAGCTTTGTCAAAGTTTTAAACTTTGACAAAGCTTGGGCTTCACATTATCTAATTATCTAATTGACAAATTATCTCATTCATGAAATCAATTAAAATTCTTTCTGTCCTTTCTCTCGCTTTGTTACTTTTCAGTTTCGCAGAAAATCAAAACTCCAAACCAACTGTTTTTATGGTCGGAGATTCTACCGTAAAAAACGGCAAGGGCGACGGAACTGGCGGACTTTGGGGCTGGGGAGATTATATTGGTCAGTTTTTGGATACTACAAAAGTTACTGTAGAAAACCATGCCTTGGGCGGAACAAGCAGCAGAACTTTTCAGGATAAAGGTTTATGGATACCGGTTTTAAACAAATTAAAAAAAGGCGATTATGTTTTGATTCAGTTTGGACATAACGACGACGGACCAATAAATGATAGTCTTCGCGCACGCGGAACGATTAAAGGTATTGGAAATGAAACGCAGGAAATCGATAATATCCTGACCAAAAAGCATGAAATCGTGCATACTTACGGCTGGTATATTCAGAAAATAGTTAGCGAAGCAAAATCAAAAGGAGCGATTCCGATAATTTGTTCACCAATTCCAAGAAACGATTGGAAGGACGGTAAAGTTCCCCGCAACAATACTTCATACGGGTTATGGGCAAAACAAATTGCTGAGAAAGAAAAAGTCACTTTTATTGATTTGAATGATAAAATGGCTTTGGAAATGGAAAAACTGGATGAAGCAAAAGTAACAGGAACTTATTTCTATAAAAAAGATCATACGCATACCTCGGCAAAAGGTGCTGTACTTTCGGCTTCTGTTATTATTAATGAATTAAAGGAAAGTAAAAATTCCCTGAAAAATTATATTTTGAAAGATCCAAAAATTGTTTTTCCACCAAAGAAAAAAGTTTTCTTAATTGGTGATTCTACCATGGCAAATAATAACGACGAAAATGCTGTTGGATGGGGCGTCACTTTTCCTACATTTTGCGACACAACCAGAATTGAAGTGATTAATAAAGCACGAGGTGGAAGAAGTACAAGAACTTTTGACCACGAAGGCCTTTGGAATGAGGTTAAAAACCAATTACAACCCGGAAACTTTGTCCTCATTCAATTTGGTCATAATGATGCTGGCGCTGTTGATAAAGAAAAATTCAGAGGTTCTTTAAAAGGAAATGGAAATGAAACTCAGGAAGTTGTTCTGCCAGACGGATCAAAGGAAATCGTTCATACTTTTGGCTGGTATATGGAGAAATTTATTTGCGAAGCCGAAGAAAAAGGCGCGGTTGTAATTGTATTAAGTCAAACTCCAAGAAACGAATGGCCAAACGATAAAGTTGAAAGAAGAACAGATACTTATGGAAAATGGTCGAAAGAAGCGGCTGATAAGGAAGGTGCTCCTTACATCGATTTAAATGAAATAGTAGCTTTAAAATACGAAGCTTTAGGAAAAGAAAAAGTAAAGGCCTTTTTTCCAAAAGATCACACTCACACTGGTTTTGAAGGTGCAAAATTAAATGCGCAAACCGTCGCAGAAAGCATTAAAAAGTTAGGTTATGAATTATGAGTTATGAATTATTTTATCACTAAACTAAAAACTCATAATTCATAACTAATAACTCATAATTAAAAAAGAAAACCTCGTTTAATTGCTTAAACGAGGTTTTATCTTTTTAGTTCAAAAAAGATTATTTTTTTGATTCTTCGATAGAAACTTTTCTGAATTCTTTTAAAAGTTTTTCAATTTCTAAAGTTGCTTTACGAGCTCTAGGTCCAGCAGCTTTAACTCCTTTTTCAGTTAATGATTCAGCCTCTGCTTTGAATGTGTCGATTTCGGCGTTGATTTTTACTAATAGATCTTTCATGCTTATACTTGTTAAATTAAGGCGCAAAAATAAAAGTTTGCTTGAAAGATAACGCAACTTTAGTGTTAAAATTATCACTCATTTTATCCCGAAAGTTAATATTTGATTAACTGATCTTCTTCATCATTCATTATCAATTCATTACAAAAATAACTTTTTTGAGAAAATTTTATCCTTATCACTTAGTAATCACCGTATAATGGCAATTTTCAGACATTTTTTATAGTACAAATTATGCTCAAAAGTCAATACAACCGTAAACTCTTACATCTATGTGCTTCTTCAGCCTAATCAACTAATTGTTTGTTTACATAGACATTTTTAAATATTACGCCGCTTATTAAACTTTTGTCGATACTTGTTTTAACGGTTTCAATGTTTAAGTTTTCGAACGTAAAATTGGATAAACGAACATTCGGATCATTTTCAACTCCGTAAAAAGTCTCACATTTTAAGTCTATATTTTTCAAGGTGATATTATCTCCGTAAGAAAGCGGAATATCTTTTCGTCCTTTTAAATCAAAAAATTGTTTCCAGGCAAAAACTGCCAAACCTGTTTTTGCTTCTCCTTTAATATCTTCAACCCTTATATATTCGTATCGTTGTGGTGTGTCCGGACGCATTTTAAGCCATAACATTCTTGAGGCACCATCTATTTTACAATTGCGCATAATTACATTCCGGTTATGAATTGATTCGCTTCCGTTTGTTAAAGAAGAATGACAAAATCCGAAATTACAGTCTTCTATGATTATATTTGCATTTGGTCCGTTGTTTTTATCCTGATCTGCATACGGTCCTTTTCCTCCTTTTAAGGCAATTGCATCGTCATTAACCGACAGAAAACAGCCTTTTACTAAAAAATTAGTGCAAATATCAATATCAATGGCATCTGTACTTGGTGCTTTTACGCCAATGTGAGGTGAAAATATATACAAATCGAGCATTTTTACATTATTGCATTTGTAAAAATGATTTGTCCAAAAACCCGAATTAATGAGTTTCACATCTTGCAATTGTACGTTGTTTGAATTCCACACAAAAACTAATCTTGGTCTTGAAACTTCAAGATTGGTACATTTTGGATTTTCTTTTCGTCTTTGCCAAAATGCTTCCCAATATTTTTTTCCGTTTCCGTTGATGGTTCCTTTTCCCGAAATTGAGAAATTATCAACTCCGTAAGCGTTTACCAAAGCCGGGAAATAATCCAGATTTTGTCCTTCCATTCTCGATGGCATTATCGGAAAATCAGCAATATTATCTGAACCTTTTAAAACTCCCCCTTCTGAAACGTACAAAGCTGTTTTTGGTTTAAAAAATAAAGCTCCGCTTAAATAAACTCCTTTCGGAATTACAATTACGCCTCCACCATTTGCAGCGGCTTTGTCAATTACTTTTTGAATTGCTGTGGTCTGAATTTTGGTGCTGTCTTTACTTACCCCAAAATCTGTGATGGCGTATTGCTTGCCTAGATCTTTTAGCTGCAGTTTGGTATAATCTTTAAACCAATTTGAAATTGTTGTTCCGTCCGGGAATTTATCGTTTGCGTAATTTTGGGATAATGACACTTGCGTGAAAGCGAAAATGGCGATTATGGAAGTTAGGATTTTTTTCATTTTTTGGTTAGTGTTAGTTAGTTTTTTTTGTGTAATCTTGTCATTTCGAGGAACGAGAAATCACATAACGGAATTACGATCGTTGCTCTCTGGATGTGATTTCTCGTTCCTCGAAATGACAAAGCTGGCGTAAAAACCTGCGGTTATTTTACCTCAACTTTAATTTTCGCTGATAATTGTTTCGCTAAATCAGTAACGTAGCTGGTAAAATAAGCTGAATCTTTAAAGTTTTTATCTGCACTTAATTCCCAACCTGCGATTGGGTAATAACTAATTTGCTCATTGTTTTTTACGTTTAATTTTATTAGATAGGAATCTGTTAATTGTCCAGTTTTTGGTGCTTCGATATATCCTTTATAAATATCTTTCGGAATGATTACGGCTGTACCTAAAATCCATTGGCGATCGTAGGTTAATTTATCGTGTTGAATAAAACACACAAAATCTCCTGAATCAATTACTTGCAATGGGTTTTGATTGTTTAGGTTAGAAAGTGTTATTAGTAACGTTTCGTTTCCTTTTAAACCATCTAAAGAAACTGTGTTTTTATAACCATACATTCCTGGCCAGATCGAAGAAGTTTCTTGTGCGTCATAATTATTTCCGTCTATTTTCCAGTTGTGGTAATTATAGCTTAAAAGGGAGTTTACCGGACCTTCGCTCACGATTTTGAAAGTTGTTTTTTCGATATTATTCACAGTATCATTGGCGATAATTCCGAGTCTGTTGATTTTATCCTCTTTTAATAAAGCAAAACCTCCTAATCCTGCCGAATTTCCAACGGGAAAAATATCTCTTCCCCAATCGTACATAACGTGATAATTGTCTTCAACGGCGCCTTTACTGTTAATCCCAACATCTTCCGGAGTTATTCCCGGTAATTTTTTCCCGAAAACATCTTTAGAATTTCTTCCGTCTAAATAATGCCTAAAGCCTACTTTGTCGTTTTCCCAGGTTGGTCCGTCGGTTTGGTATTTTTGATATCCTAATTTTTTATGTATCTGATTTGCCATCAAAACTTCTTGTGTATCTGGATGAACCGGTAAGTCTTTCCCATCTCTTTTTCCAAAACGAACACTTGTTTTTATGGGGAATTTAGGATCAGTTTTCGACCATTTTAGTTCTACCGTTTTGCTTTCGTTTGGAGAAAAATCAGCAACTAAAAATAATTCATCCCATTTTCCATCTCCATCCAGATCATTTACCTGCGCCGGAATTGTATCTTTTTTATAAATCAAAATTGGATATTGACTTGCTGCATCTTTTATAGAAAGCTGATTTCTTTTGATTGAAATTGCTTTTTGAGACAATGCTATTTTTGAACAATTCTTTAAAACAATTTTGTTTCCGGTTGTTTTTTGCTGTGCATTACTACTTGCAAAAACCAATGCCGTTAATGCTATTGGGAAATATAATTTAGTTTTCATTGTTTCGTTTATTATGCTGTTTTGTTTATTATAACAATTTAGTCATTTTATACTATTTTAAAAATAAAAGCCGAAGCTGTTTCGTATTTCCCTCCCTGAGAAGCAGTAAATAAATAGGTTGCTTTTCCATTTTGAAACAATAATTGCGGACGTTCTACGCGGCCATATCGGTTTAAATGCTTTGGTGCTTCGGGCTGTTTTATATATTTATCCAGTGGCTGATAGGCTATTGAAGGACCGCTCCAATGGATGCCATCATCAGAATCCATATAAAGTCCGTGATCGATGCCGAAAACGCCCATATCTCTGGCTAACATTTTAAATTTCTTGTTTTCGTACCATACAAAAGCATCTTCGCATTGCTGGTTATTTCCTAATTTAGAAAAATCAATTAGCGGATTGTTTTCATATTTAACATATGGTCCTTCTAAAGATTTTGAAATCGCCAATCCGTATTTTCTGTTTCCTTTGATTTCAAATTTTGGATGTACATAATTTTCTGTATCCAATGATTTATAATACAGCCAATATTCGCCGTTTGGATGTTTTAAAAAAGAGGGGTTTGTGGTTAAAAGATCGTCCCATTCTCCTTTTTCTCCCGGTAACAATAAAGGTTTATCAGGTCTTTTCCAAGGGCCATAAAGTGAATCTGAAGTTGCTAAACCAATGCGTTTGGTATCCATTTTTCCGTTAGAATTTCCCATAAA
>Ga0247738_10000160_pt1 | contig 29533 bp, 31 predicted proteins | sample UWRJL013104B2_FD_180936 | JGI IMG/M metagenome (GOLD analysis project Ga0247738, IMG submission 180936) | Plant litter microbial communities from Arlington Agricultural Research Station in Wisconsin, United States - UWRJ-L013-104B-2 | ecosystem: Environmental > Terrestrial > Plant litter >...
CCGCCGATCCTGCAATCTCGGTTCCGCGTGCAGACATCCGCCGGCAGATCAAGAACAATCTGCCCGATGGGGTGGTCACGCGTTTTCGTGGCGCTACGGAGACTGGCCGCCTGCATGATGTACTCGTCGTCGGGACGGGCGATGGCAGAGCGCTTGCGTTCAAGCCGCCGTTGGGTCCGCCAGGCTGGATCAGCGACAAACAGGTCGATCTCATCTTGAAAGTGCTGGTGGTCCTTCTGCCTGTCCTTCTGATGTCGCTGTGCGCAGCTTCGATGATTACCGCGCCGCTGCTGAAATTCGCCGAAGCCGCCGAAACGCTAAAGCCGGACGACGGACCAGATCGGCCGTTCGAGGAAAGCGGTGCGTTCGAAATCCGCACCCTGGCAAAATCTCTGAACGACATGCGCAGCCGCGTCCGCGGGATGATAGACGACCGCACCCGCATGCTGCGGGCCATCAGCCACGATTTCCGCACGCCTCTCACCCGCCTGCGACTGCGCGCCGAACGCTCCATCCAGCCGGAACTGAAGGCGTCGATGCTTGCCGACATCGCCGCCCTCAGCGCCATGATCGACGATACGCTGACCTATCTCAGCAAGGAGATGGCCACCGAGAAACCGCTGAATGCCGATCTGCCCAGTCTGCTCGACACGGTATGTTCCGACTTCTCCGACATGGGATACGATGTCCAGTATGCGGGTCCGGAACGTTTCGCCTATCACTGCAGGCCGCGTTCGCTCGGCCGCGCGGTCACCAACCTGGTCGAGAACAGCAGCAAATTCGCCCGCCAGATCACCGTGACTCTGCGCGTCCTGGACCACGGTGCCGTCCTCATCAACGTCGTCGACGACGGTCCCGGCCTGCCGACCGACCTCCACGTGCGGGTGCTCGAGCCGTTCTTCAAAGGCGACACCGCCCGGACCTCGGCCGATCGCAGCGGCTTCGGGCTTGGCCTGTCGATCGTCGACGACATCGTCCGCGCCCATGGCGGCCGCATCGCTTTGACGAACGTCATGCCGCATGGCCTGAACGCCGAGATCAGCCTCCCTTCCGAAAATGCCTTTGCCGCCAGCCTGCAGTCGCTGCCGGTGAGCGCGGCGGGAAAGCGCCTGTCGAAATATCGATTCAGGGCACACGGTTGACGGGTTTTCCCAGGTATTTTCTGAGCTTACGGCCCCTTGCTCAAGTGCCGCAGTTCCATTTCGCCAAGACATGAAACTTAACAAAATCAAACACACGCTCACGCACGGCCGCGATATCCTCGTTGGAAACAAGCGAAAGCGCAGCCATGACCACCAACCTTCAGCTTCCCATCCTCGTATTCCTGCCGACGGCGGCCGCAAGGCTTGTCGTCTCCAAATTGCAGGAGAACGGCTACTCCGCCTCGGCTGCCTCGTCCATACCGGAACTGCAGCGCAGTCTTCATGCCGTACAGTGGTCCCTGGTGGTGACAACCCGTCCGGATATCGACCTGGTCCGCAACATCCGGCCGCTTCCTGTCGTCAATCTTGAAATCTTCTTTCATTCCGATCTCCACGCCGGAACGCTGGAAGGCGGAACGAAGCAATTCGATACCAAGGCTTTCATGGGCCGCATCGATGCCCTGACACAACCACGACCGGCGCGGGAACCGGAGACGCCAGCGAGGAGCGCGCCGTCGCTTCCGCAGCTTCAGACCCGGATCCGGCGCTGGTTTCTGCCCTACGCAAACGCACGCTGACCGACAGCGCCGGCTCCTTGAAAAAACCCATCGCAGGGCCACACGAGAAAGATCCGCCGAAGGTCGGGTCTTGCGGCCGGATGTCACGATCTTGCGTTACCGTTTCGTGTGGGCTGCAGTTCAAAACCTCACACCGGCCGCTGCCCTGATGCAGCTGGTGCCGCTACCCGACTGGAGAAACCTATGTCCGATGTCGTTCCATTCCTGCGCGCCTGGGCGTCCGATCCCATGCGCGTCGCTTCCGTCGTCCCATCGGGCCAGGCGTTGAGCCGGCTGATCACCTCCGAGATCAATCCCGGCCTGGGGCCGATCCTCGAACTCGGGCCTGGAACGGGTGTGTTTACCCAGGCCTTGATCGAACGCGGCATTCCGCCGTCTCGCCTGGTGCTCGTCGAATTCACCGCCGAGTTCGCGGTAATGCTGGAGAAACGCTATCCCGATGCGGATGTGGTCTGCATGGATGCGGCCCGCCTTCGGCATATGTACTGGTATGCCCATCGGCTGGCGGGTGCGGTCGTCAGCGGCCTGCCACTACTGTCGATGCCGCCCGCCAAGGTGCTGGCTATCCTGAAAGGTGCGTTTTTACATCTGGAGGCAGACGGCGCCTTCTATCAGTTTACCTACGGTCCAAGATGCCCGGTGCCGGTGCGGATATTGGATCGGCTCGGCCTGCGCGCTCACAGCCTCGGATGGGCAGTGCACAATCTGCCGCCGGCCCAGGTTTTCCGCATCACTCGCGCCGATACCAACCTTCAGATTTTTCAGGAAAAGCGTGAAGCGATGATTCGCCCGCAACCGCGAACCGAAAACACGAAATCTTGTGCCCTGACGAAAACGCTAAGGGCTTAGGGCGAGCTTGTCGGCTGGCTTCGCCGCCCCCTGTGCTCTGCCGGCCAAAAGCGAGTGGCTGGTCTCAAAGGATGTCGCGAAGGCCGTCCGGCACATCCAGTGGCGGACGGGCCTGCCGCGCGTTTTTTTGTCGCCTGGCGGCATCCTGCAGCAGGGCTCTCATGCCGCTCAGAGACATCCTATCGGCGCGCATCATCTGCCGGATCAGCGGATCTTTGAGGATATCGGCAATGGTCATGTCTCGATGGGTCATGGCAGTCTCCCTTGTGACTACCCCCATTGCTAACCGGAGCCGCGAGCTTTGCGATGTCGAAAGGCTGACAAAATCAAGGCGGCAGATGAAGTTTTGTTGCGAAAAGCGCGGCCCGGCCCAAAACCATTCTTCCATGCCGATCATGCGTTCATCGGACAGAGGGCGCCTCCCCGCCACATATTTCTTAACACTTTGCCAACCCGCGGCCATCTTTGCACAAACAAAGTGCCGCAATGGTGATGTGTAACATCCCTCCCTGACACCAACGGAACGGGAAATACGATGACCGACCACACGCGGGAAATAACCCTTTACCGGGACCGATCGAAAACGCTTCAGGATGCCGGCATGACGATCGGTGCATGCGCGCTCGGCATCGGCCTGATCTGTGCCGTCGTCTACAATAGCCGACAGCCCGAAACTGCCGCCCCGGCGGCGCCAGAACAGAGCGCCCTCGTCGAACGTGCTGCACCCGTCCTGGGTCCGGTCCGCATCATCGGCACAAACCCTGGCAGCGCGAATCCGCGTCCGGCCATCGATCAAAGTCCCGTCTTCGAAACGGCGGATACGGTGATGCCCGCTCTGCCCCCCGCAGCCACACCGGCGGTAAAGCCCATGCCGAAACCAATGCCTTCGCCACGTCTTGCGGCCAACGGCAGGATGGACGCCAAAGCCAAGCCGCCCGCGGACGTCATGCGCTTCGACCGTTGCAGTCCGCAGTGCGAAACCGGAGACCCTCTGATCGTCGGTGCCCCGGCACCGTCATTCCCGATGACAGAAGTGGCACGGGTGGAAAGGATAGACGACAGCGCAGGCTTCACCTTCTCGCCGATGGACGGCGCACGCTTCATCCTGAACCAGACCGCCACTGCACCGCGAACAGCCCTTAGAAAAGGCCGCGAAGTTATTGGCCGGATCGTCGGATACGACGAATAGCCTCTGCGAACCGGCAATCGGCATGGCGAAACGCGAATTGGCGGGCGGCAGCGGCCCGGATCCTAGGTCAGCGATGCTGGAACTGCCTAAAGGCACAGAGCTGAACGTTACGGCTTGATCTGCGATCGCTGCTCTTCAAGCAGTTGCATCGCGACGACGCACGCGTTTTTCACATGCAGCGACGCCAGCTTCTGGGCCTCGGTGGCATTGCGCTCTTTAAGCGCCGCAGCCAGGGCGTCGATCTCCGCGAGGCTGTGGGCGATACGGTTGGGATGCATCAGCGAGGTGGCGCGCAGGATATTGATGCGGGAGAACAGGCTCTGCAGCACCTCTTGCACCAGGTTGTTGCCGCAATTGCCCAGCATGATGCTGTAGAGGCTGGTTTTCGCCTCCAGCACCTTGGCGGTATCGCCGGCAAGCGCGTGCTGTCGTAGTACTTCGGCCCCCTTGGCGAACTCGGCAATCGCTGCGTCGCTGCCGCTGAGCGCAAATTCATGCGCCGCAAATCCCTCGAGCAGGCCGCGCATGGCATAGAGTTCGCGCGCTTCTTCCAACGAGATGATGGCGACCACCGGCCCCTTGTGCGGCACGATCTCGACCAGCTTTTCGGCTTCGAGCTTGCGCAACGCCTCGCGCAGTGAGGTACGGCTGACGCCGAGATCCTCGCACAGCTCGCGTTCGATCAGACGATCGCCCGGCGCGTACCGGCCAGAGGTAATCGCCAGTCGGACCGCGTTCTCGATCTGACGGCGCAATGTATCGGGCTGCAGGGCGGCTACGCGTGCGGTCATGCAATCATCCTATACTACATTATGACCATCCGCCATTAACACGAAATGACATCGCACAACAAGGTATCTGAACGTCTTCTTAAGTGCCGACCGATGCGCCGGCGCAGGTCAGGGCTGGGCGGCCTGGTAGTCGGCATTGTCGACCTCTTCCTGCCATTCTGTCTTGCCGATCGAGATCGCGGTATGCAGCAGATAGCTGCCTGCCGCGGCACCATGCCAGTGCCGCTCGCCTTGGGGGATCCAGACGGTGTCGCCGGGCCGAAGCGGCTGCGCCGTCTCGCCATCGACGCACACCCATCCCTGGCCGGCGATCACGGTCAGCACCTGGCCCACCTCGTGGGTATGCCAGTACGTGCGCGCACCAGGAGAAAAGAACACGTTGTTGATGGTGACACCGTCGGTAGTCGGCATCACCGGATCGACGATCACCTGTCCGGTAAAGGTGGCGGATTTGAGTTCGGATGCGGCACCACTCTGGCGGCCCGGGAAGATCTTCATCGGTTCAGTCCTTTTTCTGCGCCAGGCGAACGCCGCCGGAAATATCGCCGATGGCGTCGACTACGCGATTGCTGATCACGTCGCCGTAGCCGAGCGCCGTGGCGAGGCCGAAGCTTGCCATCGGACCTGCCGCGTTGAGCGAGGATACGCCCAACTGGTGGAGGAGATCGCAATAGAGCAGCACATCCTTGGTCATCAGCTTGGAGGTGAGCCCGCCCTCCAGATAATCGCCGTCGACGATTTTCGGAAAACGGTTGAGGGTGGCGAAATTGACGCCGCTGCTGGCGTTCAGCACTTCCAGCAGCCGATGCAGGTCAAGCCCCGCCTTCTTGCCGGCAACCATCACTTCAGCGGTAGCGGCAAGACTTACCGCATTGAGGAAATTGTTGAGCAGCTTTGCGGTGTGCCCGGCCCCGCTTTCACCCATCAGGATGACCTTTGCGGCGATCAGCGCGAAAACCGGTTGCAGCTTTGCAATGGCATCAGCGTCGCCGCCGACCATCAGCGTCAACGTGCCCTTTTCGGCTGCAGCCGCGCCGCCGGAAATGCCGGCATCCACAAAGAAAGCAGCCTTTTCGCTGAATCGGTGCGCAAGACGCTGGGTCGATGCCGCCGACGCGGTGCTCATATCGGCGACGATCTGGCCGGGGCGAACATGGTCGAGCACACCGCCCTCGCCTTCGACCACCCGTTCGATGACGTTGCTGTCCGGGAGCGACAGAAGTACGATATCGGTATTTTCGATCACCTGGCGGACGGACCCGGCCGGCGTCGCGCCGAAGCGGGCAGCAACGGACTCGTCCTTGTCGTATCCGAGCACGGGCATACCGCCGGCGACGATACAGCGCGTCATCCGCCCGCCCATGTTTCCAAGTCCGATGAAGCCGATCCTAGCTATAGACATATTCCCATTCCCCACGACATTACTGATTGCGGCCGGCGGACATCCGACGCGGCCATGGCCGCTCACTCGTCCTTGGCGGCCGGGATCAGGCTCTTGTTCTGGTCCTGCTGCCAATCGTTGATGGCGGCACTGGCCGTGCGAAAGGCGGCAAGCGCTGCAGGCGCGCCGCAATAGACCATCGCCTGCAGCAGCACGGCGCGGATCTCCTCGCGACTGACGCCATTGGTCAGAGCGCCCTTGACGTGGACACCGAGCTCATGCTGCTGATTCATCGCCGTCAGCATTGCCAGGTTGAGCATGCTGCGGACACGAAACGGGATGGTCTCGTCGCCCCACACCTCTCCCCAACAGTATTCCGTTACCAGCCGTTGTGCCGGGCGATTGAAATCGTCGGCATTGGCCCAGGACTTGTCGACGTGCGCTGCACCCAGAACCCGTTTTCGGTTCTGGAAGCCCTTTGCAAACATTTCGCTCTCAGTTGGCATGGTGTTCAGCCTCCGGCACCAGTAATCCAAGCCTCAAGACAGGCGACAACCCGGTCACGCGACCGCGGCATAGCCGATCATGGCTTTTGTTTCGAGATATTCGCGCAAACCCGCCTCGCCCCATTCGCGTCCGTTCCCGGACCGGCCGAAGCCGCCGAACGGCGCGTCAAAATCGGCTGGCGGATAGTTGATATGCACCTGCCCGCCCCTAAGCCGCCGCGCGACGGCCCGCGCGCGCTCGATATCCGCAGATTGCACGTAGGCCGCCAGACCATAGAAGGTGCCGTTGGCGATGCCGACGGCTTCGTCCTCGCTGCCATAGGCAATGATCGACAGTACCGGCCCGAAAATCTCCTCCAGTGCAATCGTCATGTCGGGACGGACATCGGCGAAAACGGTGGGACGTGCGAAGAACCCGGTCTCCAGGCCGTCAGGACGGCCAAGACCGCCGGCGACTAGTCTCGCGCCCTGGTCCACGCCCTGCCGGATAAGGCCCTGCACTCTCTCGAACTGGCTGTGGTTGACGAGCGGGCCGAGCTGGGTATCGCGGCTTTCGGTGGGACCGACCCGGTAGGCATTGGCAGCACTGGCGGCGATCTCGCTGGCCTGCGCCATCAGATGCGCAGGCACCAGCATGCGGGTCGGGATAGAGCATGACTGCCCCGAATTGGTGAAGCAGGCGGCCACCCCGCGACGTACGGCATCCTCAAGATCGACGTCGTCGAGCAGGATATTGGCCGACTTACCGCCCAGTTCCTGCGCCACCCGCTTCACCGTCAGCGCGGCAGAACGTGCCACCTCGATGCCCGCTCTCGTCGAGCCGGTAAACGAGATCATGTCGATATCTTCATGGGCGGCCATGGCAGCGCCGACATGCGGACCGTCACCGTTTACCAGATTGAAGACCCCGGCGGGGACACCCGCTTCGTCCAGGACCTCGGCCAGCAGGAGAGCACTCAGCGCCGAATATTCGCTCGGCTTCAGCACCATGGTGCAGCCGGCCGCCAAGGCCGGCGCCACTTTCACCATCACCTGGTTGACCGGCCAGTTCCACGGCGTGATCAACCCGCAGACGCCGATCGGCTCATGGCGCAGCCGCGTCGAGCCGATATCCTCCTCGAACTTGAAATGCTCGAGCACGCGCAGTATGGCGTTGAGGTGGGCCGGACCGCGCCCGGCCTGACCGGTAGCGGCAAATGCAATCGGCGCGCCCATTTCCTGACGCATAGCCTCGGCAAACTCCCCGGATCGGCGGGTATAGATGTCAAGGATACGGCGCAACAGCCGCACGCGCTCCGCGACAGGGGTTGCGGCATAGGCCGGAAAAGCCTTTCGTGCCGCGGCTACCGCCCGATCGACATCGATGCCGGAGCCCATCGCAAGGCGCCCGTAGACCTTCTCGGTCGCCGGGTCGACAAGATCCATCCAGGAGGGATTGGCGGGAGCGACCCAGCCGCCATCGATATAGAATGTGTTCAGATCTACCATTTCCGGCCTCACTCTTCCATTGCCAGGAAGCGGTACATCTCGGTGTGATCGGCCGACGCCGGCGCCTTTTCCGCAACCCGGTGCCAGGTATCGATGCCCTGCGCCCCGAACGACAGCGTATAGCCGACCGAATTGGCCAGCGACTTGGCGATCGCCAGGTCCTTGTCCATCAGCCGCAGGGAAAAGCCGGAGGCAAAACTATCGGACAGCATGAACTGCTTGACCTTGTTTTCCGACGTATTGCTGCGGCCGGTGGAGGCGTTCAGAACATCGGTCATCACTTCGGGAGCGATGCCGAAGCGCTTGGCCACATGCAGGGCCTCGACAGTGACCATCAGGCCGCAAGCGGAGACGAAATTGTTGAGCGCCTTGGCGGCATGACCGGAACCGGCCGGCCCGATATGAAGGATCGACTGCCCCATCGCTTCAAGGATGGGCCGCGCCTGATCGAGCACCGGCTCGTCACCACCGACCAGGATGGCCAGGCTGCCGCTCTCTGCGCGCTTGACACCGCCTGAAACCGGCGCATCCAGATAGGCGAGGCCCCGCTCGCCCAGGATGCCGGCAAGCGTCCGCGAGCGGGTCGGCTCCGACGAACTCATGTCGATCACCAGGGAGCCCTTGCGCAGCCGATCGGCCCAGCCGTCTTGCAAAAGCACGGCTTCGACGATTGTCGAACTCGGCAGCATCGTCACCAGCACATCCAGGTCGCCGGCAGTCTGCGGCGTCAGCGGCGAAGCGGCGATCTGCCCGCACACCTCCGCCACGCGCGCCGCATCGGCATCGGCGACGTAGAGCGTATAACCGGCCTTGGCAAGGCATGTCGACATCGGCGTGCCCATCATTCCCAAGCCGATGAAACCTATGGTCTTTGCGATCATTGAACTGCCTTGCCCGATAATTTCACCAATGTAGCCACGCCTGGCGCCGCACCGCGACGACGGGCTAGCGGAGCGCCGAAAAATCGGTCGGCGCGAGGAAACTGTTTTCGATGCGCATGACGATGGGGCGCTCGCGCTCGCTTTCCAGCCGCGCGGCGATCCAGGCGGAGTCGGCTTGAAATGCATTCCAACGCTCTTCCCGCTCCGCCATGCTGTTCCATTTCAACAGATAGGTCAGCGCGTGGTTGTCCTCCCCAACCGTCGTGGTCCAGAAGCCGACCTGCTCGATGCCGTACTTCTCGAAGAACGACAGCGTCGTGGAACGAAACCGCTCCAGCAGCGCCGGAAGCCGGGTTGGTGCACAGTGATAGACGCGAAGCTCAACGATCATGGAATCTCTCCTGCCTTTTCGAGGCCTGCCGAAGTCTAGTTTTGATCATACAATCTGTCAATAATACAATTTCTGAGAAGGCCGGAACCTGTGTAGAAAATTGTTCTACATCAACCCATTGGCAGCTCATCTACATCCAATTTCACCACCATGCCGACCGTCTGAGGACTGAAATCCGGATAGCGACGCATCACCTCCGGATCATGGCCGGGCACGATATGGCCGACATCGCCGGCAAGTTTCATAAGCCGGTCATAGCCGAAAACCGTGTCGGCAACGCTGTCGCAGGTCGGGAACACCCGTCCGGAGCTTAGATGCGCGTAGAGATGGCTGGCATCGGAGGCCAGAACCACCGGACCCCGCTGGGTATCGACCCGCACGCATTGCAGACCCCGCGAATGTCCGCCGATATGGTGTACCGAAACGCCCGGAAAAAGCTCGCTATCGCCGGCAGAAAACGACACCTTGCCCGCGTAGACCCGCTTGACCATGCCGGCGACATCGTCTGCCTCGTACGGATGGTTCAGCAGATGGTGGCACATGCAGGGACCCGTCGCGAACTGCATCTCGCTTTCCTGCATGTGAAAGCAGGCGTTCGGGAACATGTCGTTATTGCCGGCGTGATCGTAATGCATATGCGTGGTGATCACATGCTCGATATCGGCGCCATCAATGCCGACGGCCGCCAGTGCGACATTCACTGGCGTCGTCAGGGTGCGGGCGCGACGTTCGCCGGAAACCGGATTGAAACCGGTATCCACCACGATCGTGCGTGCCTGGTTGCGGATCACCCAGACGAAATAATCGAGCGGCATCGATCGGTCGTGCGGATCGCCGCCGATGAAGTTCTGCGACGCCGGCCGGTCGTTTTCCGCGTATTTCAACGCCAGTATTTCGTAGGTGTCGCTCATCTTCCAAATTCCTGCATGTAGGCAGCGCAACAGGCGCAGTTGCGCAACGTTTTTAAGCCAGTCTTCATCGCGCAGGCCCCGCTCCGCGGCTACAAAGCCGCGCCAGTGCGGCCAGCGATGCGGCATCGCTGCCGCCGCTCTGCAGCATCATGTCGATTGCGGTCGTCGTGTCGGAAACTATGGAAGACCCCAACCGGACGGCTGCGGCAGCGCAAAAGCGTTCACGAACAAGCGCCGGCGTCGCGGATCGCACATCCGCCAGCGCCTCCTCGATCACCTCGCCGCCCACCGTGACGATCCGCAGCACCGCCCCCTGCCGCGCCGGAAAGGCATCGTTGAGCGTGCCCGACACCGAGATGGTCGTGCGTGCGATCAGATCGGCAATGCGCGTGTCGGCCAGCAGGCTGTAATTGGCCTCGGCGATCTCGCCGGTCGCAAGCGTGGCGGCGATGCCGAAATAGATACTCATCTTGGCTTGGAGCGGCGTTTCGAACGGTCCCCGATAGGCGCAGCCGGGATAATTGATGGCGGCGTCATAGGTCGACAGATGCACGCTGGCGATGGCATCGCCGGCCTCGATCCGTCGTCCAGCGGCCAGCGCCACCTGGCAGGGCGACTGGGCGAAATTGCAGGCAGGGACTTCCTTGTTGAACACCGTCATGATTTCGCATTCGCCGTCTGGATAGAGCGACGGCCGGTACGGAAGTTGCTGGCGTCCGAACGCGGCAAACAGCCCGGCGACGCCCTCGATGGCGGTGGACGACCCCCGTGCCCCGAGTTGGGCCAGCCGCAAGGCCGTGATTGCGTTGCGGGCGGCAAAACCGGGATGGAAATACATGTCGTCGGCGCCGCTATGCGGCCATTCGTTCAGCCCGCCGGCGGTATTGATCGCCAGCGCCAGGGCGTTGACCGTCTGTTCATCGCTAAGGCCCAGAAGCATGGCACCGGCAAGCGTGCCCGACAGCGGGCCGATCAGTCCGGTCGGGCGAAACAGCCGCGCCATTTCCGGGGTGATCAGCGCCCTGCCGATACGCCCGCCGATCTCGTATCCGGCGATCGCCGCGTTCAGCGGCTTGCCGGCAAGGCCGGGATTTTCCGCAGCCAGCGCCAGCAGCACCGGCCAGATGACCACGCCCATATGCGAAATGCTGCCGGTATGCATGTCCTCGCGCACCAGCCCATGCCCGCGCACACCATTGGCAAACGCAGCGCCTTCGGCTGGATAGGATCCCGCTTCTCCGACCACCTGGCAGGAACCGGTCGACGGGCCCGCTAGGGCAAACGCCTGACGGCTCCAGGGCAGGTCGGCGGCCTCCAGGCCGCAGGAAAAGAAATCCACCAGGCACGTCACGGCCTTGTCGTAGACGGCCTGCGGAAATTCGGTCCGGCCAAGGGCCTGGGACACGAGCTCCGAAAGCAGCGTAGTGCGGGCCATGTTTGTCATCCTCCTCATTCTCTTGGCGTCAGCAGCAAGCACCAAATATCAGTCTTAATCGGCACTCCTCAGTGCACGGCCGCATACATGATCGTTTCCTCGGTCGCCTCGTCCACCGCGAATTCCTCGACGATGCGCCCCTGCCGCGCCACCAGGATACGGTCCGAGAGATTGAGCACCTCCGGCAGATAGGACGAGATCACCACCACGGCCAGGCCCTGGTCGGCGAGCTTGTTGATGATCTCGTGGATCTCGGCGATGGCGCCGACATCGACGCCGCGGGTCGGCTCGTCGAAGACGACGATCTGCGGATCCTGCACCAGCGCCTTGGCGATCACCACTTTCTGCTGATTGCCGCCCGAAAGTTCGAGCACCCGCGCATTCGAGTTGATCGAGCGGATCGACAGCGCCTCCGTCCAGTGGGCGGCCAGCGCCCGCATCTTGCGGCGGCTCACCAGCCAGGAGCCACCTTTCTCGGCGGCAAGGGCACCGATATGGATGCTCTCGGCGATGGACATCGTCTCGAAGATACCCTCGATCTTGCGGTCTTCGGTCACATACGCCATGCCAGCCCGGACGGCCGGCCGCGGGATGCGGTAGCGCACGGCCTTGCCCAGCAGGCGGACGATGCCGCCGTGGAAGAAGTTGCGCTTCACCACCCCGGTCACCACCTTGAACGATTCCGTCCGCCCCGAGCCGATCAGCCCGAAAACGCCGGTCACCTGGCCGGCATATACGGAGAACGAGGTATTGCGAACGATCCGTCCCATCGACAGGTTCTGCACGCTGAGCATTTTGCGGCCATAGGGCCGCGCCGGCCGCCCGGCGTCGCGATTGTAGAGCTGGCTCGACAGGGTGCGTCCGACCATCGAACGGATGATCTTGTCGCGGTCGAAATTGAGGGTGGCATCCGTGACCACATGCTGGCCATCGCGCAGCACCGTCAGCGTGTCGGAGATCGCCAGCGCCTCTTCGAGCGCGTGGCTGATGAAGACGATCGCCACATTACGGGCCTTCAGCCGCTCGATCAGTTCGAAGAAGTGGTGCTTCTCCTCGGGTGTCAGCGTCGCCGTCGGTTCGTCGAAGATGATCAGCCGCGCATTCTTGCGCACCGCCCGGGCAATTTCCACCATCTGCCGCTGGGCCGCGCCCAGTGTCGAGACGTTGGCCGCGGGGTCGACCGGAAAGTTCAGCGACTGCAGGAACTGCTGGGCGGCGATATAGAGGCCGCGCAGCCGATTGAAAAGCTTCTCGTCGCCGAGAAACAGGTTCTGCGCCACGGTCAGCGACGGCACCAGGCTGGTTTCCTGGAACACCATGGCAATGCCCTGGCGCAGCGCTTCGCCGGGTGAAGCGAAGCTGACCGGCTTGCCATCGAGCAAAATCTCGCCACTGCTCGGGGTCACCGCGCCGGCCATCATCTTGGTCAGGGTCGATTTTCCGGCCCCGTTCTCGCCGAGGATCGCATGCACCTGTCCGGCTTCGAGCGTGATCGACACGTTCGAAATGGCGCTGACGCCGCGATAGTCCTTGGTGATGTTTCTCAGTTCGAGCAAGGGCGTCATCGGGCTGCATCCTGCAAGGAAAGCGGGTCGAGGGAAAGAGCGCCGACAAGGTTGTCGCCGCGGCTGGCAAACACTATCCGCCCCTGCCATTCGCAAAGACTGACGATGCCGTGCCGGTTGCCGTCGGCGCGGCTGTGAAACGAGCGCACCGGTAGCAGGTCTGCGTCCAGTTGCACGGCAAGCCCGTAGGAGCGTGTTGGCGCCCAGGGCTTGAAGATGCCATGCACCCGCACGGCACCGCCCTGCATCGGCTCGCGAAAGGAGCGGCCGGAGCGATGGGTCGGCGCGATCCAGAATTCCTTCGGGATTTCACGCAGCATGCGGTCGCAATAGCCGCGTTCGCGCAGGGCGAATTCGATCAGCTGGCTGCGCGGCGCAAACACCGCCAGAAAGGCGCCGCCATTTTCGGCTCGTGTCATCCGGCCAGGATAGCCGGGCAGATCCTCGATCAGGATCTCCGGGCGCCCCTTGCGGGCATTGATGTCGAAGCTCGATAGCCGGTGGTCCCAGCTCTCCGAAATCACCAGCCGGCCGCCTTGGACCAGCACACCGTTGGGATATGCCAGGCCATCGGCGACGCAGACTGCGGCCTTTGTCCTCAGATCGATCGTCCACAGCGAACCCGAGGCCCGCATCTCCATCACATCGCGCTGCCAGTCCTCAGGCCCGTTATGGGTTGAGCCGATGCAGACCGCCAGCCGGTCGGCCTCGATGAAAACAAGTGCCGTCGGGCCTTTGGCAGGGCGGCTGCCGGTCGCGTCGAGAACTACGCCGTCATGCGCTCCGCCGATCAGGCGTATGCCGATACCGTCAAGCCCTACGGCAAGGAGGCCCTCGGCCGACACCGCAATCGCTGTCACCTGGGTCTCGAAATGGCGGAAAAGTTCCGGCGCCGTCCCTTCCGCAGGATCGGCGGCAAGGCGGAAGATGTCGCTGCCGCTGGAAAACAGCAGATCGTCGCCCAGCCGGACAAGGTTGTCCGGCTCCGGCACCGCGGCCAGGACGCCGGCCTGGTCGAGCAGTGTGTTCGGCCGCAGCACGCCGTCCATCGACGGCACCGTGGCAGCCGCCCTTCGCGAGAAAAGCCGATCGAAAAATCCGCTCATGTCCGCCCCCAATAGCTGGACGGGCCGGTCCAGGTCTGATCGCCGCCATCGAGCTTCAGGCTGCCGATCCGGTTGTTGAAAATGCCGCCGATGAACAGCCGTCCGTTATGCTCGCGCATCGAGGTGATCATCGGGTGGTTGGTGCCGGATTTGTCCCACAGGCTTTCCAGCACTTCGCCGGTTTCGCTGAAACGCAGGATGCAGCCGGTATTGATATTGGGATAGAGCCATTCGTCGGTCGAGACCTCCTGCGACATGCGCTTGCGGAAGCCCGGCATCCGCAAGGCGAGGTCGAGGGCCGGCGACCGCATGCCCATCAGCGCCACCCAGTAACTGCCGTCGCTGGCCCGATTGATGTTGTCGGGATAACCCGGCAGGTTCTCGATCACCGGCTCGATCGTGCCGGCCTTCGGGCCGTCGAACCAGTAACGGTTGATCCGGCAGGCCCAGCTCTCTGCAAACAGGATCGACTGCTCGTTGTAGCTGAGCGTAATGCCATTCGGGAACGTGAGGTTGCGCGCCACCGTCCGGGTCGTCTTCTTGTTGGGATCGTAGCAGACGATCCGCCCGCTCGGCCGGCTCTCGAGCGCGTCCGACGGCCAGCTTGCCATGTCGAAGCGCGTGGTCGCTTCGCTGAAGAAGATGCGGCCATCGGGCGCGATATCGCAATCGTCGGTCAAACGCAGGCGCGAATCGTCGATGATCGACAGCAGCGAGCGATTGGTCTCGTCGGTCAGCTTTTCGACGCTCGCATCCTGGCGGACGCGATACAGGCCCATGCCGCCGACACAGACCACGATGCTGTCCTCGCGATCGATCGCCATGCCCAGCGGATGGCCGCCGATATGGGCGAAGATCCGCGCATCCTTGTAGTCCGGACCGTCGAGCCGCATGATATTGCCGAGCCGGTCACCGCAATAGAGATTGCCGGCGCTGTCGAAGATCACGTCTTCCGGCCCGTCGAGCTGGCCGAGCCCGTGGACGTCGACCTGGCCCAGCCGGTCGTTGGCGGCATAGGGCGAGCCGGAACCGGCATCGGTGGATGGCGACGCAGGCAGGGCGAAATAGGTTGGCGACATGTAGACGCGCGAGAGGATCTTGTCGCGGTTCTTGACCCAGCGGACATCGAAGCCGATCGCGGCCAGCAGGATAAGCCCCAGCACCAGCTGCCCTGCCCCGCTCTGCAGCCCCATCTGTACGACGGCCAGGCTGATGATCTGCACGATCATCGCGCCGATGACCGCCTTGGCAACCGAGCCGCGTCCGCCGCCGAGGCTGATGCCGCCGACGATGACCGCCGTCAGTGCCAGCACTTCCAGGCCAACGCCGGGATAGGAACCGCCATTGCCGAGACGCGCGGCGTAGAAGAACGAGGAGACGCCGCAGAAAGCGCCGCTGATGACATAGGTCAGGCACACCGTCCAGCGCACCGCGATGCCGGCATTGTGTGCCGAGCGCCGCGATCCGCCGACCGCCATGATGTGCCAGCCAAGCCGGGTGCGGCTGATGACGATATGGATGAGAATGGCGGCCAGAATGAACACGACGAAGCTGACCGGTACGCCGAGAATGTCGCCGCTGCCGGCAAAATCCCATACGGCGTTGTCATAGTAGCCGGCTGAAATATCCAGCGCGTATTTGAGCAACAGGGTATCAACCAGCGCCCTCAGGCCGATCAGCATCACCAGCGTCGTGAGAAACGCCCGCAGCTTCAGCACGCCGACCAGGACACCATTGATAAGGCCGATGAACGAGCAGGTACCGACCACCGCGACAAAGACCAGGCCGACCGGCAGGTCGAACATGTTGGTGAGCGCCAGCGCCAGCAGGTTGCCGAGCGCGAAGTTCGAGCCGACGCTGAGATCGATGCCGCCGCCGACCACGACGATCATCATGCCGAGCACGACGAAACCGAGTTCGCCGATCTGCCGGGTGCCATCGGAGACGTTGGCGGGCAGGAAGAAGTTCGGAACGATGCTGCCGAAGATGACGACGATCAGCACCAGGATCGCCGCCGGCACGATATTGTCGATCCATGATTTCGACAGAAGTTCGCCGAAGATATGAGTCGGTATCCACCGATGGCGGAACCGGACCAGCCTGTCCGACAAGCGATCGCCGGATGCGTCAGGCGCCTGGGGCGACGGACGCGGTGATGTTGTGTGAGTATCCATGACCGCCATTTCGTGAAACTAGCCCGTAGATGCGAGACGATGATGGACCGAGCCGGGGATGGCGGCTCGGTCCAAAGGGGCGCAAAGGCCTACTTGAAGTCGTCCATGACCCAGCAGGACGACGGCGTGATGGTCTCCTTGGTCAGGATGGTCAGCGGTGTCGGCAGGCTGAAGGTCTTCATGTCGACCGGCAGCTCCGACTGCAGCAGCACCTTGATGACGGTGTTGATGTCACGGGCCTGGCCGCGCACGTCATAGCTCATATAGGCCGAATAGGTGCCGTCGGCGAGCTTGTCGCAGGCTGCTTCCTTGGCACCGCCGCCCGAGGTGACGACATAGACCGGCTCCTTGAGATTGGCTTCCTTGACGGCCGCACCGGCACCGATATCCATGCCGTCCCAGAAGCCGATGACGCCGCACAGGTCCGGGTTCTGTTGCAGCACCGTCTGGGTAATCTCATGCGCCTTGCCGGCATCCCAGTTGGCCGATTGGTTGGAGACCACCTTGATTTCGGGGTTTTCGGCAAACACGTCCATCACGCCCTTCAGCTGATAGGCGCTGGCGGCCGAGGTCAGGATACCCTGGACGATCGCCACCTTGCCGGAGCGGTTGGTGCCCTTGCCGCATTTGGAGACGATATATTTCGCCTCTTCCTTGCCGTTCAGCTGCCAGTCCTCGCCGATGTAATGGGTCGGGAACACCGATTTCAGGTTGACCGCGACCAGATGGATGCCGGCCGCCTGGGCCTTTTTGAGGATCTTGGCATAGGATTGCAGGTCCGGGTTCATATAGACGATGATGTCGGGCTTTTCGTTGATCAACTGGTTCATCGCCTGCGAACCGACATCGGTATTCCAGTTGGGATCGCGGACGATGATCTTGTAGCCGAGTTCGTCGGCCTGCTTCTGCATGCCTGCAAGCCAGCCCTTGGCCAGATCGAAGCTCATCGAAAACGGCACGTAGCCGATGGTCTTGCCCTTGAAGGCTTCGAGGTACGGCGCCAGCGTCGGGTCGTCGAGGCCCTCCGCACGCACCGATTTTGCCGGCAGGAACGCCGATAGTCCGGCGATGGCCGCGGCCGCACCGAGCGTCAGCGCCCGGCGATAAAAGGAAATGCCTCCCGAAAATGCGATCATGTCTTTCTCCTCCTCCTGTTTGACTTTTCGTTGCCGTACCTGCGTCGCCCGCAGGATCAGATATCCCCGTGCTGCGAGGTCTGTTCGTCGCGTGGGTTGATGATGGTGTCGATGACGATTGCCACCAGCAGGATGGCGGCCTTGATGGCGTTCTGCATGGTGTACTGCACGTCCATGATGGTCATGCCGTTGAGAAACGTGCCGATCAGCAGCGTTCCGACCACGACGTTGCGCACCCCGCCGCGCCCGCCGGAAAGGCCGACGCCGCCCAGCACGACGACGAGGATGACGTCGTAGATCAGCAGGGTATCGGAGATGCGGGTATTCATGCTGCTGACGGCCATTGCCTGGGTCAGCCCGGCGATGAAGGCAACCATGCTGGTCAGCACATACTGGCCGACCAGCACGTGGCGCACGGAAATGCCGGTGACCCGTGCCGTGCCGTAATTGTCGCCGACCGCATAGGTAAAGCGGCCGAACTTGGTAAAGTGCAGGATGGCCGCCACCAGGATGCCGATCGACGCGAAGACGATCACCGGCATTGGCACGCCGAGAAGCCGCCCCTGCCCGAGTTCGACCAGATTGCCGACCGCCGGCGTCACATAGACGAGGTCGCTATGGATTAGGCTGAACCGGCCGAAACCATAGACGCAGGCGGCGGTGGCAAGCGTGGCAAACAGCGGCGGTATTTCCGCATAGGCGATCAGCAAGCCGTTGATCAGGCCGACCAGCAGCGCGCCGCCCACGCCGATGGCCAATGCCAGCGGCAGGCTCATGCCGTCGGCGTTGAGCTGCAGCGCCCAGGCTACCGAAAGCGCCATGGTCGCCACCATCGACAGATCGATGCCGCGGCCGATGACCACGACACACATGCCGACGCCGAGGATTCCGAGCACCGACACCCCTTGCATCAACAGCACCAGGTTGTTGGCGTTGAGAAAACCGGGCAAAAGTACGGAGAATATGACGAAGATCAGCACAAACAGCAGAAAGACTACTCTTTCCTGATTGAAGCCGCGCAGGAGCCTGTGCATGGAATGGGTATCCTCAGGCTGCTGCGATCGGATGGACGCAGGCCGAACGGCAAAATGCAGCCGACGGTTCTCCGGCGATGTCTTGGTATTCGATCGTCATGTACTCTCTCCCCGATGACCGGCCCGCTTTTATCGAAGCGCCCGACTTCGCCCTGCAGCCCAAGTGCGCTCCCCGCACCCATGCCCGCCGACGTCATTCCAACGTCGCACGCCACTCCTAACACATAACGACAATAATACAATATGGAAATCACAGCGGCACTTATGTACTGCAGCGACGTTGACGCGGTGCTGATATTTGCAACCCAACGGGCTGCGCCGTTGCGCCTGTCGGCGTGATTATCCAGAGCCATGACCGACCAACCCTCCCTACTCGGTCGCTGCGATCACCCAGCAACGCCGGTTCGTCAGGTCATTATGTTTCGGGCGGCGAGGAAGGGCTGCAGTAACGACGGACCGCGCAATCCATTGACCGCAAAGCGCAAAAAGACAAAACGAGACCAGTCATGTATGCACAGGGGATCGATCCACGTCTGCAGAACGCCTTTGCAGATCTGAAAGCGATAACCTCAGACGAACTGCTCGGGATTGCGAGATTTCACGCCAGGCTGCAGCTTCATAGACTTTGGCGTCTTGAAGCGCGCCACATCCCTCACCGGAGGCAATCCATACATCCGTGCGTATTCCCGGGAGAACTGCGAGGCGCTTTCATATCCGACCGAGAACGCGATCGCGGCAGCATCGCGAGGTTCGAACAGCAACAGCCTGCGCGCCTTCAGAAGGCGGAGCCGCTTTTGGTACTGGATCGGTGTCATCGCAGTGAGCTCTTTGAAGTGGCGATAGAAGGCCGCGACACTCATCCCCGCCATTTTCGCGAGGGGCTCGACGCGAAACTGCTCCGTATAATGATCGCGAATCCAGTCGATCGCCCGCCGCACCTGTGACAGCCGGCTGCCTTCATGCGCGATATGCCGAAGCATCTCTCCCTGTGGCCCCTGCAGAACCCTGAACAGAATTTCCTTCTCGATCATCGGTGAGAGGATCGCAGCCTCGCTTGGCAGATCGACCAGCCGCATCATTCGAAGCCACGCATCGATTAGCGGTGGCGTGGCGTTGGAGACCAGAAAACCCGGGGCGGCCTTTTGCGGCGAGTTGCATTTGAACTCGTCGAGCATGGCGGAGATGACCGCCGGGTCCAGCAAAAGGCTGATCGCCAGATAGGGTTCCACGGGCGACTTAGGTGCGACCTGTCCGATGGCCGGGATATCGACCGGAACGATGAAGTAGGTGGCCCCCTCGAACTCCAGAACCTGCTCGCCGATCGACAGGCTCTTGCTGCCCTGGAGGACCAGATGGAGCATCGGCTGGTAGACCTGATTTGCACAGGCCTCTGCTCTCACCATCGATACGCGGGGAATACCCGTGGCTGTCCATTTGGCGCCCGCGCGCATCACGATGGCGCGCAATTCGTCCATTGCCTGGTTCATGACCTCAACATAGCGAGCATGGGTCGGCGCGACAACCTTACGAGAAGAATAGGCAAGGATGAGAGAGGAACCGGCACGCGGCGGACCGCACGGCAACTTACATCCAGCCTATCGATGAGGCCGCGGGGGCTTCACGGAACCAATCCACAAAGCGAGCATGCAACATGAAACTCAATGGAAAAGTCGCCGTCGTTACCGGAGCCTCAAGCGGTATCGGCGCCGGCATTGCCAGGGCGTTCGGCGCCGAAGGCGCAACCGTCATCGTGAACTATTCCTCGAGCAGGACGGGCGCGGACGCGGTCGTCTCGGCGATCGAGGCGGCAGGCGGCAAGGCAGCCGCCGTACAGGCCGATGTGAGCAAGCCGGACGACATCATCCGCCTGTTCGAGAAAGTGAAGGCCGACCATGGTAGTTTGGACGTGCTCGTCAACAACGCCGGCATCGCGATATTCGAGATGGCCGCGGATGTGACCGAAGAAGCCTTCCACAAGCAGTTCAACGTCAACGTGCTCGGATACTTCCTCACCATCCGCGAGGCGCTGAAGGTCTTCGGTAAGGACGGAGGCAGCATCATCAACATCAGCTCGATCCTCAGCACCGACCCCTATCTGGCCTCCAGCGTGTATGCGGCCACCAAGGGCGCTGTCGACACGATGACGTTCGCGCTTGCCCGCGAACTCGGTCCGCGCAAGATCAGAGTAAACTCGATCCTGCCAGGACATACGAACACACCGGCCACCGATGGCAATTTCGCAGGAGAACTCGGCGTGAAGCTGCTGGCCGGCACGCCGCTCGGCCGCTTCGGCGAACCGGAGGATATCGCGCCTGTCGCAGTCTTCCTGGCATCGGCGGACTCCCACTGGGTCACGGGTGAATCCCTGCGGGCAGCCGGCGGCGTGCGCGGTGTCGGTTACTGATCCGATCAAGCCGCTATCTTGAAACGGGGTCCAAACACAGTTTTTGGCCCCGTTTTCGCCTGCCCGCGATGACGCGCAAAGCTGGAATGCGGTCCAAACGGTATCACCCTTGCCGTTGCCGACTACGCGGCCCGCACGCCTTGCGTCAACCTCGCGAGGTCTCTGGACGGCGGCAGTCCGAACAGCCTTGCATATTCCCTGCTGAACTGGTTCGGACTTTCATAGCCGACCCCGAAGGCGATCGATGTCGCGCTTCCCTGTCCGGCGATCAGCAGCGACCTTGCATGCAGCAGGCGTATGCGCTTCTGGAACTGGAGCGGGCTGAGCGCCGTCACGGCCTTGAAGTGCCGATGGAACGCCGAGACGCTCAATGCCGCCATCTCGGCGAGAGCCTCCACCCGAAGCTGTTCCGTGAAGTGCTGCTTTATCCAATTGATGGCCACGCTGACGCGCGAGAGCGCCGTATCGGGCGAAGCGATGTCACGCAGCATCCAACCCAACGGTCCCTGAAGGACGCGAAATAGAATCTCGCGCTCGTAGACGGCGGACAGGACGGCGATCTCGTCGGGGCGCTCCATCAGCCGCAGCATCCGTATCCAGGCATCGAGGAAGTCCTCGTTGACCGGAGCTACAGAAAACCCCGACCCGAACAACGTGCTGCACACCTGAACTGGCAGGTCGCGGATGAGTCCGGCGACGATCACCGGATCGAGCGTCAGGCTGACGGCAAGATAGGGCTCGCCTGTCGCAGCCGGATGGACAGCCCCGACGGCCGGGAGGTCCACCGACATCACGAAATAGGTCGCGGGGTCATAGTGAAATGTGCGGTCGCCGACGGTCATCGTCTTCGATCCCGTCAGAATCAGGTTGATCATCGGGTCATAGACGGCGGCTAGCTGGTGTTCGGGAATTTCTCCCTGGACCATCGCCACGCGGGGAATGCCCGTCTCCGTGCGCTTGTTTTCGGCGTTTGCGGCGAGTGCGCGCAGTTGTTTCAATTGCTGTTCCATAGTTCGACCCTGGCAGAGGCCGTTTGATCACACAAGCCATGAGCAGAAATAGGCAAGTCTTAGAGAGAATTGGGTGAGTGCGCCGCGCTCGATGGGCATACCTTCATTTCAACGCCAAACGAAGGAATGCCCTATGAGAGTTGCCATTGTCACCGAAGCAGCCGTGGCCTCGGAGCCAGCACCGCCATCAAATGTGCCGAGCGCGGCATCGGTGTCGTCGTGACTTACAACAACAATCCGGAAAAAGCCGACGCGGTCGTAGCGGTCATCGCCGCTACGGGCGGCACGGCCGTGGCGCTGAAGCTCGATGTCGGCGACAGCCAGTCTTTCCCCGCGTTTCTGGATGCCGTGAAAGAGCAGTTGCAGGCGGTCTGGGGGCGCAAGACTTTCGACTATCTTGTCAACAATGCCGGATACGGCCTCTTCAATCCTATCGCGACCGTTACCGAAGAGCAGTTCGACGGCCTGTTCAATGTCCACCTCAAGGGGCCGTTCTTCCTGACGCAGACCCTCCTTCCGCTGATGGAAGACGGCGGCCACGTCGTCAACCAGACAAGCGCCACCAGTCGAGTCGCCACAGCGGGTGTCGCGCCTTACGCCGCCTTCAAGGGTGGGCTGGAAGTGCTGACGCGTTACATGGCCAAGGAGTTCGGTGAGCGCCGGATCAGGGCGAACTCGATCGCTCCCGGCGCGATCCGCACCGAACTTGGCGGCGGCCTCAACGACGAATTCGAAGCGATGCTTGCAGGCCAGACCGCGCTCGGCCGGGTTGGCGAACCCGAAGAGATCGGCGGCGTCATCGCCAGCCTGCTTTGCGACGAGAACCGCTGGATCAACGCCCAGAACATCGAAGTGTCCGGCGGCTATATCATCTGATCGAAAGGAGAGCGTCATGCTCGACCACATTTTCATAACCGTCTCCGACATCGAGCGCTCGATCGCCTTCTACGAAGCGGCATTCGCACCGCTCGGGATCATCCATGCGGTCGACTATGACGGCAAGGACGGCCCGGAGGGTCATCCCGATCTCAAGGGCTTCGGCGCCAACGGGCGTGTCTTCTTCTGGCTTCGAGAGGGTGTCGCCGACTCGAGATCGGCACATATCGGTCTTGTCGCAAAGGGCGAGGCCGAGGTGAATGCCTTCCACGCTGCCGCCCTCGGCGCAGGTGCCTCGGACAACGGCAAACCCGGCGCACGTCTTCACTATGACCCGCGATACTACGCCGCCAACGTCTTCGATCCCGACGGTTACAGCCTCGAGGTCGTCTACAAGAGCTGGCAGCACCCGCAGGCCTGACATCCCCATCCCATTTTCAAGCTCGCCGTGCTGCCCCCTGCGGCCGAGCGACAGGACACGAGTACATATCCATGACAAGGAAACTGATCATCTACGGCGCGACCGGCTATACGGGATCGCTCGTCGCCAGGCAGGCGAAGGCGGCCGGGCTGGATTTCGTCATCGCGGGCCGCGATGCGACAAAGCTTGAAGTCCTCTCGCAAGACCTCGACGTTCCGTACGCAGCTTTCTCGGTGGATACCGTTGCGGAACTTGCCATGGCCCTCGCGGAATATGATGTAGTCCTCAACTGCGCCGGCCCGTTCGCCAAGACCGCCGAACCGATTATGAGGGCTTGCATCGAGGTCGGCGCCCACTACCTGGACATCACGGCCGAGTTCAACGTCTACACGCTGGCGGAGTCTCTATCCGTCGAAGCGCGATCCGGCGGTTCGATGCTGTTGCCCGGAGCCGGCTGGGATGTCGTGCCCAGCGACTGCCTTGCCGTTCATACCGTCGCCAAGGTTGAGAAACCGCAGCGCCTTCGGATCGCTCTGCAGGTCGCGGGTTCCATGTCGCGCGGGTCCGCCATCAGCGCAGCCGAGATCATGGCCGTAGGGCTTCTGGCGCGGGTCGATGGAGAGATCGTCGCGGTTCCGGATGCCAAGACCGCCGAGTTCAACTTCGGCAATGGTTACGTCGAATGCTATCCGCTGTCATTCGGCGACCTGATTACGGCCTGGCACTCGACCCAAGTTCCCAATATCGAGATGTTCGTCCACGTCACGGGCGCGGCTTTTCCCGAGGGCGACCTGTCGGCACTGCCTGACGGACCGAGCGAGGCGGAGAAAACGGCGAACCGTGCGATGGTCGTCGCCGACGTACTCGGAGAGGACGGCTCTTTCGCTTCCTCCATGATCGACACCGTCAACGGCTACACCTACACGCCCCTCGCCGCCATCGAGGCCGCACGGCGGGTCCTGGCTGGCGAGTTCAGGCCAGGCTTCACGACACCCGCGATGGTGTTCGGATCGGACTTCGCCGGCAGTATCGCCGACACCCGCATCATCGACCTCTAACCGGAGCCAGAACATGCGGAACCTCATCGACGGCTTCATCGCCACCACCAACGCCATCGACTTCGAAGGCACGCTTGCCCTGTTTGCCGATGACGCGGTGATAGACGACGTCTCGGTAGGCGACGCGTTCGTCGGCCGGGATGGCATCCGCACTTATCTCGATCGCTTTTTCGCAAGGTACCACACGGTCAGTGCGCTGCTGTCCGTCGAGGCCAGCGGAGAACTGCGTGCGCTTGCACGCGTCGATTTCACCGGAGACTTCGGCCACGAGATTGGCATCCTTCAGATCACCGTCAATTCCGATGGCCTGATCGAGCGCATCGACGCCGACCTCGAATAGGCACAGCGACCCACCATCTGGAAAACCCTTCAATCCGTCGGGCTCCGGCTATCAAAGGAGTACCCCTATGACACTCTCGACCACCCAGACTGAAGCAACCGCCGACAAGCTGGCCATTGCTGATGCACTCAACCGATTTGCCGCGGGCATCGATCTGCGGGATGCGCAACTGCTCGCATCGTCGCTGGCGGAGACCGCCGTATCGGATTTCCGTCCTGCGGCCGCGAAGGCCGGGTTCGAATATCCGGTTATCGAAGGCAGGGACAATATCGTCGCCGCGCTCTCGACATCACTGAGCTCTCTGGATACGACCCATTCCGTCAGCAACCAGCGGATCACAATCGACGGCGACGTTGCCCGCATGGATGCGCTGGTCGAAGCCCAGCATGTCCCCCGCAACGATCACACACGGCATTACCTGATGAAGAACCGCTACGATGTCGAGTTGGCGAGAAGCGGTGATGTGTGGGTGATCACCCGTAATACGGTCGACAACGTCTGGCGCTCTGGCGACATCGCCGTGCTGTCCGGCATATAGGATCATTGCGGGCGAAGGACCACCGCGGCCATTCGGATAAATCGAGGAATCCGGAAAATGACAGACGTCCCATTCGAGCCGGCGCTCATCAATCATGTCAAGTTATCCGTCGAAGACGGCGAGCGGGCACTGATCTTTTACGAGGCGGCCCTCGCCCCGCTGGGTATTTCTCTGGTGCTCAAGGTCGATCCCGCCAAGACCCAGGGCGGCGGAAATCTATTTGGTCTTGGCAGCGATGGCTACCCGGTCATCTGGCTCTCCGAAAACGGCAAGGCGAACACCCCGATCCATCTGGCGTTCACGGCCGTGGATCGAAAAACCGTGGACGCTTTCCATGCGGCGGCCGTCGCCAGCGGTGGAGGGGATAACGGCGTTCCGGGTATCCGCGACCCCTATCACCGGACCTACTATGCCGCCTATGTACACGACCCTGACGGCAACAACATCGAAGTCGTCTGCCAACGCTAAAAGAGAATGCACCATCGATCATCGTCATTGACGAATTCGACAGTTTCTCGAACAGGGATGAGCTGACAGGCGAAAATGCCGGCTATTCCCGCCAGGTTGCGAACGGCCTGCCCGGTTGCCCGGACGGCGCTCGGGGGCGTGATGGCGTGGTGGTCATCGGGACAACGAACCACCCCACCTCATCGACGACGCCCTGCTCCGTCCCGGCCGTCCGGAATGCCACCGCGCAATCCCCTTCCGGACAAGCGCGCTTCGACGCCTTCATCCACAGATCCAATTGCGAGCGGCCGCATGAGGCGCTCGGCATCAAGGCCTTTGCGGACATCTGGAGACCGCCCGAACCTTATGGCGGTCGGCCCGAGGTGGAATATCCTTTCCATGACCGCGATGTCCTCGTCGCCAACTGCGGCCGCATCTGCATGCATCGCAAGAAGATCAACATCTCAGTCGTCATGGCCGGACAAAGGCTTGGTATCAAGGAAGTCGACGACGGTATTGGACCCGTCAGCTCATGCAGTATGATGTGGGATATATCGACCTGGAGCAAAGGACTTTGCAAATCATCGACAACCCGTTCGGCACGAGGTTGTTACCCATGTCTTAGGGACAATATGGTACTTATGCGTCAGGGATGGACATTAAGGCAATGGTGCCGCTTGCAGGACTCGAACCTGCGACCCCATCATTACGAATGATGTGCTCTACCACCTGAGCTAAAGCGGCATCCGGCACTCTGCCCGATAGGGGAGAGGCGATTTGCATCGCGCTGATACAGCGGTTGGAGGGGGAATTCAAGCGCCGGGTTGGGATTTCCGCAAAAATCGGTGGTCCGGCACCATGCCCCTCAAACAGCGAGCCGGGCGCGGGCCACCCCGTATTCGGCCTCCAGCCGATCGACCAGGGCCGCGACCGGTTCCACTGCCTTGACGGCGCCGATCCCCTGGCCGCAGCCCCAGATATCCTTCCACGCCTTGGCGCCGCCGGCATCGGCCTGCTCCTTGTCGAAGTTCATCTTCGAGGCTTCGGCCGCCGGCAGGTTGTCGGGATCCATGCCGGCCGCCACGATCGACGGCTTCAGGTAATTGCCATGGATGCCGGTGAAGAAATTGGAATAGACGATATCGCCGGCCTGACCTTCGACGATCGCTTGCTTGTAGGCATCCGAAGCGCGGGCTTCCGTGGTGGCGATGAAGGGCGAGCCGATATAGGCGAGGTCGGCGCCCATGGCCTGGGCTGCCAATACGCCACCTCCGGTGGCGATGGCGCCGGCCAGGAGCAGCGGGCCGTCGAACCATTCGCGGATCTCTTGCACCAGAGCGAAGGGCGAGAGCGTGCCGGCATGGCCGCCGGCTCCCGTCGCCACTGCGATCAGGCCGTCGGCACCCTTGCGGATCGCCGAACTGGCATGGCGATTGTTGATCACGTCGTGCAGCACGATGCCGCCATAGGAATGCACCGCGGCATTGACCTCCGGCACCGCTCCGAGCGAGGATATCACGATCGGCACCCGGTATTTGACGCACATCGCCAGATCGTGCTCGAGACGTTTGTTGGAGGTGTGGACAATCTGGTTGACGGCAAAGGGGGCGGCCGGGCGGCCGGGATTTCGTGCGTCGTGGGTGGCCAGATCTTCGGTAATCATCGCCAGCCATTCGTCGAGCTGGCTCTCGGGCCGGGCATTCAGGGCCGGAAATGAGCCTACCACGCCGGCCTTGCACTGCGCCAGCGTCAGCGCCGGATGGGAAATGATGAACAGCGGCGATGCGACCACCGGAATTCTGAGATTGTCCTTCAGGATCGGCGGTAAGGCCATGGCGCACCTCGCTTGCGGTTTGACGTTTACGAAAACGTCATTGGGATAGCAGATGCGACCGGTGGCGAAAAGAGGCGTTCGGCAATGAGCCGGCTCCGGGCATTGTCGACCTGCGGCCGTCGGAGCGGGCATCGCCGGTCTGCCGCTCGCCGGTGCGGAGGCGACCACCAAAAGGGCCCCGTTTCCGCGTCGCCGTCGGCCGTTGCCGATGAACAATAGCTGAATGCGCGGTTCGGGATCGGTTCAGGCTTTTGGCGCTAGTCTCTGGTCAATCGCTTCGAAAAGGCGAGCGTCCAAACCCTTCGAACCCAAGGAGACTGACCATGACCAGCATCATTGCAAAAGCAGGCATCGCCGCCCTTATCGCCCTTGGCGCGCTGTCCGGTACCGCTGCCACTGCCGCGGCATCGGAGTTCAACCTCGGCATCTACGTTGACAGCCCTTACGGCCATGACCGCGGTCGCCATTTCGAAGACCGGGGCCGCCGTCATGGCTGGGATCGTCCACGCTTTGGCTGCTCGCCCGGCGAAGCGATCGAGAAGGCCCGCTGGAGCGGCCTGCGCCGGGTACGCGTCGAGGACGTCTCGCCCCGGCGGATCGTCGTCTCCGGCGTGCGCCGCGGCGACTGGGACCGCATGGCGTTTGCCAATGCACGGGGTTGCCCGACCATTCGTCGCTAACCCCGAGCCCTGAAAACGGCGATTCGGCCCGTTCCAAACCGTCCCGGATCGCCCAGCGCCGTCCCTTGTTTCGCAGATCGCGGGATGAGGGGCGGCGTTTGCGTTCGGCCCGGCTAGAGCAGTTCCTGGCTAGATTGAAGCATTCTGCTGGTTCAAACGGTAGTACCGCATGGTTGCCCACCGGCCAGCGCAGCGCATAGCCACGCAGTACCGCCAAGCCCGGCCGGGCGGACAGGCGTCGCCGTCGTCCATTGGCGTCTGTTTTGCGCGTGTGAAATCCGGTGTCACGGACGCGCAAAAAAATCCTTCGCCGCAGCCGTTGCGGCGAAGGAGGGTTTCGGCTGTTACTGGGTAATGGCGAAGGTGACGTTTACGGTGACGTTATAGCTGTTCTCGCCGGTGGCGACCGGCACCGAATCGGCCATTTCCTTGACCATCGCGGCGCGGTAGACCGGCGGCGGCATCGGGCGGGAGAAATTCTCGCTGATCTCGACTACCCGGCCGAGGCCGACGCCCGCCGCTTCCGTCAAGAGCTTGGCCTTGGCGACCGCTTCGGCCACGGCCGCCTTACGGGCGCCGGCGATGGCGTCTTCGGGCTTGTCGTTGGTAAAGCGGATCTCGCCGCCCTGGTTGACGCCGAGCTTGACCGACTGGTCGATGACGCCGCCGAGATTTTTAAGGTCGCGGACGCGCACCGTCAGCGTGTTCTGGACGACATAACCGGCGATCTGCGGCGCCTCGTAGCCGCCGTTGACGACGGCGTCCTGGCGATATTGCGGCTGCACGGAAAAATCGGAGGTCTGCAGGTCGCGCTCGGCGATCGTCTGGGCTTTCAGGGCCGAAAGCACCTTGGCCATCGCCTCGTTGTTGGCGGCAAGGGCGGCGGCCGCAGTCTCGGCCTGGCGCACCACGCTCATCGTCAGCACGGCCATGTCGGGGGCGATCGACACTTCGCCTTCGCCGGAGACGATGATGGTGGCTTCGCGCGGCTGATCGGCGGCTGCGGCGCTGCCGGCAAGCGGCATTGCGATGCACAGAGCGAGGGAGAGGGCGGCGGGGAATTGTCTGGCGGGCATTCTGGGATCCTTCGCGGTTGCTGCGTGTCGGATACCTTCATGGCGATTGATTGTGAAGCGAATGCGGCAACGGCTTGTAGGTTCGACGCTTTTGGGCTAGAGCGGACCTCGCGGTTCGCGGGTCCCATTGCCCGCTGCCGCGCCGGCGCCGCTGCGCCCGGCAGGGCCTGTAGCTCAATGGTTAGAGCCGGCGGCTCATAACCGCTTGGTTGGGGGTTCGAGTCCCTCCGGGCCCACCAATAAAATTCTTATCCGTTCCCGTTTGCCGTTGTAGCTCGCCGCGCAAAATCGG
>Ga0247738_10000162_pt1 | contig 29347 bp, 28 predicted proteins | sample UWRJL013104B2_FD_180936 | JGI IMG/M metagenome (GOLD analysis project Ga0247738, IMG submission 180936) | Plant litter microbial communities from Arlington Agricultural Research Station in Wisconsin, United States - UWRJ-L013-104B-2 | ecosystem: Environmental > Terrestrial > Plant litter >...
CCGCCGCCTCCGCCGGTGGCACAGTGCGCGCCTGGGCCGTATATCGTGTTCTTCGAGTGGGATAGCGCCGTCGTTACGCCGGACGCTGCTGCCATTCTCGACAACGCGGTTTCGGCTTATGCCAACTGCGGTTCGGCCAGCGTCATGGTTGCCGGCTACACGGACACGTCCGGCAAGCCGAGCTACAACCTCGGCCTGTCCGATCGTCGCGCCGCTGGCGTGAAGGCCTATCTGGGCTCGAAGGGCATCTCTGATGGCTCCATCGTGACCAAGGGCTTCGGCGAGACCAACCTGCGCGTTGAGACCGCTGACAACGTCCGCGAGCTTCAGAACCGTCGCGTGGAAGTCACGTACGGTCCGGGTTCGGGCAACTAATATCTAAGGCTGATCGCTCAACGAGCGGTCACCGGATACGAGAAGGGGCCGGGTTTCCGGCCCCTTTTTCGTGCGCATGAGAAGGACGGATGTGGGTCGCGGCATGCTGCGAAAATTCTCATGTCCGGTTTTCCTTGAAACAAGACGAGCAATTCCCGATATTACATCAGGATGCCGGCATCAGCGCCGGCTCAAGGAGACGATGAAAATGGCGAACTGGCCCGATCCCCGCACGACTTCTGCGGGCTTTGGCGGCGTAGGAACAACTGCGGTCAGCGCGGAGTTCGACGCTGGCCTACGGTCCTATATGCTGTCGATCTACAATTATATGGCGAGCGCGGTGCTGGTCACCGGCATCGTCGCGATGCTGTTTGCGCCTTATGCGCGCGACGTTCTGATCAATCAGAATGGCACCGGCATGTCCGGCCTCGGCTGGATCATCACACTTGCGCCGCTCGGTTTCGTGATGGTGCTGAGCTTCGGCATCAACCGGCTGGCCACCAGCACGGCACAGCTGCTCTACTGGGCATTTGCCGTGGTCATGGGTCTGTCGATGTCGACGATCTTCATCACCTACACGAACACCTCGATCGCGCAGGCCTTCTTCGCGGCCGCAGCCGCATTCGCCGGCCTGAGCCTCTATGGCTATACTACCAAGCGCGACCTCTCGGCTTTCGGCACGTTCCTGATCATGGGCGTCGTCGGCATCCTGGTGGCGAGCCTGCTCAACATGTGGCTGAAGTCCACGGCAATGGGTCTGGCGATCAGCATGCTCGGCGTGCTCATCTTCGCGGGCCTGACTGCCTATGACACGCAGCGGCTCAAGGGCATGTACGCGCAGGTTGCGGGTACGGACATGATTGGCAAGACCGTCATCATGGGCGCGCTCAGCCTGTATCTCGACTTCATCAACATGTTCATGTTCCTGCTGCGCCTGTTTGGCAGCCAGCGTAACTGAGCCGGTTGACGGTTACATAAGAGGCCCGGCGGAGGAAACTTCGCCGGGCCTTTTTTATTGTCTGGGCCGGGCGGGCCGGGCGCGCGTTCGGACAGCACCGCAAGTTAAACGAATTAGGGATCGCCGTTTCGCCATCGCAAGGAGCGACCTGTGATGCGCGCCTAGCGCCAGGCTGCTCCTCAAACGCGATAGCCCGGCGAGGGAAGGCGCGGACGAGGGGTAACAAAGGTGGATTGCTTCGCTCTGCTCGCAATGACGGTTCATTGTTCAGCGAAGCTCTTCGCGCCCCCTGTCAGCTTGTCGCCTGCGCCTTTGCAATCAGGTCGCTGTCGATGTCCTTGGCGCGCTGATAGGCCTCCCTTGCGGTCAGGCGCGCAGCGTAGGCCTCAAAGACATCGTTCGTGGGGATGGTCTTGAACTGCGTGCCCCAGATAATCTGCGCGCCGAGGTAGACATCGACTGCGGTGAAGCGACTGCCAGTGATATAGTCGCGGCCGGTGACGGCCGTGGTCAGGGCTGCGATGGTGTGCTCATAGGTGCCATAGCCCAGCATGCGTTCGCGGCCGGGCGCAGCTTCGAAGCCCGCCGCCTTGTTGGTCACGGCTGCCTCGACCGGCCCTGCGGCGAAGAAGAACCAGCGATAATAATCGGCCTTCTCATCGTCCCTGGGCGCGAGCCCGGCGGCCGGAAAGGCATCGGCCAGATAGGCGCAGATTGCGGCGCACTCGGTCACGATCTTGCCGCGATGGACGATCGCCGGCACTTTGCCCATTGGATTGATTGCCAGATAGTCCGGCGCCTTCATGCCGCTCTCATAGTCGAGAATATGCGTCTCGTAGGGGGCGCCGATTTCTTCCAGCATCCAGCGGGCGATCTGCCCGCGCGACATGGGGTTGGTGTAGAACTGGATCTTGTCCGTCATGTCCGCTCTCCCGGTTTGGAACATAGGGGGAACGTAACGTAAAACAGCCTGATTCGCCATCGTCATTCACGATAGGCAAAACGGCAGCGCCTATTCGCGGCGCGCTTCGTCGCTGAAGCGGCCATGAAGCAGGAAGTGGCGAACCTCGAGAAGAGCGGTGGGATGATAGAGCAGCAATGTGTGCGGCAAAGGCAGGATGATATGATCGGCAGCTTGCGGCAGGCGCGTCGAGGCGATGCTGACCTTGCCGTCATGCGGGCCGGGGAAGAGACGCGAAAATGGTGTGCCCGCCATGTGCCAGTCACCCGCGATGATGCCGAGCGAATAGTCGAGCGGACCAAATAAGGCGTCGACCGCGGCACTGCGGCGCGTGATCAGGGCTGGCGCCGCTTTCCCGAGTATCGGTCGCAATACGGGCCAGCTGTCCACGAAATCGGCAAGTTCGCTGCCCGCATTGGGTGTGCCCAGCATGACGACATGGCCGAGATTGGCCGGGCGCTGGCGCGACAGGAGCGCCCGGATGACCAGCCCGCCCATGCTGTGGCCGACGAAATGGACCGGGCTGTTGTTATTGGCAGCGCTGGCGGCGATCCGCGCAACACGGGGCGCCAGGCGATCGCACAGTTCGTTGAGTGATTTGCCCCAGCTGTCATAGCCCAGCTCTCGGGTCTCGAAGCCTGCCCGGCGCAGCATCCGTGCCTGAGGGCGGCTCATGATCGGCACGCCCGCAAAACCATGCAGCAGCACGACCGTCCCGCGTGACGCGTTATCGGCCGTGCTGCCATTCATGTGTCGCGAAGCGATTACTTGGCTCGCGCGGTTGCCTTTTTCGACTTGCCGCCCTTGTCGGATGCACCGGGTTTGCGCTTCGGCGCCGCCGGGGTGATCTGGAAGACCAGCTCATTATCCTTGAGTTTGACGTCGACTTCGCCGCCATGGACCAGCTTGCCGAACAGCAGCTCTTCCGCGAGCGGCTGCTTGACCTTCTCCTGGATGAGCCGACCCATTGGGCGCGCACCATAGAGCTTGTCATAGCCTTTCGTCGTGAGCCAATCGCGGGCGGCCTCGTCGAGCGTGATGTGCACGTCGCGGTCGGCCAGCTGCAGCTCGAGCTGGATGATGAACTTGTCGACCACGCGGGCGACAACTTCGCTGGGCAGATAGTCGAACGGCACGATCGCATCGAGGCGATTGCGGAATTCGGGCGTGAAGAGCTTCTTCACGGCCTCCTCCTGCACATCCTCGCGGCCGCCAAGATCGCCGAAGCCAATTGACTCCTTGGCCATGTCGGACGCGCCGGCATTGGTCGTCAGGATCAGGATGACATTGCGGAAATCGACCGTCTTGCCGTGGTGATCGGTGAGGCGACCATTGTCCATGACCTGCAACAGGATGTTGAACAGGTCCGGATGAGCCTTCTCGATCTCGTCGAGCAGCAGCACGCAATGCGGGTTCTGATCGATGGCGTCCGTGAGCAGGCCGCCCTGATCATAGCCGACATAGCCCGGAGGCGCGCCGATGAGGCGGCTGACCGAGTGGCGCTCCATATATTCCGACATGTCGAAACGCTGGAGCGGAATGCCGAGCAGATTGGCGAGCTGCCGCGCGACTTCCGTCTTGCCGACGCCGGTGGGGCCGCTGAACAGATAGTTGCCGATCGGCTTGTCCGGATCGCGCAGGCCCGCGCGGCTCAGCTTGATCGCCGAGGACAGCACGCCGATTGCCCTGTCCTGACCGAAGACGACGCGCTTCAGGTCCGTCTGGAGCGTCTCCAGCACGGACTTGTCGTCGCTCGACACGGTCTTGGGAGGGATGCGCGCCATGGTCGCGATGACCTGCTCGATCTCCTTGGGCGTGATCATCTTCTTGCGACGGCTTGGCGGCACGAGCATCTGCATCGCACCGACCTCGTCGATAACGTCGATCGCCTTGTCCGGCAGCTTGCGGTCGTTGATGTAACGCGCCGAAAGCTCGACCGCCGCCTTGATGGCGTCGGGCGTGTACTTGACGTGATGATGCTCCTCGAATGCTGAGCGCAGACCAGTCAGGATCTTGATCGTATCGGGCACAGTCGGCTCGTTGACGTCGATCTTCTGGAACCGGCGCAGCAAAGCGCGGTCCTTCTCGAAATGGTTGCGGAACTCCTTGTAGGTGGTCGAGCCGATGCAACGGATCGAGCCGCCGGACAGGGCCGGCTTCAGGAGGTTCGAGGCGTCCATCGCGCCGCCCGAGGTGGCGCCCGCGCCGATGACCGTGTGGATCTCGTCGATGAACAGGATCGCGTCGGGCATTTTCTCCAGCTCGTTCACGACGGCCTTGAGGCGCTCCTCAAAGTCACCGCGATAGCGCGTGCCGGCGAGCAGCGAGCCCATGTCGAGCGAATAGATGACGGCGGGCTTGAGCACGTCCGGCACATCGCCTTCGATGATCTTGCGCGCCAGGCCTTCTGCAATCGCCGTCTTGCCCACGCCGGGATCGCCCACATAGAGCGGGTTGTTCTTCGAGCGACGGCACAGGATCTGGATCGTGCGATCGACCTCGGCAGTGCGGCCGATCAGCGGATCGACTTTGCCTTCCTTGGCCTTCTCGTTGAGATTGACGGTGAACTGGTCGAGCGCGCCGTCCTTCTTCTTCGACTCGCTCTTCTTCTCTTCCTCCGGCGCGGCCGACTTGGGCTGCTCGGAGCTGGCGGTGGCGCCCTTGCCGACGCCATGCGAGAGGAAGGAGACCGCATCGAGGCGGCTCATATCCTGCTGCTGCAGGAAATAGACGGCATAGCTCTCCCGCTCGGAGAAGAGCGCGACGAGCACATTGGCGCCGGTCACTTCTTCCTTGCCCGACGACTGGACATGCAGGATCGCGCGCTGAACAACGCGCTGGAAGCCGCTGGTGGGTGAGGGGTCGACGCTCCCCGCAACCTTGAGGCTGTCGAGCTCGGTGTCGAGATAATGCGTGACCGTATCGCTGAGTTCACCAACGTCCACGCCGCAGGCCCGCATCACCTTAGCCGCATGCTCATCGTCGATGAGCGCGAGCAGGAGGTGCTCCAGCGTTGCATATTCATGATGGCGCTCGGTCGCGTGCGACAGGGCATTGTGCAAAGTGGTTTCGAGGGCGGAGGCGAAAGACGGCATATTTCCTTACTCCTGCGGTCCGCTATCGAACCGCTCTACGACCAATGTCGGCGCGAGGCAGGGCTCATTCAAGAGCAGCCCTTGTCCATCAAGCCGTTGCGAAGGCTGATCGTCGCCCGAAGGCGATCCTGCCCTCTCTCCCCTTACTTCTTGAATAGCGCATCTGCGCTTGCCTTATAGTTAACAGCACGGTCCCGCTTGCTGCGCGTCCGCTCGATTTCCGCCGTCAGCAAATTGATGCGTTCGTCGAGCTCCGCGACCGAAAGCGGGTCGAGATCTTCGCGCGCCAGGGCCTTTGCAAGGTCGCCCGCGCGCGGACGGGGCGAGGCATCCTCGAAATCCATGCCCTCATGGTTGCGCGTAAGCTGGACCAAGTCAACGATAGTTCGGAATGATCCCCATGCATTGATGAGACTGGGCATTGATCAGAGGTGTAAGACTCTTGTCGGCGAGTCACCCGACTGCCACAAGGCGCCCGAAGCACATCATCCAGGTCACGCGGGGATATATGACCATAGCCGAGACGATGCGGGCGATCGCGATCAGCGCGCCCGGCGGTCCAGACGTGCTGCGGGAGGTGCAGGTTCCTGTGCCGGTGCCCGGGCCGGGCGACGTTCTCATCGAAGTGGCTGCGGCGGGCGTCAATCGCCCGGACGTGCTCCAGCGCAAAGGCCTGTATCCGCCGCCACCGGACGCTTCGCCTTTGCCGGGGTTGGAAGTGGCGGGGCGGATCGTTGCGGTCGGCGAGGGTGTCGACGCCAGTGCCATCGGGACGCGTGTCTGCGCGCTGGTGGCGGGCGGCGGCTATGCCGAATATGCGGTTACGCCGCATGCGCAATGCTTCGTCCTGTCGGATGCGATGAGCGACGAGAGCGCTGCTGCCATTCCCGAGACACTGATGACGGTCTGGCACAATCTCTTCGAGCGCGCCTATGTCGTCGGTGGCGAGACAGTGCTCATCCATGGCGGGACGAGCGGCATCGGCACGATGGCGATCGCGTTGTGCAAGGCATTCGGGATCGCGACGATCGTGACCTGCGGGTCCGATGAGAAATGCGCGGCGGCGACCGAATGGGGCGCTACTCATGCGATCAATTACAAGGCGGCCGATTTCGTCGAAGAGGTGAAGCGGCTGACCGGCGACGTGGGCGTCAATGCGGTGCTGGACATGGTGGGCGGTGATTATCTGCCGCGCAATCTCGCCTGTCTCGCCGAGGATGGCCGCCATGTCTCCATTGCGGTGCTTGGCGGCGCGAAAGCCGAGATATTCATCCCGCAGATCATGACGCGGCGCCTGACACTGACCGGATCGACACTGCGCCCGCGCCCGAATGCGTTCAAGGGGGCGCTGGCTGAGGAGATCAGGCAGATCGCCTGGCCGCTCTTCGCTCAAGGCGTGTTGCAGCCGGCAATGGACCGCGTTTATCCTCTGGCGCAGGCTGCCGATGCGCATAGTCGCATCGAGGCGGGCGATCATTTCGGGAAAATCGTGCTGAAGGTGCGGTAATGGCGGACAGGCTGGTCCTTCACGAATATGTCCGCTCGGGCAATTGCTACAAGATCAGGCTGACCGCCGCGCTGACGGGAAACGCGATCGAGCGGCGCGAATATGACATCATGAAGGGTGAGACGCGCACGCCCGAATTTCTCGCCAACGTCAACGCCAATGGCCGCATTCCCGTGCTTCAGGTCGGCGAGCGCTTCCTGCCGGAGAGCAATGCGGCCTGCTGGTGGCTGGCAACGGGTAGCTCGCTGATCCCGGAAGACCGCTTCGCGCAGGCCGACATGCTGCGCTGGATGTTCTTCGAGCAATATAATCACGAGCCCAATGTCGCGACGCTGCGCTTCTGGTTCGGCTGGATCGGCGAGGCGAATTTCAGCGATCTCCAGCGCGCCAACCTACCAGCCAAGCGCGCGGCGGGCGAGGCGGCGCTGACGCTCATGGATGAGCATCTGGAGGCGCATGACTGGTTTGTCGGCGACGGCGCGACGCTCGCGGACATCTGCCTCTTTCCCTACACGCATGTCGCGGAGGACGGCGGGTTCGCGCTTGATCGCTATCCGGCGATTATGCGCTGGATCGAGCGTGTGAAAGCGCTGCCCGGCTTCGTGGCCATGTAATCGATGGCCGATGCGCGAAAGCGGCCAACAAGATGATGTGGGTTGATGCTCCAAAGACCCACTAAATGACGCAAAACCGTCATGTCCTGAGAAAAACTGTCACACAAAGCAGTTAAGAGCGCGGCAAGGGCAAGCATCCCGGGGGCGCCGCAAAACCGATGAATGCAATCAGTTCGATCATGCCGGAGCGGCCAGACATGGCCAGTTCGCGGCGTCACTTTCGCACGATCTGGATCAGCGACATTCACCTTGGGACACGCGGGTGCAATGCCGAGTTGCTGATCGACTTCCTCGATAATGTGGACAGCGACATGCTGTACCTCGTCGGTGACATTATCGATGGCTGGGCGCTCAAGCGGCGCTTCTACTGGCCGACTGCGCATAATGACGTAGTCTGGCGCGTGATGAAGCGGGCGCGGCGCGGCACACGCGTGATCTACATTCCCGGCAATCATGACGAGGTCTGCCGCCAGTTTACCGGCATGAACTTTGGCGGCGTCGAGATCCGCCGCAAGATGATCCACACGACCGCGGACGGGCGCAAGCTGCTTGTCCTGCACGGCGATGAGTTTGACGCGATCATGCTCGCGCATCGCTGGCTCGCGGTGGTCGGCGACGCGGCCTATACGGTGCTGATGATGCTCAACCGGCACGTCAATCGCGTGCGCCGCTGGCTGGACCTGCCTTATTGGTCGCTCTCCAAAATGGCCAAGCACAAGGTGAAGAACGCCGTCGCCTTCATCTCGCGCTTCGAGGAAATCGTCGCGCATGAGGCTGAGCGCCGCCATGTCGATGGCGTGGTCTGTGGTCACATCCATACCGCGGAAATCCGCCAGTTCGACGACGTCACTTATTATAATGACGGCGACTGGGTGGAGGGCTGCACGGCGCTGGTCGAGCATCATGACGGCACTATGGAAATCCTGCACTGGGGCGACGAGATCAAGGCGCGCGAGGCCGACGAAGCGGCGCGCGCTGCCGTTGCGATCGTGCTGGCGGCCTGAGCCCGAGAGGGGATCGGCCCATGAGGATCGTCATCGTCACCGATGCCTGGTCGCCCCAGATTAACGGCGTGGTGCGCACGCTTCAGTCGGTACGGGCCGAACTTCAGGCAATGGGCCATGAGGTCGAAGTGATCGGGCCGGATCGGTTCGTGACCTTGCCTTGCCCGACCTATCCCGAGATTCGCCTCGCGATGGTCGCGCGCCGCACCGTTGGCCGGTTGATCAGCGCATTCCAGCCCGACGCCATCCATCTTGCCACTGAAGGGCCGCTATGTCTTGCCGCGCGCTCATGGTGCCTGCGCCGCAAGCTCGATTTCACCACGGCCTATCACACCAATTTCCCGGACTATGTGCAGAGCCGCACAGGTCTCTCCGCCGAATGGTTCTGGCCCTATTTCCGCTGGTTTCATGGGCCGGCGCGCGCGGTACTCGCCTCCACGCCGTCGATCCGCGCCGGGTTGCGCCGCGCTGGCATAGCCCAGACGCATCATTGGGGACGGGGCGTGGACCTCGATCTGTTCAGGCCCGATGGCGCCGATCATCCCGCCTTTGCCGATATGCCGCGCCCGATCCTGCTGCATGTCGGCCGGGTAGCGGTCGAGAAGAATATCGAGGCGTTCCTCGCGCTCGATGTGCCGGGCAGCAAGGTGGTGGTCGGCGACGGGCCTGCGCGCACGGCGCTTCAGGCCAAATATCCCGACGCGCATTTCCTTGGCCTGCTGCACGGCGAGGTGCTGGCGAGCGCCTATCGCGGCGCCGATTGCCTTATCTTCCCCAGCCGCACGGACACATTCGGCCTCGTCATGATCGAGGCTTTGGCCAGCGGAACGCCCGTGGCGGCTTATCCGGTCATGGGCCCCATCGACATATTGGAGGACAGCGTCGGCGGCATGGACGAGGCGCTCGACCGGGCCGTCGCGAAGGCACTGACGCGCGACCGGACGGCCTGCGCTGCCTTCGGCCGGCAGTTCACCTGGGGACGCAGCGCACGCGAATTTCTCGCCAGTCTTCATCTCCTCCATGCCGGGGCCGTCGCCCGCGCTGCCTGAGGCGCCTCGCTTGGTCGGCACACTTGCTCTCCAACTTATATTGCACTAAGTCTCCTGCCGGTTCAGGCCGCTCCGTGAGGGGCGGCCCTTATTATTTACGCGTCATTTTTGACCGACAGGAGAACATCGTGGCCCAGCCACTCATGCCCCACGCAACGGCCAGCTGGCTGGTCGACAATACCGCGCTCAGCTTCGTGCAGATCGCCGAGTTCTGCGGCCTCCACATTCTGGAAGTGCAGGCCATCGCGGATGACACAGCGGGCACCAAATATACCGGCCGCGATCCGGTCCGCGCCCATGAGCTCTCGAACGAAGAGATCCACAAGGGCGAGGCTGACCCGAATTACGTGCTGGTGATGAAGAAGGGCCCTGATCCCGTCCGCCGTACCAAGGGACCGCGCTACACGCCGGTCTCCAAGCGTCAGGACAAGCCGGACGGCATTGCGTGGATCCTGCGCAATCATCCGGAAATTTCGGACGGCGCGATCGGCAAGCTGATCGGCACGACGCGCACGACCATCCAGGCCCTGCGCGACCGCTCGCACTGGAACATCTCCAACATCCAGCCCAAGGATCCGGTGACGCTGGGCCTGTGCTCGCAGCGCGAACTCGATGCGCTGGTGGCGCGTGCGGCCAAGAAGGCCGGCATCGTGGCACCGACGGACAATCGTCTGGACAGCGACCGCGAGGCCCTGATCGGCGAACTGCGCAAGGAGCGCGAGGACAATCAGCGCCGCGCACAGGAAACGCATGCGGCCGAGGAAGAAGCGCTGTTCGGGAAGCCTCAGGAAGGCTGATCGGGAAAAATTCACGTGGCCCGGGTTTCGCTTCGGCAAGCTCGGGCCGTGTTTTGATGGGCGCATCTCCGCCCGCGTTCACTCCATTGCGCAACCGGTCCCCTTGGCCTAGCTTGGGTCCATGGAGAGACAGCGCTGGATCTGGCAGGATCACTACGATCACCCCTCCGGCTGGTCGCAGAAGTTCCCGCCGCTTACGTTGCCGGACATGCTTGCTGCGTCCACTGCCGCTAATCCGCGCGCATCACTCATCGATTTCTATGGTCGGCGCTACAGCTATGGCGAAGTGGTCGATTGCGCACAGCGTTTCGCGAATGCGCTGATCGCGCTGGGCATTGGCAAGGGCGACCGCGTCGGCCTCTATCTCCCCAACGTACCCCATTATGTCGCGGCTTATTACGGCACGCTCATGGCCGGCGCCATCGTGGTCAACTTCTCGCCGCTCTACACGGCCGAGGAACTTGCCCATCAGGCTGAGGACAGCGGCACGCGGCTACTCGTGACGCTCTCTGTCCGGCAGCTTTTCGGCACGGCCCATGCAGTGCTCGAGACTAGCTGCGTCGAGCGGCTGATCGTCGGATCGGTCGCGGGCAGCCTGCCGCCGGTCAAGCGGCTGCTCTACCGGCTGTTCAAGTCGCGCGATGACGCGAAGGTGCCGCAGGACGACAAGCGCATCCTCCATTTTTCCGATTTCGTGCGCAATCCGGCCCCGCAGCGCTTGCCGACGATCGACGCCGAGAACGATCTCGCGCTCATCCAGTATACCGGCGGCACGACAGGCCGACCCAAGGGCGCCATGCTCACCCACCAGAATCTCACGGCCAATGCCCGGCAGATCAATCTGGTCGATCCCTTCGCGCGCCAGTCCGACCGGATTATGGGCGTGCTGCCCTTCTTCCACGTCTTCGCCAATGCGACTGTGCTCAACCGAACTGTGGCTCATGGCGGCGAGATCGTGATGCTGCCACGCTTCGATGCGAACCAGCTCTTCGCTGCCATCGAGCGCACCAAGCCGACCTCGCTCCCCGGCGTTCCGACGATGTTTCAGGCAATGCTCGATCATCCGCGCCTCAAACACACCAATCTCTCTTCGGTGCGCATATGTATTTCCGGTGGCGCCCCCCTCTCGCTGGCGCTCAAGGCGCGTTTCGAGACGGCAACGGGATCGCGGCTGGTCGAAGGCTATGGCCTTACCGAATGTAGCGGCGTCGCAACGGTCAATCCTTATGGCCAGCTCGGCAAGGTCGGCACCATCGGCCAGCCGCTGCCGGGCACGCGCATCAAGCTGCTCGACCGCGAAAATCCACGCAAGGCAGCGCCCGAAGGCGAACCGGGTGAAATCGCCATTTCCGGCCCGCAGATCATGCGCGGTTACTGGCACAATTCCGAGGCCGACAAGGACGTGTTTGCGCTCGGCTATCTGCGCACCGGCGATGTCGGCACGATCGACGCGGATGGCTATGTGACGGTGGTCGATCGCATCAAGGACATGATTGCGGTCGGCGGCTTCAAGGTCTTCCCAAGTCAGGTCGAGGCCGTGCTGTATCGCCATCCTGCGGTGCGCGAGGCACTCGTGATCGGCATTCCGGACGCCTATCATGGCGAACTGCCCAAGGCCTTCGTCACATTGCGCCTGGATGCAGCGGATCCACCCGATGGCGCCGCGCTCATGGCCTGGGCCAATCCGCAGCTTGGCAAGCATGAGCGGGTCAGCGCGGTCGAAATCCGCGAGTCCCTGCCACGTACATTGGTCGGCAAGCTCTCCCGCAAGGAACTGGTCGAGGAAGAAAAGGCAAAGGCGGCTGCGCGGGCCTCGGCGTAGCGATCAATCAGCTGGGATATAGTAAAGGCGCGAGGGGAGTGGGCCCGCCGCGCCTTCTTTCGTCCCTCGCCCAGCCTGGCCGGGCGATCAAAAGGTCCGTATCAGCGAACCGCTGTCAGTGAACGATGCCAATCGCCTGGTCGACCGACAGCAGGACCACCATCCGCTCGATCTGCCGCCAATGGCAGAAATGGATGTGATTGCCGCGCTCACGGCTCTTGTCGGCGCGCAAGGCTGCCTCGATCCCGGCATGGTCGCCATAGGTCTCGATGAGCATGGCGGCATCGTCATAACTGCGACGGTCTGCCAATATGGGTAGGTTCATCGAAACACCTTCTGTTCGGTCCGCCCCTGTCCGAAAATGCGTGTCGGACAAAGGCTGGGCGGAAACAATGGTCCAAAAGGCGTGCCAATCTGCAGGTCTGGCCCATTTCAGCCATTCAACTGGTGAAGACATTTTTAGCCAAATCCCGTGGCGGTACAGTCGGTCCCGTTTCGGCACGGCTGGTATCATTTTGCGATGCGTGGCATGGGGCGCGCATGGCTGAATTTCCCGACGATCAGAATCGCAACTCGAACGGCAGTGTGATGGCGGGCGGCGCGCCGCTGGCGCTGCTGACAGTGGCCGGGCCATTTGTCGCGAGCTTCCTGGGCTATTCGCCCAGCATCGGCTTCCTGGTGGGGCTGGGGCTCGGCATTGTGGTTGCGGTGGCCATCTGGCTGGCCGGGCGCGGCTGAATTTTCAACGGGCCGGTCGATACTGCCGGTCCCCGTTGCGCTGATCCGCCGCGACGCCTAGATCATGCGCATGCGCAAATATATTCTCATGGCGATTGCTTCGCTCATCATCGTCACGGGTGCGGTCATTTTCTATCTGTCGCGACCGGACATCGCACGGCTGCCGGAGACGGCCCTCGAAGGGCGCGAACCCAAGTTCACCGAGCCGCGCTCGCAGGTCATCCCGACCGTGGGCATCGCCAAGGCCGTGGGCTGGACGGAGGGCGCCGCGCCCGTCGCTGCCAAGGGGCTGAAGGTCAATCGCTTCTTCGCCGGGCTGGATCATCCACGCAACCTGCTGCTGCTGCCTAATGGCGACGTGCTGGTCGCGGAGACCGGATCGCCGACGCGTCCGAAAAGCGGCCTGACCGATATCGTCATGGGCTGGTTCATGGGACAGGCCGGTGCGGATAGCCCATCGGCCAACCGCATCGCTCTGTTGCGTGACAGCGACGGTGATGGCGTCGCGGACCAGCATTTCGTGTTGCTCAAGGGCCTCAATTCGCCGCAGGGCATGGCGCTGATTGGCGACACGCTTTACGTCGCCAATACCGACAGCCTGATGGCCTTCCCTTATAAGGCGGGCGAGACGCAGATTGCCGCTAAGGGCCGCAAGGTTGCCGATATCCCGGCCAACGCCCCCAATTATCACTGGGGTCGCGATCTGGTCGCGAGCGCAGATGGCACCAAGCTTTATATCGCTGTCGGATCGAACAGCAATATTGCCGAAAATGGCATCGAAAGCGAAGATTACCGCGCGGCTATCATCGAGATCGACCTCAAGAAGGGGGAGTCCAATTCCTTTGCGAGCGGCCTGCGCAATCCGACGGCGCTGGCCTGGAACCCCTGGAACGGCGACCTGTGGGGCGTGGTCAACGAGCGCGACATGCTGGGCTCGGACCTGGTGCCGGACTATCTGACCGAGATCCAATATGCCGCTTTCTATGGCTGGCCGTGGAATTACTGGGGCGGCTATGAGGACAAGCGCGTTCAGCCCGCGCGGCCTGATCTGCGCGAATATACCCATCGCCCCGATTATGCCCTTGGCGCGCATACCGCGCCGGTCGGCCTTGCCTTCTCGACCGGCGCATCGCTCGGCGCGCCCTTCGATCATGGCGCCTATGTGGGACTGCACGGCAGCTGGAACCGCAAGCCGCTTGCCGGCTACAAGGTCGTCTATGTCCCCTTTGATGCCGCTGGGCGTGCGCAGGGCAAACCAGTTGATCTGCTCACAGGCTTCCTCAATGGCAAAGACGAAGCGCAGGGCCGCCCGGTCGATGCGCTGGTGCTGCCCGATGGGTCGCTGCTGGTCAGCGACGATGTTGGCGGTATCGTTTGGCGCGTGTCAAACCCGACAGCACCCAAGCCCGTCGCTGCGACGGCCGCCCCCGCCAAACCGTGATGGTCTGGGGCAAGCCTGCCAATGACGAGGACGGGGGTCATGGGGCTTTCGTGACGTTGGCAGCCTAGTCGCTAATTGACGTCCAGCGTCCGCCCGGCGCGGCCCGCAAGCTCCACGATATATTGCCACGCGACGCGCCCGGAGCGGCTGCCGCGCTGGGTCGCCCACTGGATCGCCGCGCTGGGCTCGAAGGCAAGGCCGTGGCGCGCCGCATAATGCGCGACGGTCGCCACATACGTGTCCTGATCCATCGCGTGAAAACCCAGCGACAGCCCGAAGCGGTCTGAGAGCGCCATGCGGTCGTCGATCACGTCGCGCGGATTGATCGGGTCGTCCTGTTCGCTCATCGAGCGCGGCACGATGTGGCGGCGGTTCGAGGTCGCATAGAGGCGCAGATTCCCACCCCGGCTGCTCGCGCCGCCCTGCAGCAGCGAGCGCAGCGTGCGCGCATCCGCGCCGAAATCCCCGTCGAACCCGAGATCGTCAATATAGAGGATGATTGGCCGCTTTGTGCCGTGCAGCAGCGCAAATAGCACCGCGAGGCTGCGCAGATCGTCCGTGACGACCTCCACGAGCACAAGCGGCAGGCCTTCCTTCTGCACAGCCCCGATGCATGATGCGACCGTCGCCGACTTGCCCGTGCCGCGCGCGCCCCAGAGCAGGATGTCATGCGCGGCATGGCCCAGAGCGAGGCGGCGCGTATTTTCCAGACAGGCCGCTTTCTGCGCATCGATCCCGGTGAGTAGTTCATAGTCGATGGGCACGAAGCCCTCGACGACGGACAGCGCCTTGCCGTCCCAGCGATAGGCGGGATGCGCGGCGAGATCGACCGTCGCGGGCGGGGCCGGTGCCAGTCGCTCAAGCGCCTGCGCGACGCGGGCCAGCAGTTCTTTTTCATCGCTCGTCATGCGCTCTCCCCTAAGCCAGGATGGCGCGCGAGGCAAAGCCGCGCGAAACGCCGCTTCATCCTGCCGCGCGCCGCCGCTATAGGCAGCGCATGTCGCACCCCGCCCAAGCCCTTGTCACCCGGATGCGCGCGTATGACAGCGCTGCGCTTGCTGAAGCGGCGGCGCTCGTTCGCGCCGGGGAACCTGTCGCCGTGCCGACGGAGACCGTTTACGGTCTCGCCGCCGATGCAACCAATGCCGCTGCCGTCGCGCGCATCTATGCGGCGAAAGGGCGTCCGGCCTTCAATCCGTTGATCGTGCATGTCGCCGATCTGGCCATGGCGCGGTCGCTGGTCGCGTTTTCGCCGTTGGCCGAAGCGCTCGCTGCGGCGTTCTGGCCCGGCTCGCTGACGATGGTCCTGCCGCGTCTGCCCGATAGTCCGGTGGCGGAACTGGCCAGCGCCGGGCTTCCGACGCTCGCGATCCGGCTTCCTTCTCATCCTGCGATGCGCGCGCTCATTGTCGCCGCCGGCGTGCCGCTCGCCGCGCCCTCGGCCAATCGATCGGGCGGCATCAGCCCGACCCGCGCGGCTCATGTGCTCGCCAGTCTGGGCGGTCACATCCCGCTCATTCTCGATGCAGGCGCGACGTCCGATGGTCTTGAATCGACGATATTGCGGCCGGAGGACGGGCGCGTGACCCTGCTGCGTCCGGGGCCGATCACGGCGGCGATGATCGAGCAAGCAGCCGGGGTGCCAGTGCTGGGCGCCGGGTCAGGCGAAGGCATCACCGCGCCGGGTCAGCTGGAAAGCCATTATGCCCCATCCAAGCCGCTGGAGCTGAACTGTACCGCACCCGCGCCGGACCAATATCATATCGGCTTCGGACCTGGCTCCAGTCAGTATAATCTCTCGGCCAATAGCGATCTGATTGAGGCGGCGGCCAATCTCTTCGCGGCACTGCACGAGGCCGATGCAGCCGCGCAGCCGCGCATCTCGGTCGCGCCGATCCCGATGGAAGGGATTGGGGTCGCGATCAACGACCGATTGGCGCGCGCCGCAGCCTGATCGGCTGTCCTCAGCTACCCTTGCAATATTTGGGGTCGGGATCTTTCTTGCACTTTGCGCGCAATTCCCGGCCGCGTGCACGGTCGGCTTCGTCGCCGCTGGTTGTGGTCCAGTCGACGACTTTGCTCGTCGCCTTGATCGGCGCAGTGATGATCTTGGTCACGCAGCCCGGCAGCAGCAGGAGCCCGGCGGTCGCCAGCAGGGCCGGGGCCAATCTCGATAAATGCATGTTCTCGCCTCGCTCCCATCGTCCCCGTGCCTTCATAGCCCTGTAATCATGGCCGGAAGATGACGAGGTGACGGGACGGGGCGCGAACGAGCCGAACCGAAACGCGTGCGCTAGTGAGCTTCTAGAGTCGCAGCCCTGTGATCTCGGGCAGGCCGGTCATCAGGTTGAGGCTCTGCACTGCGGCGCCTGAGGCACCCTTGCCGAGATTGTCGAGCACGGCGACGAGGCGGATCTGCTCGCCCGCCGGATCGGCGAAGACGAAGAGGCGCATATCGTCGCGGTCCTTGAGCAGCTCGATGGACAGCGTCGGATCCTCATGGCCCGGCGCAACCGAGATGATCCGGGAAAGCGGATAATGATCGGAGAGCGCCGCGCGCAGCGTGTCAGCGTCGGCGCCTTTCGCGAGCTGCGAATGGTGCAACGGAATATCGACGATCATGCCGGAATAGACCGGCGCCACGGCCGGCGCAAAAATCGGGCGATGCTCAAGGCCGCAGCGCACCTGCATCTCGGGCACATGCTTGTGCGTGAGCGACAGGGCATAGGTCCGCCACGCGCTCGGGGCGCCTTCCGGCCCTTCATATTCCGCGATCATGGCCTTGCCGCCGCCCGAATATCCCGAGACGGCATTGCAACTCAGCCGCGTGTCGGCCGGAATGAGCCCAGCGGACACCAAAGGCGCGATCAGTGCGATGAAGCCGGTCGAGTAGCAGCCCGGGTTGGAAACGAAGCGCGCCTCGGCAACGGCCCGGTGGCCGGAGATTTCGGGCAGGCCATAGACCCAGCCCGGCGCCGTGCGGTGCGCGGTCGAGGCATCGATGACGCGCGTGCGATCATTAGCGATCATGCTGACGGCGGCCCGCGCCGCGTCGTCCGGCAGGCAGAGGATCACGATGTCGGCGTCGTTGATCGCTTCGGCGCGTGCGGCGTCGTCCTTGCGCGCGGCTTCGCCCAGTTCGATCAGGCCAAATTCATGGCGATCCATGAGCCGGCTGCGGATCTGGATGCCCGTGGTGCCCGCGGCACCGTCGATAAAGATCTTGGTCGTCATATCGAAACTCTTCGTCTGGCCGTGACCGGCCTCTCATGCTTGTCCGCGAGCCGCGCGATTACATCTGCGAGCGGCTCGATCGTGACGGCCATCCAGTGCGCATTTGCATGGAGCAGCCGCTCGACGTCGACCATCAGGCCGACATGCCCGGGAAAGAAAATGATGTCGCCTCGTCGGAGTTCCGCATTCTCATCGAGCGCCGTGCCTATGGCTTCGGCCTGCTGGTCGGTGTCGCGCGGCGCCTTGATGCCACAAGCGGCGAGGGCGACCTGTACGAGGCCCGAGCAGTCGAAGCCGAGGCCGCCGCGCCCGCCCCAGACATAGGGACTGCCCAGATGACGCTGCGCAACGGCGACCCAGTCGGAATCGGTCTCGTCGATCGGCCGCACATGACGTGCGTGAACAAAGCCGCCTTCGGTGGCGAGGAAATTATCCTCAAGCGTACCGGTCAGCCGCGAATGGGCGGGATACAGCGCCTGAACGGTGGTCTTGATGTCGGCGGCGGCGAACAGCGGCGCGGCGCCGGTCGTGATATGGCCCGGCGCGACCTGGCCTGGTAGGACCGGCTCGCCAAGTGCTTCGAACGGCAGATAGCCGACATAATGATCATGGGCGCAATAGCCCCAAGCCCAGCCGCTGCGCGAATCCAGCACATAGAAAGTCTCGCCGTGCAGCAGCTCGGTAAGGGCCGTCGCATGATCATTCGGCGCGGCCCGCACGGCGACCCACGGCGCCACGACATTGCGCGGCACGGGCGATGCATAATGCGGCGCGAAATAAAGCTCGGCTAGCGCGACATCGGCCAGGTCCGGGCGGATCGCGTGTACGCGCGCGTCATAAGGGCGCGAAACGCCGTCCAGCGCCACGCGCCTGCGATCCATTGACTTGACTACCACGTCCTGCTTCATCCCGGCCCCCTGCGCCAAAAACCGTTAACGGGTCAAGTGGCGGGCGGGTTTGCCCCTATACTAGGGACGTTCACTTCAGGCTTTCACCCGGTGTCGGCGGGATGGTGCGCGAGGGCCGATCGACGCTTCCGGCCCGCGCACAATGGACGATGCCGACCAGCGCAGCGAGCAGCCCGGCCACGGCACCGACGGCAAGCGCCTGGCGCGGCCCGAACCTGTCCGCCACCCAGCCGACAAACGGCGCGCCGAGCGGCGTTCCGCCCATGACGATTGCCATGCGGATCGCCATCACGCGTCCGCGCATCGTCGGTTCGGTGGTCAGTTGCATGAGGCTGTTGCTGGTATTGAGGAACGAGAGCGATGCGATGCCGATCACGGCAAGCGCCCCGCCAAACAGCCAGTAGCTCGGCGCAATGGCGGCGAAAGCACAGCCGATTCCGAACGCCGCCGTGCCGATATTGAGCTGCATGAAGGTGGATCGCGTGCGCCCGGCGGCGATCAGCGCCCCCGTGATCGTGCCGACCGCCATCATCGAGGTGAGCATGCCATAGCCGCTCGCCCCGGTGTGAAAGACATGCACGGCCATGGTCGATGTGTAGATCGCGAAGTTCATGCCGAATGTGCCGATGAGGAACAGCATGACCAGCATCACGCGCAGATCCGGCCGCTGCCAGACATAGCGGAAGCCCTCCAGGAAGCTGCCGCGCACGCGCTGGGCCATTTCCTTGGGATAGAGTTGATCGACGCGCAGCATGAGAAGCGAACCGACCACGGCAAAATAGGAAAAGCCGTTGATGAGGAATGCCCAGCCGGTGCCGACCGAGCCGATCAGCAGCCCGGCAGCGGCAGGGCCGATCATGCGCGCGCCATTGAACGTGGTCGAGTTGAGCGCGACGGCATTGGTCAGGTCATCCTCGCCGACCAGTTCTGCAACGAAGGTCTGGCGCGCAGGCGCATCGAAGGCGGCGGCCGTGCCAAGCAGGAACGCGAAGATATAGACGTGCCAGAGCGCAATCGTGCCGCTGATGGTCATGAGGCCAAGCAGGATCGCCAGCAGGCCCATGATGCTCTGGGTGACAAGCATGAGCTTGCGCTGGTTGAAATGATCGGCGGCAAAGCCCGTCCATGGCAGGAAAAGCAGCTGCGGACCGAATTGAAGGCCCGTGACGATGCCGACCTGCGCGGCGCTGTGCTCAGTAAGCTGGGTGAGCACCAGCCAGTCCTGCGCGATGCGCTGCATCCAGGTGCCGGTATTCGAGACGAGCGAACCCGCGGCCCACATCCGGTAATTGGGGATGCGCAGGGAACGGAACGTCCCGGCTGCCCAGCGTGCAATCATGCCCTGCTCAGCGCGCGTAACGCGCTTGAAGCAGCGCGAAGGCCGCGCGCAGTCCCAGTGCTTCGCCGCCTTTGGGTCGGCCGGGCTTGGCTGTCGGCCGCCACGCGAACGTATCGAAATGCGCCCAGGCTATGCCCTCCGGCACGAAACGCTGGAGGAACAAAGCGGCCGTGATCGATCCCGCAAAGCCGCTGTCGCTGCTATTGTTAAGGTCGGCAATGTCGCTCTTGAACAGGTCGTTATAGGGATCCCAGAGTGGCAGGCGCCACAGTGGATCGTCCTGCGCCGTGCCCTGATCCGCCAGTTCCTGTGCCAGCGCGTCGTCATTCGCGAACAAAGCCGGCAGGTCCGGGCCAAGCGCCACGCGCGCCGCGCCTGTCAAAGTCGCGAAGTCGAGGATCAGCTCCGGCTTGCCCTCGCCTGCCTTGGTGAGCGCATCGCCGAGCAGCAGGCGGCCTTCAGCATCGGTATTGCCGATCTCGACCGTCAGGCCCTGGCGACTCTTCAATATGTCGCCGGGGCGGAAGGCATTGCCGCTGATCGCATTTTCGGCGACCGGCAGGAGCAGGTGCAGGCGCACCGGCAGATGCGCTGCCATGACCAGTTCGGCCAGCGCCAGCGCATGTGCTGCGCCGCCCATGTCCTTCTTCATCAGGCGCATGCCCGCGCTTGGCTTGATGTCGAGGCCGCCGGTGTCGAAGGTCACGCCCTTGCCGACAATGGCGATGCGAGGATGATCTTCCCGGCCCCAGTCCAGTTCGATGAGGCGCGGTGCATTCGCGCGGTCGGCGGCGCGGCCGACCGCGTGGATCATCGGATAGCCCTTGGCCAGCGCATCGCCGCGCGTCACGTGCATCGTTGCGCTGAAGCGCTCGGACACGGCCTGCGCGCGCCGTTCGATCTCGTCCGGGCCCATGTCGGCAGTCGGTATATTGACCATGTCGCGCACCATTGCTGTGGCACGGGCGAGGCGCGCTGCGGCGTCAATTCCCGCTGGCTGGGGCGAGTAAAGCACGCGCGGTCCTTTGGTGGCGGACTTCTCCTTATAGCGATCGAAGCGATAATGAGCGGTCATCCAGCCCAGGATCGCAGGCCCGGGCTCGGCCGATCCGGCGAGGCGATAGCTTCCCTCCGGCAGCGTTTCGGCGAGGCGGGCGAGGCACCAGGTGCCCAGCTTCGCGGCATCTTTGACGCACGAGACGACCGACCAGTCCTGCGCGTTATCGCCCGGCAAGATCGCATGGGCGAAGGGCGCGGCCTTGAAGCCCTGCGCTTCGATCGCGGCGCGATGGCGCTCGGGTTGGTTGGCCAGCCAGGCATCATAGCCCTGCGCGTCAACGAGATGGATGATGTGGGCGGTTTGGCCCGCGTCGGGGCGCACGAGATCGGCTGGGTCCGTCATGGCTTCGAGTTAGGCCCACCGGCGCATAACGGCAAGCCGTGCGAGCAACTCTATTCCCTACTCTGTTCGTATGATGCCCGTGCGGGTATGCTAGGCGCGGAAGGCCCGGATATTCCCCGTCCTGCACCGCTTTGGGACGGGCAGCGGGGGCCTCGGGCACATCATACGAAATTTGGCGCTCATGCGTCGGTTTCTGGGCGAGACAATCGATGCAGTCCTACGTATAGCACTGGTCCGCAAGCGATTCGACGGCGCGTGCAGTGCGCCGAAAAAAAAAGAAGGAGGAGCTGCAAATGCCCTTGGTCAACATGAAGCCTCTGCTTCGCGACGCAATGGACAACGGCTATGCCGTGGCCGCGTTCAACCTGGTCGACTATAACACCACCAAGGCGATGGTGAAGGCGGCCGAGGAGCTGAATGCCCCGGTCATCTGCCAGACGTCTGCCAAGACCATCAAATATTTCAGCCACAAGGAAATTGTGAGCTGGGTGCGCACCGTGGCCGAAGATTCGCCAGTGCCCGTCGTGCTCCATCTCGATCACTGCAAGGATATTGCGATGATCGAAGCCTGCGCGAAAGCCGGCTGGACCTCGATCATGATCGACGCCTCCGAGTTGCCGTTCGACCAGAACCTGGCTGAATCGCTCAAGGTCCGCGAGATTGCCGAGAAGTACGGCGTCGGCATGGAAGCCGAGCTGGGCCAGATCATGGGCGTCGAGGATGACGAGCATGTGGCGGACGAGGATTCGATCCTGACCGATCCGGAAGACGCCAAGCGCTTCTGCGACGCACTCGATCTCTCGGCCTTCGCCTGCGCGGTCGGCACTGCCCACGGATATTATAAGGGCGAGCCGGTCGTCGATTTCGACCGCATCAAGGCGATCAACACGCTGACCAAGACGCCTATGGCGCTGCATGGCGGCACGGGCCTCTCGGACGAGACCTTCGCCAAGGCGATTGCTCGCGGCGCGGCCAAGATCAACATCTCGACCAATCTCAAGCATGTCTGGGTGCAGAGCTTCGTCGACTATCACCTCGCCAAGCCGACCGACTTCGAGCCGCTCCGCGTGGGCGATGCGCAGTATCAGGCGTGCAAGGCGATGTTCCACGGCTTCATCGAGAAGTTCGGCGGCAAGGATCGCGGCGCGGCCTTCCTCAGCACGCTCTCCAAGGCAGCTTGAGGAACGTCGGGGTGGTCAAGGCAATCATTTTCGACTGCGACGGGGTTCTCGTCGACACTGAGCGCGACGGTCATCGCGTCGGCTTCAACCGTGCCTTCGCGGCCATGGGCATCGATGCGGAGTGGAGCGTCGAGCTCTACGCCAAGCTGCTGCTCACCGCGGGTGGCAAGGAGCGCATGCGCGTCTATTTCGACGAGTTCGGCTGGCCTGCGGGCACGGACACGGACGAGCAGAAAGACGCGCTGATCCTCGCGCTTCACAAGACCAAGACGCAGATCACGTCCGATCTGGTGGGCGAGGGCGGTCTCCCGATCCGTCCGGGCATCCTGCGCATCATCGACGAGGCAATTGCCAACGGCGTGAAGCTGGGCGTCTGCACGACGTCGAACCCGCAATTCATCGATGCGGTGCTCGATCTGATGGGGCCGGAGCGCAAGGCGAAGTTCGACTTCGTTCTCGCCGGCGACGTGGTTGCCAAGAAGAAGCCTGCGCCGGACATCTATCTGCTGGCGCTGGAGACCCTGGGTCTGCCGCCGCAGCAGTGCATCGTGATCGAGGATAGCCGCAATGGCCTGCTCGCCGCGACGGGTGCGGGCCTGCCGACGCTGATCACGATCAGCACCTATACGGCCGAGGAAGATTTCCACGAAGCGGTCAAGGTCGTCCCCGAGCTGGGCGACGAGCCGAATGTAAATGTGCGTCTGGCCGATCTGGCGGAACTCGCGTCCGCCTACGCCGGCTGAAGACTGCATCATTGATTAGAATTTTAGGAGGGTTTTGACATGGCTGACATCACTCTTGCGGACGTCGAGCGCGCGGTGAAGACCACCGCGACGACTGTGCTGCGGAATGAACATTATTTCTCTGATCTCGATGGCCTCGCCGGTGACGGCGATTTCGGCACATCGCTGGCGACGGGATTCCGCGTCATCGACGCCGATCTGCCGACCATCGACAAGAGCGCAATCGGCGCCATGCTCCTGAAGATCAGCATGCTGGTCTCCAAGCATGTCGGCGGCAGCTCCGGCCCGATCTGGGGCACCGGCTTCATGAAGGCCGCTGCTGTCAGCAAGGGCAAGGAAAGCGTCACGCTTACCGAGCTTGCTGAAATGATCGGTGCCGCAGTGGACGGCATCATGGCACGCGGCGGCGCGAAGCTGGGCGACAAGACCCTGCTCGACGCGCTCATCCCCGTGCGTGAGAAGCTCGATGCGCATGCCGCAGCGGGCACGGCCGATCTGGGCCTCGTGCTCAAGGAATGCGCTGACGAAGCCGAAAAGGCCATCGACGCCACCCGCAATCTCGAGGCCCGTCGTGGTCGCGCCAGCCAGGTCGGCGAGCGCAGTTCGGGCACGCCTGATCCGGGTATTGTCGCCATCGCGATCATATTGCAGGATTGGTGCAATGAGTTCGGTGTAGCGCGGACGCCAACGGTCGCCGAGCTGCTCCAGCAGACCGTCTGACAAAAACGCTGACTTGAAGACCAGGGAGAGGAAACCCCAATGAAGAAGTTCGTCAACGATCCCGCGCAGTTCGTGCCCGAGTTCATGAAGGGCGTCGCGCTCGCCAACCAGGATCTGCTCGACTACGTTCCTGAGTTCCAGATGATCAAGCGCAAGGATGCGCCGAACAACAGCCGCGTCTCTGTGATCCAGGGCTCGGGTTCGGGCCATGAGCCTGCCCACGTCATGGCCGTTGGCCCGGGCATGCTCGATGGCGCGACGCAGGGTGCTGTATTCGCAGCACCGCCGGTCGATGCCTGCTACGAGACGATCAAGGCGCTCGCATCGGACGCTGGCGTGCTCGTTCTGGTCAACAACTATCAGGGCGATCGCATGGCCTGGGACACGGCCGTTGAACTGGCCGAAGCCGAGGGCATCAAGGTCAAGCAGTTCTGGATCAACGACGACGTTGCGGTGAAGGACAGCCTTTACACCGTCGGACGTCGCGGCGTTGCCGGTAACTTCTTCGTCATCAAGGCCGTCGGTGCTGCCGCAGCCAGGGGCGCAAGCCTCGAAGAGCTGCTGGCTCTCGCCGAGAAGGTCAACAACAACGTCCGCACCATGGGCGTTGCGCTGACCAGCTGCATCCCGCCTGCAAAGGGCACGACGATCTTCGAACTGGCTGCGGACGAAATCGAAGTCGGCGTGGGCATCCACGGCGAGCCGGGCCGTCGCCGCGAGAAGATCCACCCCGCCAACGTCATCCTCGACGAACTGTTCGAAGCCGTGGCGCAGGACATTCCCTTCGTCTCGGGCGATCGCGTCGCAGTGATGATCAACGGTCTGGGCGGCACGCCGATCAGCGAGCTCTACCTGCTTTATGCGCGCGCGCATGAGCTGGCGGAGAAGGCCGGCTACACGGTCGTTCGCAACTATGTCGGCGAATATTGCACCAGCCTCGAAATGGCCGGCGCATCGCTGACCATCCTCAAGCTCGACGCCGAGCTCGAAACGCTGCTCGCAGCGCCGGCCGAGGTCGCTGTTCGCATCTTCTAAGCGAATGGGCGCAAGCTCTACGGATTGAGAAAAGGGCGGGATCGGCGAGGCCGGTTTCGCCCTTTCTTTTTGTCGGCGGCCCTACCGTCAGCGGATCAGTGCCGTCAGCGGATCAGCCGGTAGCCCACGCCCGGTTCGTTGCGGATGAACGAGGCTGGTCCTGCATCGCCCTCCAGCTTCTTGCGCACCCCCCGCGCGGCGACGCGCAGATATTCGACATCGCGTTCATGGCCCGCACCCCAGACGGTACGCAGCAGCTGCGTGTGCGTAACGACCCGGCCGGGATGCTTGGCCAGCTCGGCGAGAAAGCCGAATTCCTTGGGCGTCAGATGCACTTCCTCGCCCGCGCGCCGCACCAGCCGCGCTGCCAGATCGATCTCGATATCGCCGACCAGCACCATAGGCGTGTCGGTTTCCGCCGACAGCCGGTGGCGCAGTGCCGTGCGGATCCGCGCCAGCACTTCCTCGGTATCGAAGGGCTTGGTCACATAATCGTCGGCGCCAAGATCGAGCGCAGCCACTTTCTGCTCGGTCGCATCGCGCGCCGAGACGACGAGAACGGCCGGCCCTGCTGCCTTGATGAGCGGCACCAGTTCGAGCCCGTCGCGATCCGGCAGCCCAAGGTCGAGCAGCACCGCGTCTGGCTTGTCGATCTGGAGCGCGGCCAGCGCCTCGCGCGCCGATCCGGCTTCGATCACGCGATAGCCTGAGCGCGCAAGCCCGGCACCGAGCAGCCGCCGGATCGCGGGCTCATCGTCGATCACCAGCACTTTCGGCCCCGCGCTCATGCGCCCGACACTCCTTTGACAAGCTTGGTTTCGGGAAAGATCAGCTCGAAGCTCGCGCCCTGCCGGTCATGGCGGTTCGATGCGCTGACGGTGATGCCCATGGCTTCGGCGAAACCCTTGACGATGGCGAGGCCAAGGCCCGTGCCGCCCTTGCGGTCCGACCCTTCGATGCGTGCGAATGTCTCGAAGATACGCTGCTCCTCACCGGGTGGAAACCCCGGGCCTTCGTCCAGAATGGCGAGCGTCAGGCCGTGCCGTTCGCGCCGCGCGGCAATCGTGATCGGCGCCTGTCCGCTGCCATGTTTGGCGGCATTCTCGATCAGGTTGATGAGGCAATGGTGGAAGAGCTGCGGGTCGATCGATACCAGCGGCAGGTCGGGCGCTACGTCCAGCACGATCTTGTGGTTGGCGAGCACGCGACGCAGGTCGTGGACGGCGGCTGCGGCGGCCTCCGCAAGGTCGACCGGCTCGATGGACTGATGCAGCGCACCGGTCTCGATCCGCACCATATCCAGCAGGTTCGCGACGAAGCGGCTCAGCCGCTCGGCCTCGCCACGCGCTTCCTTGATCTGGAGGCCCTGCGCCTCTGACGCGGGCTCCATTTCGGCCAGCATGCCCAGGATTGTCGTCAGCGGCGTGCGCAGATCGTGGCTGACCGACGAGAGCAAGGCGGCGCGCAACCGGTCGCGCTCCTTGAGTTGCGTCACAGTCGCCATTTCCGCCTCGAGTGCAATTCGCTCCAGCGCCAGCGCAGCCTGATCGAGCAGGCTCAACAGCAGAGGTAGCTGGTCGGAGCGGATCGGCGTGCCCGCATCGGGCCGGGCGAGGCCAAAGACGCCCAGAGCCTTGCCGCCAGCCGCGAGCGGATGAAACAGCCATTCCGAGGCCGTCAATGTTTCGGAGCTGCGGCCTGCCGGCAGGTTATGGTCGAAGGCCCAGCGCGAAGCGGCCTGCTCGATGGCTTCGAGGCGTGCGTCGGGCGGCACTGCGGCACGCAGCACAAGCTGCCCATCCTCCGGCAGCAGCAGGAGCGTGTTCACGCCAAGCAGCCGACCGATCTCGCCACAGAGAAGCTGCGCCAGCTCGTCGGCCTGGCTGATGCCGGTCAGTTGGCGGGCGAACCCGGCGAGCGAGCTGTTCTGCGCTGCACTCCGCTGCGCCAGCAGAGCCTGATCGCGCACGCGCGCGGCCAGCTTGCTGCTCACCACCGCGACACCCAGCAGCACAAGCACGGTCAGGATGTTCTGCGGATCCTGAATGGTGAAGGTGCGAGTCGGCGGGATGAAGAAGAAATTATAGGCCAGGCTGGACACGAGGCTGGTGACGATGCCGACGCGCAGACCATAGCGTGAGGCGGTAACCATGACCGGAAGCAGGAACAACAGCCCGACATTGGTGATGTTGCCAGATGAGAAAAGCCCCGTGCCGAGCAGCGTCACCAGAGCGACGAGGCCGAGCGCGGCGAGATAATCGACTGGCTGGCCCCACCGGCCTTTGGCCGGGTCGCGCTGGCGCGTGCCGCGGTCGCCTTTCGAGTCCATTGGCAGCACATGGATGGTGAGGTCCGGCGTCTCGCGCACGAGCCGGTCGACCACGGAGCCATGACGCAGCTCGAACCAGCGCGAGCGGGCCGACTTGCCGACGATGAGCTGGGTTGCGCGCGCTTCGGCCGCGAAGCGCATGACGCCCTCGGCCACGGTTTGGGCAGGCACGGTCGCGACCTGTCCGCCGAGCTGGCTCGCCAGATGCAGCGTGGCGGCGAGGGATGCATTGTCTGCGTCCGAGAAATGGCTGGTGCGCGGCGTCTCGATATGGACGGCAGTCCAGGAGCCACGAAGGGCGTCGGCGATGCGCTTGGCGGCGCGCACCAGTTCATCGGAGCCGGGCTGCTCGCTCACCGCCACGAGAATACGCTCGCCCGCCGCCCATGTGCCGGCCAGCGCATGGGCGCGCAGATAGTCGAGCATCTCGGTGTCGACGGCCTGGGCGGCGCGGCGCAGGGCCAGTTCGCGCAGTGCCGTCAGGTTGGACTTGGAGAAATAATTGCCGAGCGCGCGCGTGGCTTCCTCTGGCACGTAGACCTTGCCCTGCTTCAGCCGCTCTATGAGCTCGTCGGGCGGGATGTCGATGACTTCGATATCGGCATTTTCGATCACCCGATCAGGCAGCGTCTCACGCACGCGCACCTTGGTGAAGGATGCGACCACATCGTTGAGGCTTTCGAGATGCTGGACGTTGACGGTCGAATAGACATCGACGCCCGCCGCGAGCAGCTCCTCGACATCCTGATAGCGCTTGTCATGGCGGCTGCCGGGCGCGTTGCTGTGCGCAAGCTCGTCGACCAGCACCAGCCCGGGCCTGCGGGCAAGGATCGCGTCGATATCCATCTCGGCCATGGCGCGGCCCTGATGGTCTGCCATCCGGCGTGGGATGATCTCGAGGCCATGGACCAGCGCCTCGGTCTCCGCCCGGCCGTGCGTCTCGACCACGCCGATGACCACATCGGTGCCATCGCGCTTGCGCGCCATGGCCTCAGTCAGCATCTCATAGGTCTTGCCGACGCCGGGCGCTGAACCGAGAAAGACCTTGAGACGACCGCGGCCCTCCTGCGCGGCTTGGCGCAGAAGGGCCTCGGGATTGGGACGAACGTCGAGGGGCGGTTGTGAACTCACAGCGCCTTATTAGCGTGTTCCGGTTGCGAAGTATCGAGCGCGCGATTGAGCATCAGCACATTGACGCGCGGCTCGCCGAGAAAGCCGAGCATGGGCTTCTCGATACGGCCGTTGACCAGTTCACGGAGTTGCGCCGGATCCATCGCGCGCGCCTTGGCCACCCGGTCGACTTGAAGAAAAGCCGCCTCGGGGCTGATATGGGGATCAAGTCCCGAGGCGGAGGTCGTCACCAGATCGGCAGGCAGGGGAGCGTCCGGTGAAGTCCTGAGTTTTGCCGCGTCGGTCGCGATCCGGTCATGCAGCGCCTGGCTGGTCGGGCCGAGATTGGAGCCGTAGCTGTTATTGGCTTCATAGCCCGCGCCGGCCGCGGAGGGACGCGGATGGAAATAGCGCTCGCCGGTAAAGCCTTGGGCGAGCAACTCCGAGCCGATGACGCGATCGCCCTGCCGGATCAGGCTGCCGTTTGCCTGATGCGGGAAGACGAGCTGCCCGATGCCCGTCAGCAGGGCGGGATAAGCGAGGCCGAGCAGCAACGCGAACAGCAGCGTCAGCACGATCGCGGGGCGGATGGCGGAGCTTAGATCTTTCAACATGGGGAATGTCCTCAGGCGAGGCCAAGCCCGGCGACCGCGAGGTCGATGAGCTTGATGCCGATGAAGGGAGCGAGCAGGCCGCCGAGGCCATAGATGGCGAGATTGCGCGCCAGCAGCGGCCCGGCGCCGATGGCCCGGTATTTGACGCCCTTGAGCGCGAGCGGAACCAGCACCGGAATGATCAGGGCATTGAAGATGATGGCCGAGAGAATGGCGCTGTTCGGCGACGAGAGGCCCATGACATTGAGCACCGCCAGCCCCGGATAGAGTATGATGAACATCGCCGGGATGATGGCGAAATATTTGGCGACGTCATTGGCCACCGAGAAGGTGGTGAGCGCGCCGCGCGTCATCAGCAACTGTTTGCCGAG